>Ga0182004_10003037_pt1 | contig 13231 bp, 13 predicted proteins | sample Sormic07211540_1_FD_120479 | JGI IMG/M metagenome (GOLD analysis project Ga0182004, IMG submission 120479) | Endophyte microbial communities from Sorghum bicolor roots, Mead, Nebraska, USA - 072115-40_1 MetaG | ecosystem: Host-associated > Plants > Roots > Unclassified | place: USA: Nebraska...
AATCTATAACTAAGTTATACATGATCTAATGAGTATTAAATTTTTACCACAATTTAAACATATAATAATTAGCCCAACATAAAAAATTCATCATAATTGGACCATATAAACTATAGCTATGAAGTATTCTAATTAATTATAGAAAAACATAGATCTAAAGCTACAACAAAAACTTTCTACTAAAGCAATAAAGCATACCATATTATATGTTCATTGTGTAGATCTACTTATATGGAGTCCAACAAAATCAGATTTACTATTTTATGAATTTTATGTGATTTACTATAATTTTACAAATATTTAGCCAAAATAAATAAAAATGAAGAAGACAAAACCGCTCGTAACCATGTCAGGGACGTAATATGCACGGTTTTAAAAGTTGAGGGATGTATTTTATCCGATTTTGAAGTTTAAGGATAAAAACAGACTTTCACGAAAATTGAAGGTAAGTGGACTTCTTTCTTTTGCCGGCGGTGGTGGCCACGGAATTTTGCCGACGGTGGTGGCCACGGAATTTTGGCCCATATCAATGGCAGGGAATTTATCAAAGGCAGGGAATTTTGGCCCATATCAAAGGCGCCCAGAGGCTCCTGCACGGCCTCGCACAAGGCCAGCTGCAGCGCCTGCAGTGATTTTGCCGGCAGTGGTGGCCACGCAACTCTGGCCGGCAGAGGTTGCTCTCCCTGCCACAGCGGCGGCGATCGGACAAGACCAGCCTCGGAGACAGCATACTCCAACGCAGGCCGGCGGAATCGCGTCCACACCGACAAGCAGGTCGAGACCGTCGAGTAGAAGGGGCAAAATCATCTTTTACAAAGGAAAAAAAAAGGCATCCAACCGAATAGACAGAAAACGCTAACGGCAGTGGCACATGGGACACGGAAAAAATTCAAACTTTTTTAGTGGCGCACAGCTAAAAGTCTCTAAAACCAGCATTTGACAAGTGGCGGAGCCAATTACAACCATCCTTTGCAAAGGATCAGAATTCGCTAGGTCAGGTTCCAAAATAACCAGGACAGCAATGGCAGTCACTCTTCCTCGCCAAATTTTACATATATATATATATATATATAAGATCAGCTGCTTCAACTTGCTTGACCTTCTCCAAAAGATCGGACCAAACTAGGATTCTTTCGATAGGGTGGTTTACTTAGGCATCACTTGCCATTCTTTCGATAGGGTGGTTTACCCCTCTGGCTGTTCTTCCCTCGTAGCATTGCCATTGTCGGGCCAAGGGCGCTGCTCCTGAGGGCTCTGTAAGACCAAGCTGACGTACTAGCATTTTGTTTCCATGTTCCCCAGCCATTTTCCTGAACGTCGACCTTATCACTGGGCTCATCATTCTTTTCCCAAACCGTGCTCTCTGACTTTCCTGCATTAGCGTATCCAAATTATTGTATAACAAAAATGCTTGGTATGAAACCAAAATACTTCAAGGGGCAGTGCTTGGTATGAATTATTGTACCTAATTTGCGTTCTTCATCTTTAGTGTTGTTTGCCACCAAGGGTGATTTCTGTCTCCCAATATTGCCTTCAAGTTTGCGTTCTTCATCTTTAGTGCTGTTTGCCACCAAGAGTGATTTCTGGCTCACAATATTGCCTTTATTTTTGTGTAAGGTAACTGGCCTTCCAGCCAGTGCTGAGGGAGTACTGGCAGCCCCTAGCACTGGTTCAGCACCCTTCAGCAGCCTTACATCAAGAAGTGAAGAGTACTCGATCTGCAGAAGATATTAAGCATGACACATTCCAGGTTAGACTAGCTGGTAACAAAGCTAGAAAGTAGAGAACTATTGATTACCTCCAAGGAGCCATCTTCCTTGTATGGTGACAAGTCCGCAAGCATATCTGACTCGTCCTTGTTTTCTTTTTCCTCGATGGTGATTGGATACTTTTGAACGGGTAAGAGAATGATACGGGATGATACGGGATCATATATAAGAACTTTTCCGACCTGAAATAGCAGGGTGAGACATGACTTAGTTTTGCCAAAATTCAACCCTGACAATTAGTCCAATATTCGCCATGCTTTTTATTTACAAGTTTTCCCAAGCCCTAAGCATGCAGAAGTTGCTCAGTCCAGTTTGCACTAATATCACTTATGTTTCAAACAACCCTGAGAAAAAAGTACTTAGACAATGCAAATGAGATTATATCATACACGGTACGAAGACAGCTCCGGACACAACATGGAAGACAGCTCAACCAATCTGTAGGCAATCAGATCTCCCTCCTGCAAGGTCCGAAAGACAGGTAAACTCTTGAATGAGGGAAAAAACGCAAGGGAACTGTGATGTTGCCTCATTATTCAATTTCTTAAGGATATACTACCTCTGTCCCAAAAAGAATGTTAAAAAAATAAATAAAAAGCTTTAGTAACCTTGTGCCTTAATCTAGATTCTACCAACGACACTTTTCTGAATTCAAGCATGAGAACAGATAGCCGTTTTGGAACCTCTAGTCCTTCCTTTCAATAGAGAGAAAACACTCATTATAGTACTTAATGTACTGACTTGTTGAAAGTAACTATATCTCACAATTACTTCTATGATAGAATAGTTAACCCCCACATTATGTATTAGACAGTAAGTTTGCCAAGCACAAGAACAGACAATTAGAGGCTTAATCTCCAAACTGTTAGTTATTCATTTTCAGCCATTATTAATATTCATTGTAGTACACAACATATGTTGATTCAGCATAAGATACAAATTATCAACCAATTGCATGTATGACAGATAAGTTAATTATCAACTGATCAAGCATATGGCAGACATGTTCAATTGTTTCATAGCAAATGTTAGAATGAACACAGAATTGTATCTTCTACCCGTGTGGCAAGATTATCTTATTCCCTCACATACAAATACAAGAAAAGCCTATCAATATCCATGCTTTTTCAAGACAGCATCCTCTTTCTGGGTTTATATATTGGCAAATGTTAGAATGGACACAGATTGTCTCTTCTACTCTTGTGGCAAGATTATCTTATTCCCTCGCATACAAATACAAGAAAAGCCTATCTATATCCATGTTTTTGCAAGACAGTATCCTCTTTCTGGGTATATATATTCATATATTATTCTATTTAATTCCTGAACATGTGATGTAATCAGTAGCCTCCCATCCCAAGTAAAACAATTGAAATACCTTTGGAAGACGCGTTAGGGGGTACAAGCTCTCAAAATCGAAAGGTTCACCACTAGACTTTTCTTCATTAGCAACACTTTTCACACTGGACATCTCAATATTACTGCCTTCATTGTTCCTTCGATTACTGACAGCACAAAAGTCATTTTTAGTAACCTTAATGTCCATGACATGATTGTTAACTTCTGTGTCGCTTCCAGCTATTCCTGCATGATAGCCAATATCAGCACTTTTCTTGTTTGAGCTATTCATTCCCCACTTCTGGCCCTTCTTTTTGCTCATTGTTGCACTCCATTGGAATGTGCCCTGAAGCCACAAGAAAATAACAATGGGACAGCGAGTCCAACCAATTGCTGGCCATTTTTCCATGTTTTCAGGTTAGGGAAGAAACTACAATATTTCATATTATCTGGATCCCAACCAATCGTGAAAATTCAACAATGCTATTACTCCCCTAATTATATTCTGAAACGAAATGATGGTAGCATTAATTGTGAATCTGTGATTATATCATTATGAGCTAGGGAAAATATCAGGTGTACAAGATCATACTGGCGAACATACACAAACCTTGTACATTAGATCAAACTTGAGTGTGGCCCAAGTGAGACGTGAGAATACCTCTGTCCCTCTTATTGACCATTTTCATTTGACCATATATTCTACATACAAGAATCTTTTGACCATATATTCACTAATGCACTATTATGCATTTGATATTCCTCGATAAGAGATGACAATCTCAGCGACATAAAAAAAAGAACTGTACCTAAAAGGTCAATTTCATAATGACATCCAATGGCCTAAAAATTGTTAGCTATTTTTAGCAAAGGCAGAAATTACGATGAAGAGAACCAGAGAAACTGTAATGAACCTGTAATTCCTTTGCTGGCGATTTGTTGGGTTCTCCACCTGCAAACAGAGTATATATGTTACTTGCCTTTAACAAAACACATGGACATCAAGTAGCAACTGAAGATTTTAACATTGCTCCATCATGCCAGCCCTAAGAATAGCTTTGACTTCCAACTTCCATCCAAAATGCTTAGGTTTCATACAGCGCACTACTAAAAAAAATCAAACTTCTTATTTCTTAATTTTAGCTGCAATACATGTATTATGAATGCGGACACACTTATTTATCAATGGTGATGATTCTTACTGCAAACAAATCAGTAGCTCACAACGAGAGTACTGCAATGTGTAGGAAAATTAGAGGTGTTATGATAGTCTCAAGGGGAATTGTTATGAAACTGACTATGATATTATATTTATCTGTTATCAGTGGTGCCGTATCTTTCTTTGCCAACAGAAAGAAAATAATGTTGCTTTGTACCAGTTTTAATTGCCAAACTCATTGAACTACTGAATTTGCCTGTTGCCTTCCCTATATGCTCATCGTTTAGTCCAGAACATAGTTTTTCTTTTTCCCCACAAAGTGTATTACTGTTAAATGTTAGGAAAGCATGCCGTTCATACGCGGAATAGTTTTAGCTGGGCCTGATGTCTAAAAACACACTTTGTTGGTCAGATATTAGTGGTTGATTTGCCACACATGTTAAGCCCTTTGTGCTTAAATGCATGTGCTCGTCTAGGGACCTCTAAATTATGTTTCATACAATTATTGTAGTTCCATAGTTGTGAAGTAATGAAATTCAGGATGGAAAAAAATGTTATGAAGACAGGATGTAGGTCAGCAACATTTTGTATTTCCGACTAATGACAAAAACACAAATAACATTGCACTTCATTAATATCACAGTCACAGAGGCGCATATAGAAATATAAGCATGTGCCTGGTTGCATGTGTATGCTGCACATACAAATATGAAGAAACATGAGACAGTTATTCAAAGCATACGCAAGCAAGCATTCAGGACTATCCGATCACTATTTCCACCTCTAACAAGATCATGAACAGATTTCCCATGTGGTAAACCCAGCCAAGTAATGCATAGATTTGAATTAACACAAAAAACAAAGAGGGGAAGGGGAGTTCTATCAAGATACAGAAAGAATAGAAGATTAAGATGCAGCCACAGGAGTTGGCAAATTCCTGTACATTAGATTCTTTATTATGGGTAGAGCTATACCTGCTGGTTCAAAGCGAATGTGACCAGGACGAACCACGACTGGGACAATCTCTTCCGACGTATCAGATTCTTCCTCATCTGCTTTGAGGCTTGAAAAATGAACATGTGATCCATTTTGATTGCTTGATGGGACAGGCAAGCCATCTTGATTGCTTGATGATGGAAAATCAGCGACTATTGGTGAATCTTCATGCACATTCTGCAGTATACATACATGAATATATTGATCAGCACAAGTGCACAACATAAATATAGCAGCTTGGTCAACAGAACATTCAGTCAGCTATTGGAATGTTGTTCTAAGTGCAAACGTGCATACCATGAAAGTTGATGCATCCAACAACCGGAATACAATAGAAGGATAATAATAATGTTTTTGTCATAAACTGCAGTAATTTTCCCCACTAAGATTTCACATAAAGCAAGAATCTAACCCTCAATCCCTGCATGTCCACATGTGCAACTCCTACAACTTCTCCGCCAATCGTCAGACACCCCACCATATTGTCTCCTTCACTAAGGGAGTAAGGTATGTAGGGAGGACACCAGCAAAGAGAAATATTCCATCTAGATGGGGGACATCCCCGTACCTGTGGGCCATCTCTGTTTGAGTCCGTCTCTGTGGGCATCCTCTAGACATGTGAGCGGGGAGCAGGTGGGCAGCACAGTGGCGGAGTAGGGAGGCGGCGGCTAGATGGGGGTGGTGAGAGGGACAGATTCAGGTCAGCGCAGAGGAGGGCCGCTGTCACTATAGGTGGGCGGGCGGAGGTGCACCACCAGGTGGAGCCAGGCGGAGGCAGAGGCTGGTGTGCATGAAAATGAAGGAGGAAGAAGTAAAAGGTGGCGGATGTCTGGGGCCCACGTTGACGGCAACCAACGGATTCAAAACAGTCCATCCATCCATCCTCTCCCTCTCCATCCCTCCTACCAAACGCAGAACAAGGACGACCCATCCCCTCAACCAAGCAAAAATGGGATCACCTCAACCCAGAAAACTAGAACGGACCTGTTCCGTCCTGTCCCACCTTGTCCCCAGACCAAACACTACCTATCTTTTGACACATTCAAGACATAGATGCTTTGAGTTCTGAACTTGCTACAGTACGCTTCACTTTTTGGAACCTTGCCCCAAAGAGGTTGTGTACCATTGGTCTTATTGCTGTGAACTTAGTTGGTGTGGGTTGCGTGTGCATTTTGTGTGGTGTAGTGCATTTCAGTATTCCTTGACAAAATGACACAGCTCTTCTGTACCGTTCGAGAAAAAAATTACCTTTTCTGATGGTAATTTTCCTGTCTGTCTCATTAGCCTTTTAATTTTTTTGCGACGAGCACTTCGACTCTCCAACTGACAAGGCAAAAATACAAAGCAAAGAGTTACAGATGTTAACTAAATTAAAATATTTTGGCATAACTCTTACATCATAAACTAAGAACTGAAATTTTTATATTGATTAACAAATCAAATGAAGGGGAAATAGAACAGAATTAAGCCCAGTATCAAATCTTAATGAAGCTGGGATACGTATGGGCCTCAGCACGCAGGAATGAACAAGATAGGACTATGAGAAGAAAAAAAAAACTTAGCCTTACCAATACAATAAACAAAACTACAAAAGATAACCAAAAACTTAGCGTTACCAATACAATAAACAAAACTACAAAAGGTAACCTGAATCAAGTATATGTGAAAGGGTTCAGGAAACACAGAAGTACATAGATAGGTAACATCTTCAGTGATACAAGGCATGGGCTAAGAGCACATTCAAGAACTATTGCAGCAGCACATGACTATTACCTTGGTTTTGCCTGGCATTGCGTTTTAGAGTAGCTTCATTAGAAACACATTTATGGCACTCCTTTTGGAAATATTGGATAATTAGCAATAGCAGACTACCTCAAAGATACATGCAGACAGTTCCACTACATTTTTTAAAAAATAGAACTGTGTTTCACTAAACTAATTGCAAAACAAACTAAGGTGAGCTTGATGTTGCTCCAACATTTTTTAAGGACCTCTTCTGTACTTCATTTTGCACTTGTGCTAAATGAAAACCCCTTTTAATGAACCAGTCCCATCAGACCAACAAACAGTTAGGCCTAAGTAAAAAATGAAGGACCAAATACAATGTTAGCTTTCATCCTGATTAAGAAAGGGTGTACTGGCATCAAACTTTTAATTTAATATAAATAAAGGCAGCAAATATAAGAGGATTGAAAGCCTAACAAAAAGGCCCAAAAAAACATGTTTTATTATTATTGTAATATAATATTGATTCCTAATTCCTATTATGCACACATTTGGGACACCATTTATACCAGCATATCAAGCGGACCAGCCTGACAAGCCCAGAAAAGTAGGACTCTGGCAGGAGCTGCCCATTGCCTGCATTTCCTTTTTCCGTATAAAACAGCATTAGGAAAAGAAAATTATTGAACTACTCGATACAAAACAAAAAACGCCACATGAAAAGATAGCATTAAAAGGTATACATGAAAGATATTTGATATTTGACATGATGCATATTTTGCAATGAGGTAAAATAGATTAGCCATCAGCATCGTAATGGATACTTACCATCTGCGAATAAAAAATTGGTGATCATAACACACAACCACGAAATTGGATATAATCAAGCAGAGTCAAACACTCGACACATCAGGAGCAGCATTATGATTCATGCATACCTTTGTTGTGTCACTTTGAGCATTAGAGTCTACCACCTTTGCCTCACATTTCAACTCGGTTTGATTGTTCCTAAAAAAAACATAATATGAATTGCATGCAGTGATATTGAAGGAGAATATAATTGGTGGAATATTGGATATATTACATTGGGCCTCATGGGCTGATTATATAGGGTACATAGGACATATGGTACTATTCCTATATACTCTAACATCCCCCCGCAGTCACAGCGGGAGCGCTACAGATGATAAGACTGGAGAAGAAGCTGATAAGTAACATCCCCCCACAGTCATAATAGTCGATGCGCCGCGTATGCTGTGGCTAGAGAAGAAGCCGATGAGTCCTCATGCAAGGCAGTAGCCCTTTGTGCCGATGTCGAGGTAGCCGAGCGTAAAGGCGCAGTAGCCGTGGTCGAAGAAGTCGTGCTGAAGATGGCCGAGGTCGACATAGTTATGGTTGGGTTGCGTGTCGATGGAGCTGCAGGCACACAAGGGGCGCCATGGTAATGACGGAGACGCATCGAGGCAGTCGTCGTGGGAGGGGGCGATGCCGAAGTCGACGCAATCAGGGTCGTCGTAGATGTAGATGAAAGACGACGCAATCGAGGTAGACAGGGTAGGAACGGGAGGGTCGATGCCAAAGTTGATGCAGTCAAGCCGCCTGAGCACCAAGGCGCAGCAGGATTTGCCAGAAACGCGTCGGGGACGAAAGCACGCATCGGTGTTGCCAATACCGAGCGTACAAGGGAGAGGGCCCCAACCGTGTGGTTGTGCTGGACGAAGAAGAAGCAATGCTGGAGAAGACGCGTCGGCGAGCAGGTCTTAGCGACGACGCGGGTGGTAGCAGCTCGATGACGAAGACCCAATCAGTAGGATGAATACCTTGTGCAGACGGATGGCGCAGCAGGGATTGCACAGCACAGTCGTCGATGCACAGATGACGGCGATGGAGATGCAACAGCGAAGCATACACACGGACAATAGTGTTGTGCCCCGATGAGGCGACACAACAGCAGCCCTGTTGCTCGGAGAAGATGCACGTAGTACTCGGAGACGGTGTCGATGAAGTCGATGCTGATGCCAGAGTAGAATGCGCGAGGTCGACGGGCGGTGGGCGACTCAATCCCGATCAATGATCGGGCAAAACCAAAAAGAGATACAGCAGCAAACAAGACGACATGACGGCGGCGGTGCGTCTCGATCGGGCGGCACAAGGCGGGTCACGAACACACGGGGTCGAAGGCGCTAACACGGATCGACGAGGTAGAGATGGACAGATCCGCCCGACAACAACGACACCAGATCTGGCTGCCTCCATGGCAGCGCAAGGTCGAGGCGTGTGGCCGGCCCTGGCCGCCACCATGGCAGCATGGGACAGGGCGAGATCCATGTGCCTCCATGCGATGAAGATCAGGTGTCGATGGCGACAGCCGGCGGCGAGCCCGGGGACGAGGCAGCGGTAGCGGCCTGGCAATGACGTAGGGGAGATCCCGATCTGCTGTGCGACGACGACGATGGCAACCGGTAAACAAGGGCGCTGCCCCCGATGAAGATCGACCTCTCCCCGGGGGCACGCAAGGGCTAGGATCTAAACCTAGGCGAATGATACCATGAAGGAGAATATAATTTGTGGAATATTTGATATATTGCATTGGGCCTCATGAGCTTATTATATAGGGTACATAGGACTAACACCTTACGTGGGTACACAATATGGTACTATTCCTATTTACTCTAACAGATATGATAGAACAAACAAGGACCAATACAGTATATAAGACCTTATAGATCCCTGCTGTGGTCAATATATACCTACATCTCATTTTTGTTTACGGACCACGCCACGTACAAACACTCCCCAACTCCAACAAATGACAAAATAAACTTAACATGCAGTTTGCCACTCCTGTTGCATTCCCTCACTCCTCACATGTCTCGTGTTATCTTGAAGACTATCCTGTGTGTAGTCTTTTTTCATGAGCATGTCTGGATCAAGACTGATCTTACCACCACTATACTAAGGAGCACAGCGCAAAACACTTTTTGATATAACAATTGAAGAAATCATCACGACAATGAGGCAAATTTGGGAAAGAAATTGGAACCTTTCACATTTTTTAGAGCATAAAAAAAGAGCCTCTGGCACATAGGATTGCTACAGATATAACAGTGGGCCACTGCCTAAAAAAGTCAAATCTGTCTTAATTCGAGCTTGGCAAAGTTCGCCCATGAACCAAACAATGCAATATGACAAAAAGCAGGGACTTATAAACAGGGTTCTAAGTAGCTATCTATAGATCTTTACGGTCCTTGTTGTGAAGTGGCAAAACCAACAGGAACCTTAAATATCTACACTTCTACAGAACAGCTTAGCTATGTTTACACTACATGGTATAGCTGTGCAATAGCCTTTCTGAACCTATAATGGGAAGCCACGAGAACCACAATTTAAAGGGGTATACTGATTTATACCATTTTAATATACACAAAATTTACTTATTGTTATGCCAAATTTTTGAACAATATTGTGATTTATTGAATTGTTCTTAAGATTAACATGGTTGATAATCAAAACAGAATCAAATACAATGCAAAATCATGACAAAAGTATCACTGAGATCAACTATGTCATTTGTAAGAAAAAAATATATTATGTTGGTGTGGCTTTCCATTAAAATCTTGTTCTTATTAAGACTGTTACAATTAAGGATCTTGTAGACATAACGAACAAAGTGGATTGCCACATGTTGCTGGCGCTCGAAACTTTCGGGTTATGATCATTTGTTTTCCAAACAGACAACTAATTTGTATTTCAAAAACAGAAATAACAAGTTTTGAATCAGAATTTAGCAGAAATTAGGCATTAAAGGAGAGGCACTGGAACAAAGTAGGAAGCAACCAACCCAACAAGCTATTAACCTAAACTCTACCAACAAGCTATTAATCTAAACTCTAGAATAAGCGATAACTAGGGTTAAACTCGCTAGGAACGAACTGCTACATGTTTTTAAAACAACACATAACAACATGAAGATAAACAATGCAGGAATGCAATTCAAACTGGTTATGGTCAATGGGAACAAAACTAGAACTATTTCACAAACCAGAGTGCCTCATAAAACTTAAAAGCAGTAACTGGCATATGCCTTGAGATAATACCCCTCTGATTTTTGCTGCTCCACCAAGGTAGTGGTAGTTTCATATTGTGGAGTTGCTTCCTTAGCTTCAATATCAATAACTGACAACTTCAACTTTTTAGATCCACTTTGTTCCTCCTCGCTGTAATCTATCTGCTTTCCAGATTTTTTCACCTTCAGCCTTTTCCCCCTGCATCTAAGCACCGATGAAAAAGGATAGACATATCACTTAACAGAATATAGATGCAGACATCAATAATTGTTTCATGATTCTAACAGAAAACTTTCATAAGAGCGTAAGTCAGACTATTTGGGTGAGCAAAGCTGGTTTTGGGGATTCAAGAACTCATATAACCCAGTAAACCAGAAAAATGGAGAAGATGTCCGACCAAAGTGATATTCCATAGATGGAAAAGAAAAATGCTAATACTACAACAAACATATAGAAGCATACTTTGAGCTCTCAGGTATTTCTGCAATCCCATCATTCCACTTCCTTTTCGAACTTGTCCCATTGTTTTCTATGCTATGGCTAGCAGTGGCATTTTCTTCAAGCTGGTGATCATGCACCTCTTCTTCTTGGTGTTTACAGCCATCCTTTTGATCCTGGATTGCAAGGATTCTGTCATCAACTGGAAGTGGCTTCTTCTCTATTATCTCATGACCTTGAATACAGTGCACATCATTGTGCCCTACCTGCTTCGTGCAGGATTTTTGTTTAACCCTAGCAATACAAAAGAAAATTGGGGATTGTTGTCATCATTTCTGTGAGAAGTATCCCACTGTTCTGTACTAAAGAGATGCATGATGCAATGAAATATTAAATCAAATATAAGGGATGACTTTTCTGGTAGCTAGAAAATAACTGAGCCTTTCAGTGTAACCATTTTTATGAGCCAAGAAGATATTACTGATTCAAATACAGCATCACTCATTTGATACTGCAGCTCTATGTTATCACTCGACATTATCTGCTCTTTTGTAATACACAATGACCCACGTTTGACTTCAAAGGAAATAGCAACATCATATCATCCAGATTGCACCGCAAGTAAGGACGGAATGAAAGATAATAGACAGGAATAGATCAATCAAACATCCTATCCTAAGCTCCTACTCATACTACCCCTCTTCCCAATAAGCCCTTTCTTCTTCGCCATCGACTTCAACACACGATCGCCGTCAACACACCTCTGCACCTCGCTCATTACGACGGTTCAACAACCCCACTACCATTCCCATGCGGTAGGTGGGCTTCATGTACGCCCCTGTTTGGATCCATAGAGTTAATAGTTAGTTGCTAATAATTAGCTCCTTTGGATCCAAACAGGTCCAGCTAATAGTCTAGCTAATTGTAGCTGAATACTCAACTAACAACTATCTCACTAGTTGGGCCAAACAGAGCTAACTATTAGCAGCTCATGGATCCAAACAGAGATGAAGGTGATAACATAGATTTTAAGCATATGATCAGATGTACAAAATTGCTTGCCATATGGATGTCCCTGATTTTCCAAACAACTATTATTCTGGGAAATAATAGATTCACTAGCGTTTATATCTGTTTGGTTGTTTATTTACCAAGATGGGGATGGTAAGGCAGATAGATTCCCAGGCATCGATCTGCACCCCAGGTGACCGAAATCTGACACCTGGGGATGCACGGTGAGCCAAACTTGCCTGGGCTTGAAGCAAACATGCACAGTGCATTTCACACAGTTCTCTGGGTAGGCACAACAATCCCACGTCCCCAACCTTTCGTCTAAGCCAAGTGGCGAAATATCAAGATGATATAGTGGGAAAACGGAATGACAAAAGATATCGAAAGAACAAATTAGCTCACCAAAGGCAACAGTTACCTTATAATATCGTTGTCCCTGAAAATGCAGGTTGACTCAAATGGTGGCAAGGTAAACCCATCCATCTGCGCACAAGAGAGCATTCACTCATAGTTTACGCACAATGCTCGTCTTTGTACAGAATATAGATATAACAAAGAAATGGAAGGGAAAAATCAGAACATTGTTGTACGAAGCCATTGATTTTGGGGGAAAAGCGCAAGAATGAAGCAATCAAGGTTTCGGGGTGGGGTTTGGGGCGGAACCCCTGCATAAATGGGGGGGGGGGGGGGGGGGGGGGGGAGGGCGTGGGGGCGCGGGGGAAGGGCGA
>Ga0182004_10003038_pt1 | contig 13229 bp, 7 predicted proteins | sample Sormic07211540_1_FD_120479 | JGI IMG/M metagenome (GOLD analysis project Ga0182004, IMG submission 120479) | Endophyte microbial communities from Sorghum bicolor roots, Mead, Nebraska, USA - 072115-40_1 MetaG | ecosystem: Host-associated > Plants > Roots > Unclassified | place: USA: Nebraska...
AAACGCAAACCAAAATCTCTTTTGCAGGTACTTTTCAGAGGGACCCACTGGCTACGTCAATGGGCAAGTCTGCAACGACATGATGATCTTAAGGATCAACTAGTTTCTGCAGCTAAGCATCTGAAGACGTCAGCTTTAGATTTCTTCGGTTCCAACGGATGGCTCTCGCAAAGACATGTTGGTTTTGTTTAGAAAAATAACTTTTTGTTCTAGTAGCCGTGTGTGTGGCTGTACGTGGGTACCGCAAACTTTGCCCTTTTGCTAGACGTTGTAATAATTGGCCTGATTCTATCATTGGATAGATGAAGCCGGATTTTATATCCTTTATCTAAAAAAAAGGCTATGGAAGCTGCAGATTGCATTGGATGTCAGCAACAACAAACTCACAGGCGGGATACCCGTACAGCTTGGGAACTTGGTGATGTTGGAGCTCTTAAACCTCTCCCATAACAAATTCAATGGGACCATACCTTCTTCTTTCTCCAGCATGGTTAGCTTATCAATCCTTGATGTGTCATACAACAACTTGGAAGGTCCTCTTCCAACAGGGCGACAATTTTCTAATGCCTCAATAGGATGGTTCGTCCACAACAATGGCCTTTGTGGTAATCTCTCTGGCCTCCCAACATGCTTTTCATCTCCAACAATGGGTCATGACAATCGAAGGATTCACATCTTGGTTCCAGCCATTTCCATTCCTTTGTGCATACTCATTATTTTCACGATAGTTGGAGTTATTATGATTGTTTGTAGAAGCAATAAACCACAAAAGAAAGCAACCGCAGATATAAGAGATGTGCTTTCAGTGTGGAATTTTGATGGGAAGCTAGCATTTGAGGATATCATTAGAGCAACAGAAAATTTCAGTGAGAGGTATGTTGTTGGGTCAGGCGGGTGTGGCACTGTCTACAAAGTTCAGCTACAAGGGGGGAGATTGGTTGCAGTTAAAAAGCTTCATGAAACTGGAGAAGATGTTACTGAGGAAGAGAGATTCATGAGTGAAATTGATGTGTTAACCAGGATCAGGCATCGAAGCATTGTCAAGTTATATGGATTTTGCTCCCATCCGAGGTACAGATTTTTTGTGTATGATTATATTGATAGAGGGAGCCTTCATGCATCCCTGGAAAATGTGGAGATCGCAAAGGAGCTGAACTGGGAGAGACGAGTGGCTATTGCAAGAGACGTGGCTCAAGCTCTGTATTACTTACACCACGAATGCACCCCGCCAATAATTCACCGAGACATAACAAGTAACAATATATTGCTTGACACAGATTTTAAGGCTTATGTTTCAGACTTTGGCATAGCAAGAATCATAAGGCCAGATTCATCAAACTGGAGTGAACTAGCAGGAACATATGGTTATATAGCCCCAGGTATGTTGTTAATCTCTCTTTGCAGCTTGCCTTAATATTACCGTATTCCTCATTTCACTCAAGTTCTGTTATCTATGCTGTAGAGCTTTCACACACACCAGCGGTGACAACGAAATGCGATGTCTATAGCTTTGGTGTGCTTCTGCTAGAGATAGTGATGGGGAGATACCCTAGCGAGCTGCAGTCCCATACTTCCATAGAAGGACAGCATCACAAGCTTGCAATGGAGACTTTGGACAAGCATCCATCATCACCAACATTGGTGGAGAGAGAAGAAATTTCTCTGCTTGTCCAAGTAGCACTTGCATGCCTGCAACCTTCCCCTAAGTCCAGACCAGAAATGCAGGAGGTTTATCAGAAACTGACTCACGACCACCCTTATTGTTCTTTTGCCACATCTTGCGACCTTACATTAGAAAAACTAAAGGATGGAGAAGTGTAAAGAAGTGTTACACATATGAGAAATAGGAAGGATTTTTCCTTTATTTCACAATGAAATAGAGATGGATGGAAACAAAGAAATGGCGATATGGTTATGATAGGCCTCTTAATTAGGACAGAATAATAAATTAGTTATTGCACCTCACAAGTTTTTATCACCATGTTTCCAATATTATAGATGTAGCCCCATCCTAATGTACCCAATATTTCAAATCAAAAAATCCATGTAATAGTTTCTTATTTGCACAGGTTGAGAGAACCTAAAATAGAAGTATGTTTGAGATAAGAGAAATCCATGCAATAGTAATAATAACATAAACAGTTTGTTGTTACATATTGATATTTTGCACAAATACAAGATGCTTGTTTCACAATGCATGGGCAATGAACTAAGACTATAGTTATCAGACGTCTCGTCCTCTTGATCATCACAACATGTACGTGTAGTTTCGTCTCATTCACACCTCCCATCGATATGCAGCAACCACATCAATACACCATCACAGACGACAGCATTGACATACAAATTTCTCGCTTTGCTTATCACATTTTTGTACTAGCTGGTTTCCTCCAATTTCTCACTACAATATTATGGTTTAGATTTTATAGTAGTAAGTTGTCAAAATTAGAAAGAAAGCACATATGTCAAGATAAAGATAGAGCTTATGAGCTTTCCATTAGTCCTATGATGAGATGCTTTTTATAAGGTCGTTCCTTGTGTGAGTGCATGGGCAACGAAGAAATACATAACTATCATGAAAATGTGCTAACTACAACAGTTCTAGTGCATCAGTAGCATTTTCTCCTCATGTTCTTCGTATTGGGCTATAAATATTTTCAATGTGAGGTGCAACAAATGAATTGATTGGGAGGGATAGTCAAGCTTCCATGTCCGCACTCATCCAATATGTGTGTGCGCAAGAGAAAATGCCTCTTCCCAATCAAATGACTGAGTTTCTGTATTTCTTTTTTAAAAAAATAATTGGCAAGATTCTTCTTTGGTGCATGGAGAGCATATGATTCTTCATGTTCTTCGGATTGTGTAACGAATGATTCAACAACAATAAGAAGTTAATAATGCAGTCACACCATAATACAATACATATATATCGATAGCCAAACCATCCAACACAATTTCCTTAGTTTGTCTGGCCACGAGACAGATTCGTAAAACCCTTACATGAAGCACACAAGTACAAGCCAAAGCACAATAATCACGCTTGATGTATGTAATTTAACAAGCCAAAGATCATAGAGTCCGGGACCCTCTGCTTCCCTTCCACTCCAGGCTCACAAAAGAAGCTGTGGCCCTTATTCAAATGACATGACACACATCCACGACATCCACGACACAAGAAGCCGCGAGCCTTCACATACCATGTGGAACTCGGAGAAAATCAAGGGCAAACAGGCCATCTTCCCCGGCATGCGCTGTGCCAACGACGGCGCCCTCTGTGGTGCTCCTGATGTAGCACTTGCTGCGGCCGAATGCCACACTGTAATCCAGCTCCGCGAGCTGGCTCACTGACACAAGGTTGGCCTTGAGCCCAGGGACGTACCACACGTCGGGGAGCAACATGGTCTCTGTAGCCACGACGCCGCGGCCGACGACCTGCATGGGCATTGCTCCGGTGTCTCCAGCAAAGAGGAAGATATCACTGTGCTCTGGAGTGAAGTCGGAGAGCAGGGCGCGGTTCCCCGTTGCGTGGTGCGGTGCAGCCGATGCAACGATCCATGTTGTAGCAGTAGCAGCTGGTGCATTTTTCAGAGCTGTGCTGAAGCTGTCCTGGGTCGTGATGCTTGATCCGAGTATACTGAGAAAGCATGTTATGGCCCAAATCCTGTTTCTGTAACAGATATTGAACTTTTCCTTGGTTAAATGCAAAGTGGGGTTCCCCCGGTTCCCAAAAAAAGATGGTTATTGTGGAAAAGGTTATAAAGAACATGAAGATGGTTATAAGTTAACTGTTGGGATTAAATTCATGCTCCTGGTGCTTAGAATTTTGCATGTTCTTGACTTCCAGAGGATTTAGTTGTTGGCTTATTAGATCACCAATATATCATCCTTGTCAACTACTCCTTTGTTCTCAATTATAAGTCGCTTTGACTTTTTTTGGTTCATCCATTTTGTTATGTATTTTGATATATTATTATATCTAGATGTATAGTAAAACAGTGTACGTACAAAAAAAAGTCATAGCGACTTATAATTAGAAATTGAGGAAGTAGATTATAAGAATTGGAATGAGAGGAAATTATGTTCCTTCTGTAGTCGTAATAAAACCATACAACATCTCTTTTTCAGTTGTCATTATGCCTGGGTTTATATGGTGAGTTGTGCATTTTGAGTTTGGCATTGCACTATATCACCCATGAAGATAGATGATTTGATTACGTGTGTGGTTATTGTTGTGGCAGGCATGGCCATACTATGTAATAATAACTGAAATCAATGCATTTTCTATGAAGAAGATAAACAATTACTCATTCTATTAAAACTAAAGCATGTTTAATTTTGGGCTTGCTTTCACATTATAACTAATCAAACGAAAGTACCACACAGAAGTTGTTTCCCTAATTTTGATCTGATAGACTAACACAACCTCTTATATTGGTATGACAATTATTTTCAAAACGAACCTCTTATATCATTAGGGCAATTCTTTTTGAAGTGAAAATAAAATACCAATGCCAAAATAGATGAGAGTTCTGACAAACTCAATGTGTATCTCAAACCAGATGTGGGATAGACCTGTTACAAAACTAAGTCATGCATATTGGACATTAAAAAGACTTCTTGAACTTTTAACAACTAACTGCTATTATAAACTTATAATTAAGAACCAATGAAGTAATATTGCGATAGTATATTTTTCATGGTAGCTATACCTTTTTTTTCACTTTTGCAATTTAAAACTTTATGAGTCCAATTTAGCAAAATTAAATATTTGAAATCTAAGCTTAAATGACATGACAACAAGAATGCCTACGATGTCATATTGTCATATATTCGTGATCAGTAATGGTCACATTGGTCAGAGTTCAGGTTATACCAAATATTGTTTGCAGAGGATAGATTATCACTAAGATTTTTTTTCTGCCAAAGTAAAAAAACTATCAAATTGAGGACTTCAGCATGCTGAAGAATGCCACCAAAGATGACTAGAGGGATAAAGAGAAGCACCTATGAAGCTCTGGTTCCCCCTTCTGTTGAGTAAAATTAATCTCTGGAGCACCATTGGTGTGCTGAGGCGTCTGGGTGTTCTTGAGAGAGTGCTGCTCGTTCTTCAGAGCCATCCTGTTGACAGTCATACATCCGGAGTTCTTGTTATAGTTCATACTGCCCGGTCTATTCATCCAGTTCATAGCAGCAACATGTTGCTGCTGCTGCTGCTGCTGTTGCTGTTGCATATTATCGATGCCATCATCTTGTTTTGAGCCTGAACCTCCACTGCATGTCTTGCTTTGCTTGAACATCCCATTACGCTCAACATTTCTCTCATTGCCGTGTTGGTTGCCAGCATCAGTAGTGACACTGGAAAAATCTCCAGATTCTTGGACGAAGTTGTCTTCTCCATCTCCAGGTGCATCCCTTTTTGTATACACCTCCGGTGCTTGTTTTGTTATCGGTGAAGAGAGTGATTTCTTATCCATGCCTAGCTCTCCTTCTGGCAACATTGAATTCTGGCAGTGGAAATCGCTGTCGATGACACTTGTGACCGGATCAGGGTAACCGTCCAGCAGCATTTGCAGCACCGGGTCGACAATCCTGGTGCGTAGCGACGAAGGAAATTTCAGTCAATGGAAGCAAAACTGGTGATTGAATGAAAGACATATTAACATTAACAGCTAAACTATGTTACGCTCAGTAATGGATTAAGATGTCACGTGTGTGAGCTGAATCTGAGCAAGAAAAACCTGAGATGTTCCTCCACATGATGGACATGCGAATCATTGTAAATGTCGAGGCCTCCTTCTGATGAGTGCGTTGTTGTAAACTTCAACTCCTCGGAGGTCCACCCATCCATGGAATCCCACCTCACCTCTTCCCAGTTGGTGATGTCCACCGGTGATTTTTCATGTGGTGGCTGCTTCGGGTCAAGGAGGAGTATGGGATTCCTAGCAATTAATTTAAAAAAAAACAAAGAAAAAGCAAATACTTAAAAAAGCATGCACCTGAGGAAGAACTAAGCACAGATTCGTGCAAATTTAACTAATAAATGACTCAGCCATGAATTGCATGGATGATCCATGAATACTAGTGTGTAAAACATGTGTATTTGTAAATCGCAAAAATAGCTGCACAAGAGAACCTGTCAGCAGGTAAGAACTGTATCGTACTTGAAGAAGTAGCGATCCGTCCATCGGCCGCACATGCGCAGCAGTGCGCGCCCGGCGGCTTCAGTGCAGGGGAGTGGAGCTTCGAGTTCCATGGCTGACGGGTGTGCAGGAAGACAAAACTGTTGGAAGTGTACGCGTGGGAGAGGGAATGGTGGAACGGGGGGCTCCCAGCAACAGATGATGCCGTCGCTGTACCTTGGTGGCCTCGGAGAGTCCGGACTACGTGACGGACCTTCCGAAAACAAGAAAATATACAGCCATTTACGAGACTGCCCTTCTAGTTGGTTCATCACTTTTGGGCCCTAGCACTCCAAGATTTTGCGTACCAGCCCCTTTTCCCTTACAAAACAAGACAGCACAGATTGTCTTCTCTCTTTGTGATCTGCTTCAGAATCAAGTAATTAAGCATACCTAGCAAGTATTCAAATCCTAATCATAATCACTGCATGCGATCAGGGGCGAAGCTACACGCATTGGTTATGGGGTGGAAATGCACCCCCTAAAAAAAATAAAAACAGTGATTAGATTCAAAATTTTACTATATACCCCATAAAAGATGTCTACGTACCCACAAGCTAAGTGCACTCCCTCTAATTTGTTCGCCACTGCATGTGACGTGCCAATCGACACTACACAGCACCTCTCTGGCTGATTTAGCAAAGCCCTTTTGCCTGCCACAGCCTTTGAACAAAATATATTCTAGCAACCACTTTCTTTGAGCCCCTCATACCTCCCATACCTGGCCACAGAATGGCAAACCATGATAAGCTGGAGAAGTAGTTTCTCCAATGTAATGCATCACGCCTATCAGGTCCATGTGTTATGACCACAAACGGAAGTTTTGTTAGTGGATCCTATATCAAAGTCATTGGCATCCAAGAAGAATCCTGACCCCAACTCCACCACACGAGCACTTCTCCTGTCTCCTTGTTTTTTGCAGGGTATCTTGAAAAAATCTTGGAGGAAATGGATATGACTCATGACCAAAAGCTGAATCGTTACAAACATTTCATGTATAGAAAAAGTAACTGCTTGTAAGTCACACGAGGAAACAACAAAATTTTACTCCTCCTGTTCCAAATTACAGGTCAATTTAGTTTTGTCCTAAGTCAAATCTCTCTAATTATGTCTTAGGACAAAACTAAAATGACCTGTAATTTGGAACTTTGACAATGATTTAATGTGATCTATAATTTTGAATGGAGGGATTGCAATTATTATCCGGCGAACTTCAATATCATACATAGCTTGATCGATGAATAGTGCCAAGAGTGTAAACAAGACAAATCACATAGTAAACAGTTCCATCCAAAGATGGGTAACACACATCTCATCTGAATAGGATGAGAACAATTTGTGGGAAACAATTCAGTCCAAGTAACAATTGATGAACTAGCATTTTATTTGGCAAACACACTTCACACACCGTACCATCAACCTTTCTCCGGCAGATCACCAATTATATGAAAAAGATTTTCAGGGGCAATCAGGACTAGCATATATAGTCAAGCACGTGGGGCATTCAGAAAATCAAGCTCGAACAGGCCATTGTCGAGGTGTCGTCCTTTCCCGACAAGGTCCCCCGTGCTGGCGTCCCTGATGAAACAGCCGGTGCCCGTGAACTCAACGGTGTAGTCCAGCTCGACAAGTTTCGACACAGACACTATGTTCACATCCAGCTCAGGTACAAGCAGGACACCGTGCAGAGCGATGTTGTCATGCTGCACGGTGCCCTGTCCAATTATGTCCAACATCGACCCATTGGCTGTGCAAAGGCTCATGTCGGTGGTGGTATCCTCCAAGGAAGAGAAGAGGGTCAGGTCGCCCGTGGCATGAAATGACGCACCAGAGTCCAATATGAATGGCTTCATTATGTCGATGGCAGCATGGTCAGACGACTGGTTGTTTCTACTATTATTAGTACTGCTTCCTCCATTGCCATCGCCTTGCATGAACACGTCCCCCACATGTTCACCAGTTTCCCTGATGATTTAACAGGCCCAGTGTAGTTAGGGTACAAACAGAACTGGTAAGTCCACAACCAGAGGTAACAATTTAGAAGTTAATCATCTGAACACTCCTGAAACTACTTTAGGAGTGCGTCTTGTATGTTTATCTACTGGCATAAATATTTATACATGCATACAGAAATAGTCAACCAAATGAAAATATATTCATTGGTGTCCTATTTTTCTCGAAAACGCTGAAGAGCTGCGCTTCATTATATTAAGAAGAAAGTCGTATTTTGTTAAACATTCTCAATCAATTGATGAGGCGTACTACTGCTAAGGATTTGTGGGCACCCACATTACTGTGCGAACTTTCTAAGGTATACTAAAAAAACTAATACCAATCATAAAGCTTATGCTATCATTCATACCATAAAGCGTGAGGTGTAGTTGTATGCCATTATACTAAAAAGAGCTACGCTGTTGTGTAAAACGTTTAATTATGAAGACATGCATTTTGTACAAGTCAGATGTACAGGACTAGTTCATTGATCCACTAAAGATTTCATAAGAAATACATATACCAATATGATGTCTGAAATTTTAAAGAACAAAAACCAAAATGTAAAAGAACATCTGAAATTTTAAAGAACAAAAACCAAAATGTAAAAGAACATCAGTTAAATATTTCAGGAACGGAAGATTCTAGGCAAGCTCAATAAGCATCATCCTCTCCTCCAAGTAAAAGAGTACAGACAGCTGGACCAGATGTTGGAGAAGTTGGGGGAAGTGTCAGTATAAATTCATCCCCTGAAGGGCAATGCATAGGATATTGAAAAAGAAATATGATTCTGCTGGATGTAATAGTACAGCTAGCTTTTGTTGATTTTTTTAGAAGCTGGCCTGTCCAGAAAAGTTATTTTTTCTTCGGGTCTCTGCAAGAGGGTTTACACACAATCAATCCTTATTACAGTTTCAACCATCGGTTTCTGTTTGCACTTACTTTTATTTCTGACAGACTACATATGCAGTCATGCATGAGTTTAATTTGTATAGCCAAGGTTACAAATACTGTTTACAAAATGCAGGACTACAAAAAGGAAGGAAAGCTAGTACGCTCACTTTCAGACTTCTAGCTCAACTCACTGTCTGAAACATCAATTATTCGGGAGACCAATTACAAAAAAGTATCACTGGTTCCATATGCCTTCTACATTTCTACAGCAAGTAGAGGTGAGGAACTGAGGACTGACGAAATGGATCGGACTGAGCATATGGTCTAGTCTTACTGTACTAAGATTCATTTTTCTACCACCGGAGCTGTATATATATGCTGATATGCTGATATGCATGGATGCACATGGATCGATCTAGTACAATAAGAAAAGGTGATGAGAAAACATGTGTTAATTGCGTACTGAGCCATAACCCGGGCCTCACGGCTGGGTACCGTCGGAGTAGACTTGCCCCGGCCCGGCCCGCCGGCGGAGGAGAACGAGGCGGCCGTCCGTCGTCAACAGCCTGCGGTACTGTCAGGTTACTGGAGGCCGGAGGAGCATCAGGCACCGGCAGGTTAGGGGTGGAAAGGAGACAATAATGCCGATCGAGGCAACTTGGCGGCTTTGTTAGTTTCGTAAGCTTTGTTAGCTCTGTTAGATCTCTTTCTTTTAATTTTTTTTTGCCTTCAGCTTGTGGTTTGTCATTGTTTGAACTCCTTTTTTTTATTCAATAAATTTACTGCAGGGTATCTCTGCCCCTACAGTTTTATTATATATAAAAAAAAATCGTGGCGGCACGCGTGTGGCTCGATTTGGGATTGGTCTCACCTATGAGCACGCGCTTGTTCTTATCAATTAATTTTGGCACAACGCTCGCCGGCTGGTGTAGGATTCTCCAAGGCAGCTGGGAGCGAGAGCTGGCAGCAAGCTAGGAGACACGTTGACGGGAATACCCCTTGTTGTCGTTGATTGCCTCGCGCGAGCAGGACGCCGCGTTTTTTCAGCATTTTTTCGCATCTCGCCCCCTACCCAATCTTGGCAGTTCTCTTCTCTCGTACAAGACAAGAATGATCCTTATATCTGAAAAATAAGATAAGAAAGATATCAAGCAGGACTCTAGATTGGTAAGCAGACTTAGCCATGGCTCAAGCCACGCACCAGGCTCACTTTGCTAACTTTCTTACAGCCCATGTATCATCCCTCTTGCAGCCCATAAGGTACAATGATAAACCGAGGGTCCATGTATGCGCTACATTATCCTAGCCCACAACCTTGGCGCTATTAAGCAACCTTGGCACACAACTTTGATGCTGTTAAACAACCCATATCGTTCCTACTCCTTCTGAAAAAATACATCTCATGTTTTGAGAAGTCAATCAACTTTTAAGTTTAATTGGATTTATAGAAAATAGTGTTAACATTTGTATTTATAAATACAATTATAATATAAAAAATATGACGTGATTAGTCTAATAATATTCATTTGATATGATAAAAATATCAGGATGGTCAGCAAAGTCATCCACCGCTCAAGCCGTGCACCAGGCCCATCTTGCTTTGGAGGTACGACATAGCACTACCTAACTTTCTTATTGCCCATATATCATCCATCTTTCAACCCACATGGTATGACCAAACAAGGGTCCATGCACGCGCTATTATCTTGGGCTCCTGCTTCAAAATGGGTGTTGTTAGCCAGCCCATGTGGTTCTCTACTCCCTTTCTCAAAACATAATAATACAAACATATCTCATATTTTGAGGAGTCAATTAATCTTTTTTGAAAAGATACGAGAGTTATGGTCATCATTTTGTGATGTAATTGTTTTATCAAAGTTCTGGATAGTTTTAGATATCTTCTTTATTTTTTTCCAAATTACATGTTACAGATATAAATGCTTACTCACCTCAATGAATGCATACATATACACTCAACCCTATGAATCCACACACGCAAATCATACCCCTATATGACACCTCCAAAAGATTATGCGATAGATCTTAAGATTGATGAGTTCATCAAAGGCGCCTCGCTATTGATGGAAACATCACCCACCACTTATCGAAATCTTGGTGAGCAATATGAAAGAAAGTTTTTGATAATCACTACTACAAAAAAACATTAATCATGACCTTCTGAAATCCCCCTCGGAGGTGGACAGAAATTTTAACCGGCAGTTACAAAAAATCGCCTCATAAAACTGATTTATGGAGGCCGTTACAAAATAACCACCTCCTAAAATACTGTAACACCCTAAAATTGGTTCTTTTTGAAATAGGTGGAAATGATTTAATTTTGTATTTTTGTGTTCATAAAATATAGAGAAATAATATTTTTTTATTAAACTAAAAAAATTATCATAGGAGTTTAGCAATATGTTTGAGAATTCATGCCTTTGCATTTGATTTATTGATGTGTGTGCGTTTGACAAAAGTTTAAAATATTTCAAACAGATTTAAAAAGGATTTTGAAATGAGTTTGAAATGGCTTTTAAAGAAAATAGAAAAGAAAAAAAACACAGCCAGCACCCCTTTTCTTTCCCCTTCGGCCCAACCCGCAGACCAGCCCAGCAGACGGCCCAAGCCGCGCGCGCCCCTGATCCCCCTTTCTCTCCTTGTTTGGCTGACGCGCGGACCCCACTGCAGCAGGCGCGCCCCCTCTTTCCACCCGCTGACACCCGGGGCCCACCTGGCAGTGTCGTCATCTTCTTCAGCGTGACCGGGACGGACTCCCCTCCCACGCCGAATCCAATCCCAGGGATTCGCGATTCCCTTGCCTTTTTGCGCCAACCGAACCCTTATAAAGCCCTGGTGTCGAGCACCGCGCGTTTGTTTTTCGTGTCTGCCGCAAAAGCGTGCCCTAGCTCCATACCCCGCGACGTGTTGGATCTCGGCGTGGCCGTTCTCGCTCTTCTCCGCAGCGAGCGCTCTCTCCTCCTTCCCAACGCAAACCGGACGCCTAGGTGAGCTCGCGATCACCCCCGCTATCTCCCAGTGTGCTTGGTTCGTAGAATGGAGCCCTAAATCACCGAAGCCATGAACTCCGGCGAGCTTGGCCGCCCAGCAATGGCGCGCTGCCGTGGATGCTCGCCGCCGGCGTCAACAGTCCGGTCGGATCACGCCCAGATGCACTTCAACCGTTGGATTGGAGATCGATGGCCCCGATTAGAAGGTAACCCTTCGGGGTAGCTTTTTGCTAAAGAGCCCTTGAAGTTCTTCCAAATAAAACCCGCGGTCCTTTACGTATTCCCCGTTTACGTTTTCAAAGTTCAAAGACGTATTCTGGATCGGCTTAGGTGAAAATACGCTTTTCAATATTTACAAATTTGCCATCAGATTTAATTTGCTTATAAAATGATCATCTTAACTCCGATTTGACCCATTCAAATTGCGTTGGATTCGTATTAATGAGCTCTACATGTTAGTAAACTTAATTCACCAGTTTAAAACTTTTTAATTTCGTGACCCTATTTAATTAATTATTTTTCTATATAAAATCTTAGAAAATTCATATCTTCTCCGTTTTAATTCTGATTTTCGCGATCTTTACGTCTATGAAATCGTAGCGATGCGTAGAATCATTTTATAAACTTTTCATACTGTTTTTGCATGTTTGGTGTACTGTTCTAATTGTAGCCTTGTTTGCTTCGTGTATGTTTTCTTCGATTGTTTGTGTGATCGATGATCGAGATTAGACGATGAGCAATCCTTGGTGAATCAGAGTGCTTCAGTGAGCAAGATCAGAGCGTTGGACAACTAGTAAGACCAGCAAGATCAGCAAGAGCAATTGGATCAAGGCAAGTATAGCATTTGGATTTTATTTCTGTGACCATGATCCTGTGGCTATATTAATGTTAAGTAATAAATGATAAAAATAACTTTTTAGCCACTTGATGATTTATCTGTAAGTGATAACCGGGACAACTGTGCAACCATGAGGGCTATAATGGCTCTGGCTTTAGCTCAGAATGAAGCCCTTTTCTAGCTTGTTAGAGGTTACCGAAAGGGCGGAGGGGCTGAACCGTTTTGGGTATAGTGTGGCCTCTGTCTGTATGTGTATAGGCTGCGAGTCATTGTGCCATCGGAAGGGGGGCTCTATATCTGCGCGCAAAGGAAACCTTG
>Ga0182004_10003039_pt1 | contig 13228 bp, 10 predicted proteins | sample Sormic07211540_1_FD_120479 | JGI IMG/M metagenome (GOLD analysis project Ga0182004, IMG submission 120479) | Endophyte microbial communities from Sorghum bicolor roots, Mead, Nebraska, USA - 072115-40_1 MetaG | ecosystem: Host-associated > Plants > Roots > Unclassified | place: USA: Nebraska...
GTAAAGAAAATAAAGAATATAAAAAGATAAGAAAAGATAAAAGTATAAATACAAGCTAGTAGTAAGACTCAAGGTTATCTCAGCAAACCGTCTTTCTCCCCGGCAACGGCGCCAGAAATGCTTCTTGATATTTAGTAACGCAATTAGGAAATGATCCGCAAGCGCACGGATATCGGTGAGCACTTCACCCGGGATGTTATCCAGAGTATCGTATTTATATTTTTACCACTAGGAGAAAGCGTGCATTTGACTAACCCGGTCTATTACTACTAATCTTTAGGCTACAAACTATGTGACTCGATGTGAGTGATGTATAGAGAAGACTACAACCGCACTCTCATTCTAACCTTGGTAAGGATGATCTACTATTCTGTTGGGGAGGCTCATGGAATCTAGACACCACAGAGGATGTTCGATCCACACCTATAAACCCTATCGATCCTGCTAACGGGATATGGGCTACAAAGGTAACTCGAAAATGTCACGTTGCTCGCTACTACCATAGTCCAGCTAGTAAGGGGATATCTATGAGTATCCTAGCCCAAACACCACGTTTACGCTAGAGATGATTACTCTAAACTCTATGCGAAGAGATCAAAGTAAACTCATAAACCAAAGAACAATAAAACAAAAAACTTACTAGAATTTAGAAGTCAAAATACGGAAGAATCCTAGGAGCAAGCCTCAGGTTAGCAGACTTGATCCCGCAGGTACAACCTCGGAGTAGACACCGACAGGTAGGGCTTCCTCCGATCTACACCTCCACTCTATCTCTCTCACTCTATTCACATTGGATGCTACGGCCTATGAGGTGGGAACCCTAAGGAACCTCTCTCTAAATCCTCTCTGGAAAATATGCTAATGAATAATTGGATTATCTCCTCCAGGGGCCAGGGGCCTTGCTTATATAGTCTTTTCAAGTGAATCTGGGCCGTCAGATCAAACCAACATTGATTGAACGGTTCTCCTTGATCCTTTAGGTCGGTGGAGCATAATCTGTGAGGTTGAACGTGATTGGCCACCAGAGGTAGGCAGGCGCCCATGAGGGGAGGGCGGGCGCCCTGCCCGTGGGCCCGATCACCTTCCCGTTCGTTCCCGTGGCTTCTGGAGTCTTCTAGATGACAGAAAATTGAGCAGCATGTTAATATCTCTATGTAAACCCGATGTGTGGGCCTTTCTTCCATATTTCCTCATAACCCCCTGTAGAAATAGATAAACAACAAAACTCGCGGAATTCTATGAGATCAAACCCTAATTCTAGGTGTTGTTTGTATATTGGTCCTTTTCCTTGTTTATTTCATAATTAAAATTGATACTTAAGAACCGTCAACACCAGCAAGTGTGCACCACACCTCGATAGAGGAGATTCTGGAAGGAGAACCGGTAACGGCTGGTATGTTTCCTGTCAACCAACATCTTGCAGTTGTTTTGTTTGATTCTAGATCATCGCATTCGTTCATGAGCCAAGCATTTGCACAAAAGCATGACCAAGCAGTTACAGATCTGGGTTATGGCTATCGCATCAGCTCCGCAGGGCCAGATGTGTTGACAAATAGAGTAGTCCGAGGAGCAACCCTAGATATAAGTAATCGTGTGTTTCGAGTAAATCTGGTGGTCATGCCTGGGTTAGTTTTGGATGTTATCATGGGCATGAACTAGATGAAGGAGTGGGATGCTGTTATAGATGCCGGGAAAAGGGTGTTATCCCTCAGGGAGCCATAGAGCAGTGGTTCTTTCCAAGTTCCCCTGCCTCATCGGTTTGACTTTGCTAGCACCTCTTGTGCTACACAAGTGGTTCCTTTTCCCCAGATCATTGTGGTATGGCTTCCCCCGGATAGGGAAGTGGAGTTTGCTATAGAGTTGTTACCAGGTACAGCGCTGATCTCTAGAAGGCCATACCGGATGCTGCCTAATGAGCTCGCTGAATTGAAGACTCAGCTGAAGGAGTTGCTGGATAAAGGTTTCATCCGGCCAAGCTCGTCAGAATGGGGTTGTCCAGCGTTGTTTGTGAAAAATAAGAATCAATTGTTGTGCATGTGCGTGGACTATCGTCCACTCAATGCGGTAAAAATTAAGAATAAGTATCCCTTGCCACGGATTGATATCTTGTTTGATCAGTTGTCCAAGGCAAAAGTGTTCTCCAAGATAGATTTGAGGTCCGGGTATCACTAAATCAATATCCGTCCGCAAGATATACCAAAGACTGCTTTTTCTACCAGATATAGGTTGTATGAGTATCTTGTCATGTCCTTTGGATTGACGAATGCTCCTTCATACTTTATGTATCTGATGAACACCGTCTTTATGCCAGAGTTAGACAAATTTGTTGTGGTGTTCATCGATGATATCCTGGTCTGTTCAGAGAATGAGCAAGATCATGCCGAGCATCTAAGAGTCGTGTTAACACGACTGCGAGAGCATCAGCTATATGCAAAGTTCAACAAGTGTGAGTTCTTGCTAAAGAAAGTCCCATTTTTAGGGCACATTCTGTCAAAAGAGGGAATTGCTGTGGATCCATCCGATGTACAAGAAGTCATGGACTGGAAGGCACCAACTTCTGTCTTGTAAGTTTGAAGTTTTCTTGGTTTAGCTGGGTATTATCGTCATTTCATTCCCGACTTCTCCAAGATAGCTAAGCCAATGACCAGTTTGCTACAAAAGGATCATAAGTTCGCTTGGACAGAGGGGTGTGAAGTAGCCTTCCGCACCTTGTGAAAACTACTGACCACTGCTCTTGTTCTAGCACAACCAAATATCGAGAAGCCTTTAGATGTGTTTTGTGATGCATTGAAAAGTGGTTTAGGATGTGTGTTGATGCAAGAAGGCAGAGTTATATCTTATGCTTCATGGCAGTTGAGAAAACATGAAGTTAACTATCTAACTCATGACCTTGAACTAGCAGCTGTTGTGCATGCCTTGAAGATCTAGAGGCATTATCTGGTGGGAAATAAGTGTCATATCTACACTAATCATAAAAGCCTGAAGTACATCTTCACTCAATCTGAGCTGAATATGAGGCAGCGAAGATGGTTAGAATTGATCAAGGATTACGATCTCGAGGTCCACTACCACCCAGGTAAAGCTAATGTGGTAGCAAATGCTTTAAGTCGTAAACCACATTATCAAGTGGTCCAACCGCTATTTGAAGATGGTTTCAATCTCATGCATCTTGAAGTTTTATGTCACATACAGCTCAGTTGTTCCCTGGAGAGTCAAGTTATTGAAGGCTACAAAACAGACAAGGGTATTTCTCATATCAAAGAAACGATCAAGGATGACCCAAGGACTCAGTTTTGGGTAGACAAGAGAGGTGTTTTGTGGTTTCAACATCGACTGGTAGTTCCGAAGGATCGAGAGCTAAAGAATCGAATCATAGATGAAGCACATCTCTCAAAGCTTTCTATCCATCCTAGCAGTAGTAAGATGTATAAAGATCTGAAGTCTCACTTTTGGTGGACCAAAATGAAGAAAGAGATAGCAGCATATGTGGCCCGTTGTGACACATGTTGCAGAGTCAAAGCGATACACATGAAACCCATAGGGTTGTTGCAACCGTTGTCAGTCCCAGAATGGAAGTGGGAAGAGGTCAGCATTGACTTCATCACGGGTCTGCCGACTACACGAAAGGGGAATGACTCATTTTGGGTAATCATAGATCGATTGACCAAGTCGGCTCATTTCATCCCTATCAATACTCGTTACAGACCTCCTGAGTATGTCGATCTGTATCTGGCTGAGATTGTCAAACTGCATGGTATTCCCAGGACCATCATATCGGATAGAGGACCGCAGTTCACCCTCACTTTTGGGAGCGAATGCATAAGAGTTTGGGGACTAGTCTGGTAAGAAGTACCGCGTACCATCCCCAAACCACGGGTCAAATGGAAAGACTCAATCAAGTGCTCGAAGATATGTTGAGAGCCTGTGTGTTATCTTCAAAAGGATCATGGGAATCATGGTTACCTTTGGATGAATTCTCTTACAACAATAGCTATCAAGAGAGCATCAAGATGGCTCCGTTCGAAGCCTTGTATGGTCGAAAGTGTAGGACTCCGTTAAATTGGGTTCAACCTGGTGAAAGGAGATATTATGGTATCGACTTCGTGAACGATGCTGAGAAGAAAGTGCAAACCATACAACAACACATGAGAGCCGCACAAACACGACAGAAAAGCTATGCCGACAAGAGACGAAGGTCGCTCGAGTTTAATGTGGGTGACTATGTTTACCTCAAGGTTACACCCATGAAGAAAGTTCAGCGCTTCTGACTTAGGAGCAAGCTTGCACCTAGATATGTTGGACCGTATCAGATACTAGAACGGAAAGGCTCTATGGCCTACAAGATTCAGTTACCAGAAGAGTTGAGCTCGATCTTTCCGGTTTTTCATGTGTCCCAGCTAAGAAAGTGTTTAAAAGTACCCGAGCAGAGGATTGAACCTCGGGGATCAAGATAAAGGCAGATTTAGAGTATAAAGAGCAACCGGTGGGTATCATAGATACCAAGGAGTGGGTAACCCGGAATAGAGTTGTCAAAACTTACAAGGTGGTGTGGAGTCATCACGATGATAGAGACGCCACCTGGGAAACCGAGGATTATCTAAAAACAGTTTATCCAAAATTTCATAAGAAATGGTTAGTAGCCCAAAATCTTGGGACGAGATTTCCCTAAGGGGGGAAGGGCTATAACACCCTAGATGTTAAGCATGCACTTAGTCTCATAAACTCTCTCATAAGCATTCTCATCAAGAAAATCAGTATAACATCACATGACCATAGTATTAATTCAAGTGTGATTTTATGTGCTTAATTTACATGACTTAAATATGATAAAAATAGTATACTTGATTCCAAAATTCTTGTGATGACCAAAATAGATTGAAATATGTTTTAGAAGAATTAAGAATAATTTTGTGAAATTTTTAGAGCTATAGAAATTGAAAAATGGATTTACACAAAAAGTCCCAAAATGAAATTATTTAAAAACCTAGAACTAGTTTTAAGTTGTATTTCAAATCCTATTTGGAATTTGGAATTTCAACCTAAACCAAAGTTGTAGAGATTTTTATTTGTAACAACTTTTGTTTTGGAGGCAAAAGCTGAAAAAGGTTTGGAAATAGCCCAAATGAATTTAGAAAAAGATTGGAGAAAAGAAATTAAAAAAATAGAAAAAGGAAAGGGGGGCGTTAGGAGGCCGTGGCCTTACTTCTGGCCCACTGGCCAAAGCCGGCACAGCCCGCCCGCGCTCGCCCCCTTCCCCGCTCCCGCGCCGCGTCCACGCGCGTGGACGGCCGAGCCGTGCCGCTGTGGCGAGCCGGCAGAGCTCGGCCGCCGCGTGGCGTGCATGCAGCGACCTGGACGCGCCCTGGTCGGCCACCAGGTGCGCCTAGCCACGTCCACCTCGGTCCCCGCTGCCATTTGCGCCCGCCAGCTCCTCCTCTCTCGCTCTCTCGCTCTCGCCCCGCGCGCGCAGAGCGCCGCCGTCGCCATTGGAGCTTCGAGCTCCGCCTCGGCCGTTCTCCCCCAGCACGTGAGCCATTCTTCGATTCATCTCTCGCCAAGCTCCGCCCTCGCTTCGCCGTTGCGGAACACGACTCCGAGCGCTTGGTCACGCACGGTGAGCCCCGCTCGCCCTTGTTTCCTTCTTCGGCGAGAGCACTGCCGCCGCACGCGTAGTCCGCACGCCACCGTGCCTTCCGGCGCCGCCTAGTTAGCGCATCGTGTTCGCCACTGCACCGCGACGCTCGCAAGGCACTCCAATCGCACTCTACCAGGCTAGCGCCTCGGGTCGACGGTGAGCAGCGCCACCGTTCCGCCATGGCCGGCGACGAGCTCGCTCCGGTCCGTTTCAGGTCGCGCAAAGGGATTCATCGGGTTCGCCTTGAGCCGTAGAACGCGTAGGGGTGCTTGGTTCGCCGAAAGAGGTCACCGGCGGTGAGCTCTGGCTCGCCGGAGTTCTCCCCCTCCTCGGCGTCGCTGACGCGTGGGACACGTGACCCACCTATCGGTCACTCGCGCAGAGGGCGGGTGCACTGCACCGGGTGCACCTAGCCGGATCCCAGGGTGGATTTGAAAAGAAATTCAGAAAATGATTTTTCAGAAATGTTTTAAACCTTGTAAAATTTGTATCTTGAGATTTATGGCTCCAAAAATGATGAAATAAATTTTGGTGTGTTCTATAATTCTAGATCTACAATTTGGTGTAATTGCATGTTATGTTTGGACAACTTTTCTGTACAAATATAATTAATCAATGTTTTTGCTGATAATTAGAAAATGCATAGTAATTTGAATGTAACTCAGAAAAGTATGAAACTTGTTTTCTTAGCTCTGCCTGGATGTTTAGTTTCTGGGAAAAATATGTCACATATTAATTGCTGTATAAATTAATTTATGATGATTTAAATGCTTGCATAGCAATGGTTTATGATTTTTAGTAAATAAATGGATCATGAAATTAATCTGGAAATTTTTGTGAGTGTCTCTTATGTTAGTAAGTAATTTATAAAAATACGAAATCTGTTCTTTGACACTTCATCACCAGTAGGGTAATTATACTTACTATATAGAATAAACTTGTGTTTTTGTGTGGGCTAAACTATCTGTCCAAATATTATGAAAAATTTGTGGTAGACTCTATATTTGACTAGCGACCCACTGTAATTTTTGTGGAATTTATTGATGACAATAAGTATATGCTACTGTTGTAGGTCCAATAATAATTAAATAAATTATACCTTGTTGTGCATGAGATAAATGGATTAAAGGGTGTTTGGTGTATCTTTGAAGCATCATGTTAGCTTGCTGGTTAACCATGGAAACAACTTGTAGAAGAGAATGCAATAGATGCTTAATTTGACTACGTGTCCTTGGATGATGTTGACTATCTTGAAGAAATAATCACCTGGGTCATCTATGCACCATGTCATGGTTATCTGGTACCCACTTGCATAAGCTTTGCACCCCGGGCATCTCGCACTCCACTCATGAGCACCCATGCATCATAGAGGCTCGCAGGAGAATGAGGTGGCACCCGAGGAGCAGGAGGAGACCCAGGAGCAGGAACTTCCGGGAGGACAAGAGCCGGAAGGAGAGCTGCAGGAGTGCTCGTACCACAGGCCTAGCACATTCGAGAAAGGCAAGCTCTGGAGCATTCTAAGTCTCCCTCTTCTCGCTAACTTAATTAATATACTATGGTTGTTCTACTATGCTGCATTTAAGTGATAGGAATTGCTTGATACCGTTGATGCATATTTACTCCTTGATATCACCACCTGTTTATCTACCTTGTCCCATGTAGATAGGCTCGGAGTCTATGCTTAGCTTGCTTAGTACGGTAGAAGTCGGGTGATTTCCTGTCACCTGCGAGATAGAGGTGGACACCTGAATGATTAGCTGTCAATGCTATGATAAAAAGTAACCAAGTGTGAAAATGAACTTGAGACCGGGTATGGTCTTATGGTGGTGTTGACCATAGTGCCCCTGCCTGTGTCGATTAAGGACCGATCGTTGACGGCCCTCTTGTCATGTTGAACGCATGCCCCACAATTAGCTGGATGGATAAGTCATTCTGACTGCGAAGCCTGAACACTATCCGGGCTAGGAGTCGAGCCGCCATGCGCTGTATTGGTGACGGTTGAGGAGAACGACGAGGGCGCAGCGCGCAACCTTGGTATACCTTGGATACCTCGGTCGCCGAAACGGTCCTTGGGTACTGGCGGTGCCTGCCGAACCCGCGAATTGGTCCTAGATAGTGTAATATGGTGATCAGTAGCTCACTTGATCAGTGAGTGTGGTTTGTGTGGGGAATAACTCGCTAGCTGGTCAGAAATCGATTCGAATCGCCATTGCTCCTGGATAGTGAGCACTTGACATGAGCCCTGTCCTCGTAGTAAGGACTATGAAACACTTGGGTTATGATAAGTAATGTTTTGTGAATGCTATGATAAGGTACTATCATATTAGAACACTTGTTTGCAATAGTACAGTATTTCATGTGTCTCAACTCAAGAAATGCCTTCGTGTGCCCGAAGAAAGAGTAGAAACGGGAGGCCTTAAATTACAATCAGATCTATCCTATGAAGAAAAGCCTATCTAACTTCTTGATGTCAAGGAAAGAGTAACCCGAGGGAGAGTGATTAAACTTTATAGGGTGCTTTGGAACCATCAAAGTGAAAGGGATGCCACTTGGGAAAGGGAAGATTATTTACAAGTAACTTACCCCTCCTTCTATGAAAAATGATACGTCTTTCAAATCTCAGGATGAGATTTTTGTAAGGGGGAGGGCTTTAATACTCCTAGTGTTGGCTTGCATGTTAACCATGAGCATCGCATCAACATGATCATCATCATATTCACTCATAAGCATCATGTCATGATCACATGTCACATTGTGTATACACTATGTGATTGAATTGCTTATATGGCTTGCTATGTGTGTAAGTAAGGTATGACTAATATATACAAGTGCACATGGTCTTCCAAAATACCTTACTCATGTTTAGAATAGCATTTGGAACAATGTTTATGTTGGAGCTTTCTTCCAAAAATACCCCTAATTCTTGGTTAACCCTAGGTTGACCTAGTTGGACCCCCTAAACCTCTTTTCAAGGACCATTTATGAAACTAGTGTTAGAGACCTTGCATGTAAATGACATATAAAGCAACGTTGTAGTAAATTTTATAAGCTACAAAAGTTGTTTTGGTGCCTTTTCATGAAAATTCAAGGAACACACTCAAACTTAGCTCACAAGGCAAAAATGAGGTCAGTTTTCACACAGCCAAATTTGCGTATGTCCTGACCAACACAGTTTGCACTTAGGGTACTTGGGAGCCTTGTAGTTTGAATTCTAGGCCAAACCAGACTTCGATCTTTAAGCAAACTTGTAGAACTCGTGTAGCTCTACCAATTGGAACAAATCTGAGCCAAAATCACCGAGTGAATCATGAATAAAACATTGATGAAAATCAAGTTTCAGTCGGCCATTGGGGACTTTGATCATCTCGATTCAGTTGGACCGGAAGCGGTCCGCCGCCGCGTGTCACGCCAGATGTTGGCTGTACACCATTGACAACCCCTCCTGTCAGCTCAGACGGCGTCCTCAAGTCGACACGAAGCCGCCCCATGCCTCAGACGCGTCGTCCACTCCACCAGAGCCCATTCCCTCCGCCATCATTCTCGGCGAGCTCCGCCACGCTTCGGCGAGCTCTCCCGGCCACGCCACCACGTCCTGAGCCGAGCCACTCCGCCCAGAGCTCCGCCACGATGTCCTCTACCTCGTCGTCCACCTCTTTTCCCCAGACGAGCACCGGTGAGGCTACATTGCTCACTCCGCCGCGAGCTCCACCTCGCCGGAGTTCGCAGAGGTCACTGACAACGAGGCCAGGCTTCTCTGGTTCACCATTTGCCCCCATTCTTGCTCCTTTAGATTCGCCTCTCCTCACTGATGCTCATCCTCAACCTCTACTGAGTCGCCATAGCTCCATTTCGTCGGCGTATCGCTGTGCAGCGCCGCCACTCCGCCATTCCCGACTGCGAGCACCCTAGAGGCCAGTAGAGCGTGAGCCAAGTAGGTCAATAGGTCTGCCTCGATGTGAGGAGCATGGTTGTACCCTTGGTTTCCCCGGAGACCTCGCCGTCGTTGGGATCTCCGGCCACCGAGCTCGCCTCTGTCCTTTGTTTCACTAACGCGTGGGACCCTTTGTCACCCACTGTACCCTTCTCCTCTTATTTCTGTTTTTGGCAGGTTTCAATGCTATATTGTAAAAATCATATCTTTAGTTTGGCAAGTCCAATTTGTGTGATTCAAATTTTGTCATGCTCCTGTGTAGATATAGTTTTTAATAAAAATATGAAACATGCTATGTTCTTGCAGAAATAAATTGTTATGATTTATCTCTTTTAATCCCTAATAAAAATGGGGTAATTATATCTTGAGATCTGTATGCTCTATGGCCATGCGAATTTAGGAGGTTGTTACTTATGCTATGAGTAGGTTCTGAAAAACTTCTCATGATTTTTGGATGCCTTATGATGGAGTTATAAATATCCCTTGTTTAAATAGGAGTTTCTTGTGGTATTTTTAATAAATAAGTTGTTACTCCTTTAGTGATGAAACTTGCTGGGTAATGTAATCTTGTAAAGATAAAGCTAAGAAAAATCTGAAATCTATTGTTTGACACTTTTTGATAGGGTTTCACATTTATGCCTTTAATGCCATTGGTAGCTTGTCATTTTTGTATACTACAATCTACATGTGAAAGGGCCATGAAAATTTTACAGTAACCTTGATGTAGCATGTGTAGCTTTCTGTAACTGTACTGGAAGTTTTCGAGCACTTGTACTATATGCTCATTAACTCACCCTAATAATCAATTAAATAGAAAAGGGGACATTAAAACTGATTCTTGACCTTGCCATTATGTTTTACGGTGTTTCTTAGACTTGTTCTAGCTACTGGTGCTTTTGGTTTGAATCAATATTACATTCTTAATATGTGCTAAAATATTATTTTTGCTATTTATGCCTTGTCTAGAGCATATTCTGTGTAGCTGATAGAAATTACTTAAGAACTGCTCGACAATGAAGTTTGCTGGGAAACTTGTCTTTAACAAACACGTAGCTAACTTAATTATCTAGTTTGTGTCCAAATTTCATAAGGTTTGGCTGAATGGTTTAAAATTTATGACTGTTACAAGTAACTGCTACGAAGTGCTTGTTGTCTGGATTTTTCAGAGCAGATCTGAGAACTTGTCTGTTTTGACCAGTTTCTGTTGGGAGTCTTTCTGTGATGTCTAAAATTGAATTGTAGACAATTTGTTAAGATTTCCATAAAGTGCTCACTTGCTTAATTTGGCCAATAGATGACTACGTTATAGCCAAAACTTGTGACTGCCCAGTGCTGAGTAAAGGTAGTGTAGGTTGAATAGCTTGTCTAGTTACCCTCTTTACCAGAGAAGAAGTATGCACTTACTTGTTAATCTGTTATTTACTCAATCTTAGGAGCTTGTATTTATGTTGCACCATGTTACATGTTTCTCTTGGCCCTCGTTATTACATATTGCATCCTATGTGCATTCCCTATGTTTATCACCTTGTCATGCATAGTTAGGTGCACCTAAAGGCATGATGGTTTTGGAGTTTGTACCACCCAAGCCAGAGGAGCAGCAGAGGGAGACACTTCCAGAGGAAGGGGCTGAGGAGGAGGACTTGCCGGAGTGCCCTGAACACCGTCCTTCTACCTACATCGAAGGCAAGCCCTAGAGCATTATAAGACTCCCATTATTTTATTATCATGTCCAGCTGTCAATTAACAATGGTTATGTATTGTTGCATTAAGTGTTAGGCATTGATATGACAACCTTGCTACATAATGACTACCTTGTCCACCTTATACCTCACCTGAATAGGTCTAGGATCGAAATAATGCTTAGCCATGCTCAGCTCGGTAGAAACCGGGTGATTTCCTGTCACCTGCGAGAGATAGGTGGATACTTGATCACGGTTGGCTATATGTGCTATCGTCGAATAACCATGTGATAATAATGAATGGAGACCGGACAGAAATGCGATAGTGAAGCAACAAGACATGGAGGTCTTGGGTGTGGATCTATCCCCATCTGTGTCGGTTAAGAACCGATACGCTGTACGTCCTCTTGTCATGTTGAACTCATGCCTAACACTTAGCTGGCCGGATAAGCCGTTCCGACCATGAAGCCTATGAGTCAACTCAGGCCGGATACCTCGGTCTGTATGTGCGGGGAGTCAATGGCGTAAGACCGAGGTGTCAGGATAGAGTCCTGACCCTGGCAGATTGTCTTCCCTGGGGGTGCGGCGCTGTTCGGACCCACGACTTGGTCCTGAGTTGTGCTAAAGGTGACCTAAGGCTGCTCTTGCAAAGTATGCCTAGGTGAGTGCTAGGAATACCCCTCCAACTGGATGGGAATCGATTCGAATCGCCGTCTCTCCCGGATAGTGAGAACTTGACTTTAGCAGTGGCAACGTAGAACTCACTAAGTGAACATGATGGTTTTGATGAAAATGATGATGGCTATGTGATAATCCGGATATGGTTATTACTGTGATGCTTAATACTCAAGTGTATGCTTAGAACAGGTGCTAATCTAGTGAATAGCTTCTTTAAGTAATTAACTTGCTGCTAAAATGATGGTAATTGTGTAACTTCAATGAAAAGCTTTTTATGCAAAACATGAGTCAAACCAGCCCACAAATATGAGCCTTGCATACTCCTTGGTGTCACTTTATTTCTGGTTTATGATAGGTAAGTCTAGCTGAGTACATTCTTGTACTTAGGGTTTTATTTACCCTTGTTGCGGATGACATCGTTTATCACGGTTACTGCACTAACTGTCACCATCCGGCTGCGGATGATTAGTAGATCTCGGGCAAGATCATCTCTTGTATCTTCACTTATGCTTTTGTTGGGTTGATCATCGAGCTGCCATATAATCGAACTAAGTGTGTTTTGTTTCAAAACTACTTTGCTTCCGCTATCGACTTACGTTGTAATAACTTTATTTGAACTCTGATGTATGTAAAACTATGTTCTGTGATGAATATTTGTAATCTATGATGGAGATGCTTGATCATGTACGATCTTGGTTGTATGTTGGTTAAATTGAGATCTTTTGAGGTTTCATCGGACTACCGGGTTTATATGGGTTCAAGTCCATTGGCTTGACTGCTTGTTGGGTATTTTAAATGCAAACAGAAAAATCTGCAAACGCACGGATACCGATGTAGCCTTCACCCGGGAGTATTCCAGAGTATCGATTTTCCACAGAGAACGTGAGTATACTAATTAAGATCCAAGATCTCCCAAGGATAACTATATGAATATTTTTGGTGCGAAGAGAGGAAGTTTCCTGAGAATTCTCTAATTGATCTAAGAATCAAGAATTACTTCAAGATTATCTATATCGGGACATCAGAGCACTAACCACAGAAAGAGATGAGAAGGGGGCTAGGATGGTCTGACTACGGTCCTACAAATACCGATCCGAACGAGGTGGAATACGTCGACCGTTAGGGCTGTCACTACCCTAAGGCTACCACAACAATCCGCAGGATTGAGTGCAATTCTAGGTCATCGCAAGACTAAACACCACGTCTAATCTATTAATTACTACTCTAGCGTTATAAAGACTAGAGCACTTGATGCAAGCGGGAATCCAATAAATAACTTGAATGTAAATAAAAGTAATTAAAGAA
>Ga0182004_10003040_pt1 | contig 13227 bp, 12 predicted proteins | sample Sormic07211540_1_FD_120479 | JGI IMG/M metagenome (GOLD analysis project Ga0182004, IMG submission 120479) | Endophyte microbial communities from Sorghum bicolor roots, Mead, Nebraska, USA - 072115-40_1 MetaG | ecosystem: Host-associated > Plants > Roots > Unclassified | place: USA: Nebraska...
AAAAAAAACATCAACATCAACAGTAACAGGTTCCTGGTTGGTTAAATGCCATATTCCCATGGCATAAAAGAATTTCAGAGCTGACATTCACATAAGGATGGAATAAATGACCAAAGGAGAGAGATAACAAAGGATATCATGTTAACTCAACCTTATCTGATCTATAAATCTATTAGAAAATGGGAAACGGGATCAATTTTTCCAACAAAACAGGTATTCTGATAATAGCAGAATGATGTGAGCCCCTAAGGAAACCAAGCTAGATTAAGCCTTGTAATGAACCTTGAAACTTTCATGAAACAATTAAAATAATTTCTAAAATTCAGTAACAATTTGCTGAGAGCAAACTTACTTCAACATGAAGCCACCAAACGTACCAACCATAGAGCAGAACCATCAAGCAACTTTATGGTTTCCTTTCTCTTAAACTTATTGAAATATTCCACAAGGGCAAATGAAATTTGCAAGCATGAAACCTGAAACGATGATAACCACCAAATTGAATCACATACAAATGTATTTGCTATGCTTTTTATCAATAAGAAGTACACTTTGGGCTGACTTTCATTATTATACATCCAATTTATATGTTTACAGAAAATTCTAACACATCTGCTGCCTACAGATATATCTCAAATGTCAACACTATTCATAAGAATTTAGTGACTATGTGTACAATATAACAAAGCCACAACCTCACAAATCTACTATACTCAGGTTCATGCTTCTTCAGCTTGACGCATGAGTTCCAGAATGCTAGAAGCTTTTCTCTTTGCACGCTCTGTGCCAGAATCTGACAGTTCCTTGAGTGCATCCTCTGCTCCAGCAGCCTTTGCAGCCCTCGTTTGCTCAACAGCAGTGCAACAAAGTGACCACAGAACGGCTGCAGCATTCTCTCTGTTGCGAGGAGACCCAGTTTTAATCACCTCCACAAGTGGCGGGATGGGATCCGATTGCGCAATTACAGCCTTGGCTTCAGGGTTACCAGCAAGAATAGCCAGAAGAGTGAGTGCCTCATCAATCATTCCCCCAGTAGGGTCCACCAAGAAGTTCATCAGATGGATAACGATTCCAGCTTTCACTGCTCGTATCTTATTTCCCTGGTATATGCACAGATTAAAAATTGCCGTTGCAGCATCTTTCTTCCCTCTTGGGCTCCCATCGCACAGAAGATTAATGAGTGGAGGTATTGCGCCAGCGCCACCAATTGTAACCTTGTTTTCATCTACAACGGACAAGCTAAATAATGTGGCTGCTGCATTCTCTCTAGCTTCCATGCTCCCAGTTTTGAGCACTTCCACAATCTTAGGGATAGCATGAGAGCTTACAATGTTTGCCTTGTTGTTCTCATGGATAGAGAGATTAAGGAGCGCTGTGACAGCATGTTCCTGCGTTCTTGGATCTGAAGAGGAAAGTAGATTGACTAGCAAGGGAATTGCTCCTGCTTCAGCAATGCATATCCGGTTGTTGACATTTCTCTTTGCAAGCAAACGGATCTCACCAGCAGCTGCACGTTGCTCATCTTGGCTGCCACTCCTCAGCCTGTTCATTAGGGAGACTAAACCAGCATGGTCGTAGTCAGAGCTTTTTGCTGCTTTCTTGTCTCGGGAGTTTGCCTTGTTCTTCGGAAGCTCAATGCCGTTGGCTTCACACCACTGAGCTATTAGGCTTTTCAGGACAAAGTTTGGTGTCAGTGACGTATGGGAGAGGAGCTGCTGTGTCTTAGGGCATGTCTTGTGTCCAGAATCAAGCCATTTCTGGATGCAAGATCGCTCATAAGTCTGAATAGATAAGACAAGAGAGGTTTCATTAAAACCAATGTACCTAAGGAGTAGAGTAGTGGTTACAACTTTGCATTATGGAAGGTGTACCTGTCCGCTGGAAACGATGACAGGGTCTTGCATGAGCTCAAGGGATATTGGGCATCTGAATTCATCAGGGATGATAGGAGATGTATGCTTTATGGAGGCAGACCTGGTGCTGAGCGTCTCTGTGGTGGGAGCTTCAGTGACGACACAGTCTTTAAGCTTCTTGAGCAAGGAGGACATCTCCTCAACGCAGCCATCAGGTTCGCCGCCACTGGAGATGACCATCTCATGCAGGGCGAGGGACTCTTTCTTGATATCGGCCATGGTGTGCAATTGCAGCTTATCTGAGATCCTCGTCAAGACCCGAGGGTCAAAGGCCTTGTCAGCAAGAGCAGAGCATATATCCTTGGACAGCTGTGCATCTGGTGGAGCAACTGTGGTTGCAGCCCTTTTGAATTGAGAATGCACAAGATCGACCTGGACAGGTGGACGTCAGTGCAGTGCATAGCAGGTGATGGTTTCATTCAATTTATATATCAGGATTGTGGAGGGGTTTGAGTTGGTACCTGCTCCAGCACTTCTTCAGGCATGTCGAAGGTTTGGTAGGGCAAGGCATCCAAGGCTAGGTGAATGTGCCTGTTGACAGTTGCAAAGCGTTGGAGCACGGCATCCCCTTGCATGGCCTGGTTCATGATTCAATGTTCATGGGTTGGCTGGAATTGGATTCAGAATCCTGGGAACCCCTAATAATAATAATCCTTATACTGCCCCTAGTAAAAAAGAAAAAAAAAAGGAGGAGGAGCAAGCAAGGCGGCAAGACGGCGCACCTGGTAGATCTTGCTGCCATCGTGAACTGCGCGGAGGAGATCGCGCGCGGCGCCCAGCGCGTCTGCGAGAAGCAAGGCGTCGCCCCGGTCTTGGAGGTGCTGGAAGAGGGGCGCCAGGAGGCGGATGCGGCGCGTGAGGTCACCACAGAGGCGGCGCATGGGCCCGCGCGGCTCCGGGAGCGCGGCGATCTCCGCCGCCACACGCGCCGGCATGGCCGACGCCTCCGCTGCCGTGGTGGGAGCTTAGGAGGTTGGCGGTGGATTAACGGCGGGAATTGAGTCGAGACCCGATCCGATCCGATCCGATTCGATGCAATTGACCTCGCTGCCGCAGGTCCCTCTATCTCTTTCGTCTCTACGCGGTGGCCTGGTGGCTACCAATCCAAACCCAGCTGAAGGAGAGGAGAGGAGAGGAGAGGAGAGGAGCTGGAGGAAGACGATGATGGAGACGACAAACAAGACAACCGAGGACTGAATTCATAACCAGATCAAGCCATCTGACTCTGACCAAGAAGTGGTCGGTCAACCGTGCATTTGATTTTCCTCATCTCGTTAACTTTTTGGTACTATGACATCAAATAAAAATATAATTAATAAAAATCTAATGTTACTTAGTTGGTATAATAAATTTTATTATATAATTTTAGTTAAACTTTAAATGTTTTGACTCGTCAGAATTCTTAAAATCTCTTATAATTTGGGATGGAGGGATTATGATAATTTTCTAAAATTTACTCTCGACATCATCATTTAAAGAGTCATTTAAGTAAAAATTATTTTCTATATCTTTATACTACCTAATAGTTTTCTATCTAGAGAGCTAAGAAATCCAGAATAAATGATGTTTATATTTAAAGATCTAATTAAAGAATTAGTTAGAGGGTATTTTTGGTCAAAATCTCTATCTCTAATAATTAGAAAGAATATAAAGAGTCTTCTAGAGTTGCTCTGATTATTTAACCTATCCTTAATCTATTTTTTCATATGTTGTAGTGGATCATTAAAAAATGTTTTTTTAGAATTACACGGTACAACGAAGACACTCACAAGGTACGCATATTCATCCCTATGAACACACGTGCACAAACCCTACCCCTATAAACACCTCCAAATGACTGAGCCGACAGATCACGAGAATCACGAAATCACCACAACCGCCTCACTGTCGATGAAAATGTCGCCTACCACTAAAAGCATAGCCACGATAAAATCCTAGAATAAATCCAGGAAAATACGGTAACTCGTGCCAAGTTGAGGACTAGAACCCGGATGGACAGATTCTACCACAAAGAACCTAACCAACTGATCTATAATCAGTTCAGGACTTATTAAAGATGGTATGTCGTCTCAAAGTCAAAAGTAGACAAGTAAATAACACAACCCTTAAAATACTCAATACTATGGCGATAATATTTAAAAGCAATATGATCATTCTCGGATATGAGAAACGATTACCATAAAAGTGATCTACCCGGTCAGTTTATAGAGGAGAAGAATACGGGCTATGAGTATAAAAAAATGTTCTAAAAAAAGTGAGTTTTCCATTAAAAACCTAGGAACTCCTCTGCATTATAAAAAAATGAAAAGAGAGGCTATTGAAAGGTCCTAATATGGCTAGACGGGGTGAATAGCCTATTTAAAAATTCTACAAACTCACTAGAGTAAGAGGTAAGTAAATAACAAAGCGAAGCTTTTTGCTCTAGCTCTAAAGGGTTGTTTGCAAGCCACCTATCCAACAATTCTAGTTGATATGATCACTAAGCACACAAGAAGACTAGCAACTAAACTAGTTACACTAGTTTGCGGTAAGTAAAAAGAGAGGAAGAGATATTTATACCGTCGTGTAGGGGATGAACCAATCACAATAATATGAAGTCCAATCACAGGGAGAAATTCAAAGAACAATCACAATAGAGACACACGATTTTCTCCCGAGGTTCACGTGCTTGCCGGCACGCTACATCCCCGTTGTGTCTACCAACACTTGGTGGTTCGGCGGCTAAGAGGTGTAGCACAAACCTCATCCTCACTAGGACACCGCAAGAACCGACCCACAAGTGAGGTAACTCAATGACACGAGCAATTCATTAGAGTTACCTTTTGGCTCTCCGTCGGAGAAGGTACAAGACCCCTCACAATCACCGGAAGATGGCCACGAACAATCACCAACTCATGCCAATGCTCCACCGCAGCTCCAAGCCGTCTAGGTGGCGGCAACCACTAAGAGTAACAAGCAAACCCACTGCTCAACGATCACTAGTGCCACTAGATGCTCAAACTCTAAGTAAATGCAACTAGGATCTCTCCCAATCTCACTTTGGATGATCAAATCTTGAACAAGGTGAGTGGGATGTGTGGGAGTATGCTCACAAGATGTATCAACAAGGTAGAGAGTCAAGAGAGTGAGCATGAACCGACCAAGACATATTTATAGAAGCCCCAAGCTTCAAAGAGCCGTTGGCTAAAAACACCCCACTGTCTGCGTTCACACCGGACGCGTCCGGTGTTGGCCATGACACCGTCCGGTGCTATCGACCGTTTGAAAAGTATCCGTTGCCGCCAACAAGTGTCACATTAAAACCTCAGCACCGGACTCACTACTTGATCACACCGGACGCGTCCGGTCCATACCGGACACGTGCACAGAGAGCTCCGCAAAAGAGCAGTAGCACCAGACGCGTCCGGTCTCACACTGGACGCATGCGCAGAGAGCCTTGCAAACTGAGTTAGCACCAGACGCTCACACCGGACGCGTCCGGTCTCACATCGGACGCGTCCGGTGCATACCAGACGCTTACTTAGAAACTTCCAGCGACAACGTCCTCAGCGGACGTGCTACACCGGACGCTCAGGGTGCACTGTTCCTGGGTCCGGTGCCTCAGAGAAAGCTGATTTTCACCGTAACTATCTTCAACTACTTCCCTTGCTCCCATGTGCCAACACCAAAGTGTCACAACACTTGTGCATGTGTGTTAGCAATTTTCAAGGACATTTTCAAGGGTTAATTGAGTAGTTCACTAGGTCCTAATGCATATGCAAGGAATCCAATCACCTAGTGGCACTTAAATAACTGTTTTCACCACGAGATTACCCCTCTTAATAGTACGACTATCTATCCTAAGTGTGATCACACCCTCTATGGTGTCTTGATCACCAAAATCAAAACCCTAAGCAATACCTTTGCCTTGATCTCCATAAGGTTTTGTTTTTCTCTTTCTTCTTTTCCAAGTTGAGCACTTTTATCATCTTGTGGTCATCACCATCATCACTATGATCATCACTTGCTCCATCACTTGGCATGTACTAACCTTATTAAGTCTACACACACTTAGTATAAAGGTTAGTACTAGGGTTTCATCAATTATCCAAAACCAAACTAGGACTTTCAGCTATTCAACCAGTAGTCCACAAGGGTCGCTGATGAGAGAGGTGGGATGTTGTCATTTGCATGCATACTTAAATCTTGCCTATCTAATAATATTCTGATTTATCTATATATTGTCTATTATCAAGTTTCTAAAATGGGCTATTCATACTACAAATTTGTATAGATATCTAACTTTCTTTGGAATGACTCTGAAATTTAACTCGAGTATCACTTTGTGAACTGGCAATCAATTGTCCAAAAGAAAGAATTTGGTGGCCGGGGTATTATAGACCTCAAAAATCTCAACATGTGTCTCTTACTTCATATACCACCTTTAATCTAATTCCTTATGAAAAAAGATTGTTGACTTTAAATATATAAGACCAACCACAAAAACAGTAAAGTCTTTATGCGCGGGAGGATTGGCCATTGTGGGTAAAGTCTTATAACGTTATGGTTTGAGCTGATAAGCATCACTGAGGGTATTAATTTTACTTTACTGATGATAATGATAATATTGTTTGGAGCTTTAGCTCAAGTGGAAAATATTGGGTGCACTCATTATACACTATAAATAACTATCAAACGGGTACAGTTCCAGTTTACATTCAAGCCATGTAAACAATTACTATCCCACCGAGTGTTTAGATCTTTTCATGGTTGTCAACCAAGAATAAGTTGCTTACCTGAGATAGCGTTGCGGAAAGAAAGAAATTCGCTAATGCAACATGTTTGTTTTGCAACAAATCTAAGTCAACTAGTCATTTATTCTTTGGGTGATGTGTAGCTAAAAACATTTGAAAGATTGTTTGAGGAGACCTGTTTAGTTGGTTTGACATACCTTAGGATGCAGGCTCAAGTCGTTTGGTTTTCCATCTTGGGCCTAGGCCCGCGTGTGCAGCCAGCGCGCCGTAGCCTGGCTGGCGGGTTTCTAGTCGGCCTAGCTTGAACGAGTAGTGTGAGCGTACGAACCAAACAACAATGATATTCATAACCACAGCTTGGCTAGAGGGAGCTTGGTTTGGCTAGATGCAATGCAAGCTATCCAAGAAGGAAACCAAACAAACCCTAAGTGTCTTGCTAGGCCAAGATTTTGAATCATTTGCACGCTTTTGGTTGAGAAAAAAATGGTGTTGCTTAGGGCTTATGGAAACTTCAGAATGACTTCTATTTTGAGGGAGCGACATGGTCAGGGAAGAAGAAGTTGATTCGAGTCATTGGGACGTTGTGGCACTCGAAAATAATATTGAAGCAAGAAATGCAAGTTGTGGATACTTCTACAAAAATCTCTGCCACTTTAGAGCAACACTTTGATGTGACATAGATTTTTGGTAGTGACATGTACTCCCTCTATCCCAAAATAAGTCTTTATCTCACATTTTAAGAAGTCAACCAATCTCAACCTTAATAGATTTATAAAAATAGTATCAACACAAATATCTTCAACTAAGTTTACTATAAAAATATATGATGTGGTTAATCTAATGGTGCTTATCTACTATCACAAATATTAGTATCTCAAGGCATATGTTTGGTCGATGTTTAGATTACTTGGCTCCTCAAAATATGAGATGCGGACTTATTTTTAGATGGAGTATGTTGCAATAGCACACCACACTATGGCATTGAGAAAGCCCTAGTGCATACATTGAGAACTCCTTAGGGCCTATTTGGGTGGAAGAAGTGTCTCGCCCGCCTCCACCACCTTGTCACAACCATCACCCCCAAAACCCCCCTTCTAAGGCTACCAGACTCATTCCCTACCACCCATCAGAACCCTAACCCTAACGCCAGCCGCCGTTTTCTCCCTCTCCGATAGGGCACAGGTGTGTGAGGTGGTCACGTAGGAGGGGTTGGACAGCCCACATCACACCATCCGTGCAACGGTAGCATAGTAAACTTTGCGTCCCTGCAGGCCAACAACTACAAACAACTGGCTCCGAATTCGCATTACCCTGTATATATCGCAGCTTCAACCGGAATGTATGTTATCAGAGGGGGGACAAAGGAATGTAAAACCACTCCAGTACTCCACCATCAAAATAGCTCTGGTAGCAGTTTTGGAGTCAAGTTCAACTAAAACAACCGATTACTTACACATACGAGCCCCACCACTTGTCAGTGTCAAACACATCAAAATTGGATTGCAAAATCTGTCTCCAGGGCTAAGACTCTGGGTGGGGCCACTTCAATTGCATTGCACATAGTATTACACCAAAAATAGCCAGGTGTGCCACCACTTGCCAACCCCAGCGCTACTACACTCGATTCAAGAGTAAAATTAATTTGGATCCCATGACCTCTTGTATTCTTCCTTGGCTCTTTTCTTCGCCTTAGCTTCAGCTCCTGTATACCAACCGTTCATTGTCTTGCCATGCTTTGCTTTCGTCAACTCTTTATGTACATCACAATGGCGACCCCAAAAGACAGACAAAAATCGTGCTATTGCAACACCAACATCATGACATTGGAACAGCCTTGTACAGGTATGACGTTCCATGGAATATAGTCAGGTGTGCCCCATTAAGACAAGCTTCCAGCTGCAAAACATCAACATCAATTAGATTTACATCTACATACCATCTAAACTGAATGGCAGGCTTCGTAGTTAACCTCTTCAGGAGGGATCCTAGAGAAGCCAAATTTCTTCATCCAGATCCCTTCAGCTTCATGTGCAGCAGGAAGCACAAAGTGCTTGATCTTCAGCGAGACTAGCACCCTCTCTATGCATGAGAACAAGGCTTGGAAGTAGCCCTGCATTAGCGTAATATAATAGGTCAAACATCAACCAATGAACAAAGAACCAACTGCATGACCAAAATAAACAATCTAGTATTGAGCGTCAAAGCAATTCTAAGACCCACCAGCCCTTGAACATCCTGGCTTGTAGCAACTAGTGGCAGCTCAGCTACATCACCTCCCATCACACGCATAAGTGCTGCTGACACCACAGTAGAGCTGCAACAAGCAACTATTATTCAGTAAATATGGATGCAAAAGTTGGGACGATTTTCCATTTTGCTATAACAGTTCTTACCCCACAGTTAACAGCGCACAGTACATTCCACTGTAATCTTGTCCGGGCATTCCCTCCTTAGGTCCCCTCCTGGTACATTTAAATGAGATGAGGGCCTTTACAGAGGCAGCAGTTGCATACCTCTAAAACAAAGTGTTGTTCGGTTATCTTACCCATTAACCATCTCAGGAATCAAATCTCTACCTGTGAGAGCTTCACGGATCGGATCAAAAGATTGCTGCAAGAGAACACTTCGTGAGAAACCACTGAAGTCTTGATTCTAAGATAGTTTGATAACAGTCCTAATGTACCTCCACTAATAATGCTAAGCTGGCAACTAAAGCTTTGAACTTGTTACTCTCCAGCCAAAATCTCTTAGCAACAGAGCAAACATTTGCTATTTTCTCTTCTGAGATGAGAATATGACAATTGTACAGCGATTTCTGTTTTAAGGTGCCCACAAGCTTACTGTTTGGCATTAGGCTACTATCAAAGAACAAAGAACTCACTCAAAGCTGGCAAGCTTGGTAGTAACATGGGCTAAACACAGTTCTATTGATAAACAACTAACATTTCTGACATATGTTATAATGCATCCATCCAACATAATAACAAACTACCAAAAACAGATTACCATCAGATGAGAAACACGTCCGAAGGATGAAATGAAACAACGATTTTTGACCAAGAAATTTATCTATACAAAAACATGAGATCACATAATACAGGACTTACATGAAAAATTGGCACTGCAGCAGAGAGCAATATGCTTCCCTCTTCAGTAGCCCTTTTACCAGAAAGTAATTGCCATTTGAGATCTTTACTGGTGTCCATGCATAAACCTCTTGTCTCATGTTTCTTCCTTATGATTTCAAGATCTCGCTCAGCCAAAAGTTGAGCTCCATCTGAGATTATCTTGTCCAATGAAGATCGTGTCTCAGAGCAACTGCTGCAACAGAACCATTCACCCTCTGGCAATTCCTGTAGAAAATTGAATTGTGTTAGCATTGAGCTATTCACCCAGGTAAAAGCATCATACTACATCTGAAGTGAATATATCATGCACACCAAACCTTACGTTAAGATAATAATGACTGATTTTAATCGCATAATAAGGTCATTCTGCACTAACCTTTAGTTCTACTTGCCATTGACTCTGCAAACATCCTACATGATACTCTTTCTCACACTGAGCAGCACAAAATAGAAATATGTCAGCCAAGTATAACAGTAAACTTGCACATGTATGTTGCGCTTTAATCTAGAGAAAAAAACTAAGAGAAAAATGAACCATATGAAGAAAAGATTATGTATTAATAGTTTGAATATAAATAACGATGTACAAGCAAAAATATCAAGCCACTGCAGAAAAAGGAAATGCATAGCATACTTGGTCACAGAGTATCACAGTGCGCTCATCAAATACAGCATTGTTGAAATCTTTCTGTCTGCACAGAGAAACTTCACCAGTTAGAACACTTAAGAATGCAACTAGCATAAAAAAAACACAGCTAGCAGTTCAGGAGGCTAGCATACTGACAATTACAAACATTAAAAAACATATCACACATTTCATTGTTCTAAGAGATAACTGCCAAGAGTGCCTACTGCCTAGGCACCAGCTGCTGTCATCCTGCCTTGCTGGAAACTCACTTAGATAACCCAGATAGCTTAAGGCATTATGTACCAGGGGTTTAAACTCTTTATTACATTCTAGTCACAGTATTTCTTCAGGTGCTTTTTGATTTGCCTATTTATTTTATCCTAACCGGCGGCATCAAGAGATTCTACAGCTGGTAGCAGCCCATTTTCTGCCCGCATACTCATTTCCATAGGGTCTAACAGCATCAGTTGTACTTGAGCGTGTTACTAAGGCCCAGTTTGGATGGACTAGGACTAGTAATTAGGGTTACCCTGTTTGGATCCACTGGCTAATAAGTAGTACTATCTCAGTATAAAAACTGTTATACCCCTGAACTGTGTTTCTCTGTGCATGGTTCTTGGTTGAAGCCCAAAAAGCTAAAATCCAAAATCAAAGAAATAGTACTACAAAAGTCATTCAATCATTCCAGTGAACCAGCCAAGAGCCAGCACCACCCCCCACTGTGACTCCAAGGTAAGACGAGGAGTGACCTGTGCCAGAGAAGCCCCATGACAGCAGAGACGAACCGGAGAGAGATGGCCTCGCGGCTGTAGAACAGGGCGCGCATGGCGGCAGCGAGCACCAGTTCCGCTGCAGCTGGCCATGCCACGCCGGTGAGAGGTGCCGCAGGTAGTCCACGCCCACGTACGCCACCGGAGCTCCTCCCCATGTATGCCAGCGCAGCAGATCGAGGCGATGCAGGAGCTAGCAGATCAAGGCCGGTGCAAGCTGCCACGGCCTCCGCCGCACGCTACTGGCCTTGGATGGGCGGAGACTGGAGAGCGACTGGATGCAGGACGGACGGAAGGGAAAGCGACTGGATGTGGGAGGGACCGAGCGGATGCGGATGCCACTGTTGGCGCTTGGGGAGACGAGGCGGCGGCGGCGGGCGGATCGTGAGCATATGTCAGAGGAACCGAGTGGAACCGAGGGAACGAGCGGATGCGGAACAAAGCCGATGCAGTTGCGTAGGGGTATGTCGTGTCTTTTTCCCATCAGTAGAAAAATTAGCCCCTGATGGCTGGGTTTGATGGACAAGTGAGCTAACAACTAGTCCAGGCCTTGGGTAAAGTTTAGGCCACCTATTAGTCCACCTGTTCAGATCTAACCTTTAGCGACTAGTTGTTAGCCCAAGGGATCCAAACAGGCCCTTACTGAAAGTTTACCAAGAGATTTTCCAACCCACAACTAGTTTGTACTCATGGCTGTTTTACATTCAACAGAACAACAGAATAAAATACCTATGATCAATACTTGTTAAAAAGTATGCATAAAAGAAGAGGTCCAAAGCACTCTATTTTTGTGCCACATATGCAAAAAGGGCTTCTTGTGTTATCATAGGAGAGATTTAATAAGAAACCAAAAATCTAAAAGAAGAGGTTTAGGGATTCAAAAACCAAGTCAACTAATCAAATGACTTAGTGAAGTCTAGTTCTTAAGATCTAAAATTTATTTTCCCAGCCTCCATCAAATAATAATAAGGATAAAACTAAAACTGTCAGCTTTAAGAAACCATCCTCATGTGGCCATGCAGATTTCAGTTAATGCACAACATCCTGCTCTCCAGGGCATACTTTCTCTAGTTGCAGATCACATTGCATGGGAAACACAAAAAATACTGTAAGGTGTAGGTCCAATGAGAGGACAGATGGAGGGGGTATGGATGGAAGAATCTAAGTAGATTAAGTAGATGGGACCATGAACAAAAGGAAGAATAGATAGGGGGGCAGAGATGACCAAATGGGAATAACATTTGATTTCCCTAGAGGCTGAAAATATCCCTATTAGGCTTTGTTTGGTTGCAAATCAATCCAAGGGGATTGAGGGGGTTTCAATCCCTAGCAAGTCAAAATCCCCTCTAATCCCTCATAATCCCCTTCAACCCCCATGGAATGGGGAATAACCGAACATGGCCTTAGGTATTTTGGGGGTTCCTGTGAGTCCTAGCAGGCTGCATGTGGGCTCCCTCTTCAGGAAAAGAATGCAAAAAGGATCATTTGGAAAGAATCCTCTATGTCTATTGCTGGCAGCTCAGCCCTCATAACTTCTAGCCTAAATAGTGCCCCTTATATATCAGTCAAATACAAATATTTGAAAAGGGACACTGTCTGCTCTGAAACACAAACAGACTGATTCACCCATTTGGGCTGATCTTATCAACATCAAGAACATTTACTTGCAGGGGAGAAAAATAAAAGTGAACAATGGCAAAAAAACACTCTGGTGTGGAAGGATGCTTGGTTATATAATGACCCTCTTTGCCTTCTCTTCCTGATCTCTTCGAATTATGTGAGCAGCAAAACATCTGTCTATCAGTTAATCAGTGGCACAGTTTCTGTCACATTTTGTAGATGGCTGACTAATGATCTTAATCTTGAAATGGAATAAAATTGTCACATTTTGTAGATGACTGACTGATGATCTTAATCTTGAAATGGAATAAAAATGTTGAAGATGCTTCGGCAATCTTGTTAGACTCTGATCAGGATGTAGTATCTTGGAAACTAGAGAATAGTGGTAAACTCTCTGTTAAGTCCACTTACAATGCTCTTACCAGTTCTGAAGGT
>Ga0182004_10003041_pt1 | contig 13226 bp, 14 predicted proteins | sample Sormic07211540_1_FD_120479 | JGI IMG/M metagenome (GOLD analysis project Ga0182004, IMG submission 120479) | Endophyte microbial communities from Sorghum bicolor roots, Mead, Nebraska, USA - 072115-40_1 MetaG | ecosystem: Host-associated > Plants > Roots > Unclassified | place: USA: Nebraska...
GCCATGGTCGTCTACTGCAGCAACCGGTCCAGGCCGTGCGCAGTCAGCTCCGCCGCGGAGTCTGGCACGTTCTGATCAAGTGGAAAGGACTCCCTGACGATGAAGCTACTTGGGAACCCGTGGTGGCCTTCCATGAGCTCTTCCCGGACTTTCAGCTCGAGGACGAGCTGTTTCTCAATAGGGGGAGAGATGTTATGACCGGGCAAGTCTACCAGCGCCATGAACGCAGGAATGGCTGAGGACCAGCAAAAATTCTGCATGCATCACTAGTCTCCAGGAGTTTGTTCATTCTCGTTTGAATTATTCCCATTGCATGTTAGAAAGGGACGGCAGTCCTTAGTTTCAGTATTTCCATTTCATGTTAGAAGGGACGGCAGTCCTTAGTTTCAGGAGTGAGTTTGCTTAAATAATTTGTATAAGTATCGAATGTGGATGAAGGAAAGGATCAGCCTGGGATTGAGACACATTGTCTCCCTTGGGCACCCAGCCATACTATTCACTGTCATCCTCTTGTCTCCAACACTCAGAACCCCGGCGCCGAGCCACGGCGCCACCAGTTCGCCGCCGCTCTTTCAAGCCTCGTCCTCTGCCCTCCCATAACTACCATTTGAGATCCCTACGCCATACCAATGGAGCAGAAGTTCCGTCTCCTTTGGATGACCGAGGAAGTCAAGGCTGAGTACGCAGCGCATCAGTTGTAGGGGCTTGTTGGGATTTGGTGGTCCCATCATCACACCACCTACCCAGAGGGGACCCCGATCATCGGGAACCGCTTCACCACCACCTTCTATGGAAATTATATTCCTCCGGGTGTGATGGAGATGAAGATTAGAGAATTCATGAAGCTGTCCCAGGGAACCAAGTCTGTGAAAGAGTATCTGCATGCTTTCAACAATCTTGCTCGTTGCGCTCCAGAGTTTTTGAACCCAGATGCTAAGAAGATTGCTAGTTTCTAGAGAGGCTTGAGCCCGAAGATGCTGAAGACTATGGGTACTGGGACCCGAGCTACTTTCAATGCTTACATGAGCGACTGTTTGACCCAAGAGAACAATAACAACAGCTATAGTGCATCCAAGTCACATAAGAGGGCTTTTGAAGCCGGGTCGTCTTTGTCCAGGGCACTAGTGGCAGGACGTCAGCAGTACCGTCCTCCTGCCCCGGGTACTAGGTTCCGACCCCCACAGAAACAGAATACAGGACATCCAACATAGCAGAAGCCGTACAAGGTAGCAGTGGCTCCAGCAAAGCCAAGGGCGAATCAAGCCGCAGCACCTGCTGCCAACACCATGACCAAGGGACTGTGCTACAATTGTCACAAGATGGGACACTTTGCTAAGGAATGTCCCTACCCCAAGAAGCAGTATACGACCTACCCAGCCCATGTGCACCACACCTCGATAGAGGAGATCCTAGAAGGAGAACCGGTAACAGCTGGTATGTTCCCTGTCAACCAACATCTTGTAGTTGTTTTTTTGATTATGGATCATCGCATTCATTCATAAGCCAAGCATTCGCACAAAAGCATAATCAAGTAGTTATAGATCTGGGTTATGGCTATCGCATCAGCTCAGTAGGGGCAGATGTGTTAACAAATAGAGTGGTCCGAGGGGCAAACCTGGATTAAGTAACCGTGTGTTCCGAGTAAATCTGGTGGTCATGCCTGGTTTAGTCTTGGATGTTATCATGGGCATGAACTGGATGAAAGAGTGGGATGCTGTGATAGATGCTGGGAAAAGGGTGTTATCTCTCAGGGAGCCTCCGGGCAGTGGTTCTTTTCAAGTACCCCTACCCCATCGGTTTGACTTTGCCAGTCTTTCGTGTGTCATGAAAGTTGTTCCGTTCGAGCACATTCCACTGTTCTATAAGTTTCCTGATGTTTTTTGGAAGAGTTGCCAGGACTTCCCCCGGATAGGGAAGTAGAGTTTGCTATAGAGTTGATACCAGGTACAACACCAAGCTCTAGAAGGCCGTACCGGATGCCACCTAACGAGCTCGCTGAATTGAAAACTCAGTTAAAGGAATTGCTAGACAAAGGTTTCATTCGGCCGAGTTTGTCTAAATGGGGCTGTCCGTTGTTGTTTGAGAAAAAGTAGGATCAATCGTTGCGCATGTGCGTGGACTACCGTCCACTCAATACGGTGACGATCAAGAATAAGTATCCCTTGCAACGGATTGATTCCTGTTTGATCAGTTGTCAAAGGCAAAAGTGTTCTCCAAGATAGATTTGAGGTCCGAGTATCACTAAATCAAGATCTGTCCGCAAGATATACCAAAGAATGCTTTTTCTACCAGATATGGGTTGTATGAGTATCTTGTCATGTCCTTCGGATTGACAAATGTTGCTGCATACTTTATGTATTTGATGAACTCAGTCTTTATGCCAGAGTTAGACAAGTTTGTGGTAGTGTTCATCGATGACATTCTGGTCTATTCAGAGAATGAGCAAGATCATGCTGAGCATCTAAGAGTCGTGCTAACACGAGTGCGAGAACATCTGTTATATGTAAAGTTCAGCAAGTGTGAGTTCTGGCTGAAGAAAGTTCCCTTCCTAGGGCACATTCTATCGGAAGAAGGGATCGCTGTGGATCCATCAAAGGTACAGGAAGTTATGGACTGGAAGGCACCAACTTCTGTCTCAGAAGTTCGAAGCTTTCTTGGTTTAGCCAGGTATTATCGTCGTTTCATTCCTGACTTCTCCAAGATTGCTAAGCCAATGACTAGTTTGCTACAAAAGGATCATAAGTTTGCCTGGACAGAAGGGTGTGAAGTAGCCTTCCGCACCTTGCGAAAGCTACTGACCACTGCTCCTGTTCTAGCACAACCTAACATTGAGAAGCCTTTTGATGTGTTTTGCGACGCATCGAAAAGTGGGTTGGGATGTGTGCTGATGCAAGAGGGCAGAGTTATAGCTTATGCTTCACGACAATTGAGAAAACATGGAGTCAACTATCTAACTCACAACCTTGAACTAGCAGCTGTTGTGCACGCTCTAAAGATCTGGAGGCCTTATCTGCTTGGGAATAAGTGTCATATTTATACGGATCATAAAAGCCTAAAGTACATCTTCACTCAATCTGAGTTGAATACGAGGCTGCCAAGATGGTTAGAGCTAATCAAGGACTATGATCTTGAGGTCCATTACCACATAGGCAAGGCTAATGTGGTAGCAGATGCCTTAAGTCGTAAACCACATTATCAAGTGGTCCAACCTTTATTTGAAGATGGTTTTAATCTCATGCATCCTGAGGTTCTGTGTCACATACAGCTCAGTTGTTCACTTGAGAGTCAAGTCATCGAAGGTGAGAGAACAGACGAGGGCATTTCTCATATCTAAGAGAAGATCAAAGATGACCCCAAAACTCAGTTTCGAGTAGATGTGAAAGGTGTAGTTTGGTTTCAACATCAGTTGGTAGTTCCAAAGAATCGAGAGCTAAAGAATCGAATCATGGATGAAGCACATCTTTCAAAACTTTCCATCCATCCTGGGAGTAGTAAAATGTATCAAGATCTGAAGTCTCACTTTTGGTGGACCAAAATGAAGAAAGAGATAGCAGCATATGTGGCTTGATATGACACGTGTTGCCAAGTTAAAGCGATACACATGAAACACGTAGGGTTGCTGCAACCGTTGTCAGTTTCAGAATGGAAGTGGTATGAAGTCAGTATGGATTTCGTCACAGGACTGCCGACTACGCAAAAAGGGAGTGACTCGATTTGGGTAATCGTGGATCGGTTAACCAAATCGGCTCATTTCATCCCCACTAAGACTCGTTATAGACCTCCTGAGTATGCTGATATATACATGGCTGAGATTGTCAAGTTGCATGGTATTCCCAGGACCATCATATCAGATAGAGGACCGCAGTTCACCGCTCACTTTTGGGAGCAAATGCACAAGAGTTTGGCTAAATTCTCTTACAACAATAGCTATCAAGAGAGTATTAGGATGGCTCCGTTTGAAGCGTTGTATGGTCGGAAGTGCAGGACTCCGTTAAATTGGGTCGAACCTGGTGAAAGGAGATACTATGGTATCGACTTTGTGAACGATGCTGAGAAGAAGGTGCAAATCATACAACAACACATGAGAGCCGCACAGTCACGCCAGAAAAGCTATGCCGACAAAAGAAGGAGACCACTTGAGTTTAATGTGGGTGACTATGTTTACCTTAAGGTTACACCGATGAAGAAAGTTCAGCGCTTCCGAGTTCGAAGTAAACTTGCACCTAGGTAAGTGGGGCCGTATCAGATAATAGAACGAAAGGGCCTTGTGGCCTACAAGATTCGGTTGCCTCAAGACTTGAACTCGCTCTTTCTAGATTTTCATGTATCCCAGCTAAGAAAGTGTTTGAGGGTACCCGAACAAAGGATTGAACCTCGAGGGATCAAGTTAAAGGTAGATTTGGAATATAAAGAGCAACCAGTGGGTATTGTGGATACCAAGCCGGCCCAGCCCACCAGCGTGTCTCCCCCTCCACGCGCCCGCACCCGCGTCCACACGCGGACGGCCGCGCCGTGACGCCGTGGCGAGCCGGCAGAGCTCGGCCGCCGCGTGGCGTGCATGCGCGGGGGTGGACGCACCCTGGACGGCCACCAGGTGCGCCCGGCCGAGCCCGCCTCCTCCTCTACTGCCAGTTGTGCCTCCCCGCTCGCCCTCTCTCGCTCTCTCGCCCCCGCTCTGCGTGCGCAGAGCGCCGCCGTCGTCATTGGAGCTCCGAGCTCCGCTCCGGCCGTTCCTCCTCAATGCGCGATCCTTTCGTTGATTCCTCCCTCTCCGAGCTCCGCCCCTCACTTCGTCGTTGCAGGACACGCCTCCGAGCGCTTGGTGATGCACGGTGAGCCCCCGCTCACCCTCGCTTTCTTCTCCGGCGAGACCGCCACCACCGCGCGTGTGGCCCGCGTGCCACTGTGCCTCTCTGCACCACCTAGCTAGCGCATCGTGCTCGCCTCTACACAGCGACTCTGTCGAACCTCTCCAATTGCGCTCTACCGGGCCAGCGCCTTGGGTCGACGGTGAGCAGCGCCACCGTTCTGCCATGGCCGGTGGCGAGCACGCTCTGGTTCGTCTTAGGTCGCGCAAAGGGGTTCATCTGGTTCGCCTTGAGCCGTAGAACGCGTATGAGTACTTGGTTCGCCGAAAGGGGTCACCGGCGATGAGCTCCGGCTCGCTGGAGTTCTCTCCCTCTTCTGCGTGGTAGACGCGTGGGACCCGTGGCCCACCTGTGGGTCGCTCGCGCTGAGGGCGGGTGCACTGCACCGGGTGCACCTAGCCGGGTCCAAGGTCTTTTTGAAATGGAATTTCGAAAAATAGTTTCTCGGAATTGTTTTAAACCGTATTAAATTCATCTCTTGAGATTTATGGCTCCAAAAATGATGAACTGAAATGTGATGTGTTCTATAAATCTAGATCTATAGCTTGGTGTTATTGCATGTCATGTTTGTACAACTTTTCTATGTAAATTTAATTATTCCATGATGTTACTGTTATTTAGAAAATGTGCAGTAAATAAAATACAGCTCAGAAAAATGTGATTCTTATTTTACTAGCTTTGCATGGATGTTTAGTCTCTGGGAAAAATATGTGACACAATATTTGCTGTATAAATTAATTTATGTGGATTTAAATGCTTGTATGGCAGTGTTTATGATTTTTAATAAATAATTGGATCATGCAATTAATCTGGGAATTTTTGTGGACATTCCTTATGATAGTAAATAATTTATAAAAATATGAAATATGTTGTTTGACACTTTGTCACCAGTTGGGTATTTTACACTTCATTATATTTAGTAAACTTGTGATTTTTGTGTAGGCCAGATTATATGTCCAAAAATCTGGAAAAATTTGTGGTAGACTTTATAAATAACCACTGACTTACTGTGATTTTTGTAGATTTTATTGATGAACAGAAATATATGCTACTGTTGTAGGTCTAATAATAATTAAATAAATAAGATCTTGTTATGTATGAGATGAAGAAGATAAATGGTGTTTGGTGTATCTTTGAAACACCATGATAGTTTGCTGGTTAATAGTAATAACTTGTAGAAGAGAATGAAGTAGATGTTTAAATTGGTTACATGTCCTTGGATGATGTTGACTACCTTGTAGAAATAATTTCTTATTTCATCTAGGCACCATGTCATGGCCATCTTGTATTAACTTGCATAAGCATTGCACCTCGGGCATTTCGCACTCCACTGATGAGCACACATGCATCATACAGGCTCGCAGGAGAACGAGGTGGGACCCGAGGAGCAAGAGGAGACCCAGGAGCAGGAACTTCCGCAATGACCACAGCCGAAAGAAGACCTGCAGGAGTGCTCGGACCACAGGCCTAGCACTTTTGAGAGAGGCAAGCCTCAGAGCATTCTAAGTCTCCCCATTCTCGCTAACTTAAATTATTATATCATGATTGTTTTACTATGCTGCATTTAAGTGGTAGGAGCTACTTGACACCATTGATGCACGATAGGCTCAGAGTCTATGCTTAGCTTGCTTAGCATGGTAGAAGTCAGGTGATCTCCTGTTACCTGCGAGATGTAGGTGGATACCTAAATGTGAGCGGGCAGGGTCTTATGGTGGTGTTGACCGTAGTGCCCCTGCCTATGTCGATTAAGGACCGATCGTTGACGGCCCTCTTGTCGTGTTAAACGCATCACCACACTTAGCTGGAAGGACAAGTCGTTTCGACCGCGAAGCCTGAACACTATTCAGGCCAGGAGTCGAGCCACCATGCACTGTATTGGTGATTGCTGAGGAAAATGACGAGGGCGCGGTGCGCAAGCTTGGTATACCTTGGATACCTCGGTCACCGAAACGGTCCTCGAGTACTGGCGGTGCCTGCCGAACCCGCGATTTAGTCCTCGATAGTGTAACATGGTGACCTGTAGCTCACTTGATCAGTGAGTGTGGTTTGTGTGGGGAATAAACTCACCAGCTGGTCAGAAATCGATTCGAATTGCCATCGCTCCTAGATAGTGAGCACTTGACATGAGCTCTGTCCTCGTAGTAAGGACTATGAAACACTTGGGTTATGATAAGTAATGATTTGTGAATGCTATGATAAGGTACTATCATATCACAACACTTGTTTGCAATAGTACAAGTGCAAATCTAGATGGTAGGTAATAATACCTAACCTGAGCTAATTAAAGAAAAAGGGGTATGATAGAATATACTCCTGGATGGGTGACGCGTTTACGCAAAAGGTCTCAGCTACCCTACTCTACAGCCTTCATGATCCTTGAAGAGTCTTTTATTTTTGGTTTATGACAGGTAAGTCTAGCTGAGTACATTCTCGTACTCAGGGTTCTATTCCCATGTTGTTTTGTAGATGGTCGGATGTACTATGGTTATTGCATTCACTGCTTGTAGCCAGCAATGGATGATGACTAGACCAAGGGTGATGGTCACTCTACCTCTTCATTTGCTGTTGTGGGAATGATTAAACTATGGCACGGTATCAGACTAAGTGTGTGTTATTTTAAAACTATGATGCTTCCGCTACTCTTGAACTTGGTTTGTAATAACTATATTTGAACTCCGATGTAATTGTTGAATGTTGCGAACCGAATGTAACTGCGGATGGTGATCGCTGGACTTATTACGATCTTGGCTGTATGTACGATTTGTGGTTTGAAATCCTTCGAGATTTCACAGACTACTGGGATTATATGGGCTTAAGCTCGACGGTTCCACTGTGCAAATGGTCACTATTAGGCTTAATCTCTTATAATTTGGGCGGTTCTGTTACAGTTCTTGCAAAATTTTGGTGAAGTTTGGAATCAAGAAGTCACATGAAATGATAAGTTATATCCTTGTTGGAATGACTCTATTAAAGGAATAGAATCATGGGTCATCAACCAACCCTCAAAAACTTGCTCATATGATTGTAGATGAATTATACAAGAAAACTCATGAAAGGTTCATGTTGAGCTTATGCCAAGGAAATACTTCAATTGGCCTAAAACACTATTTTGAGCTTTATCAAGTTGCTGCTTTGACCAAAGTGAAAGTTTGACTTCTGTTGCAGTTGTGAGGTTTGACCTTAAATGAAAGTTGTAGCTTAGCTTCTATGAGAAAATCTTGTTCTAGGGCCAAGAACCAAATCAGCTTGCAAATAGTTCAACCAGAGGCTCCAAGTTCGAATCAGCTGCTGCTTTTGGCCCTGAGAAATAATTCTAAGCCCCTAGAAGTACAGTAGTGAGTTACCTTCTTTGTGACATTTTAGCATCCAAATTCATGTGGTAACTCAATTGGATTCCTTAATATGAGTTGGAGTACTCTTTCTGATGGAAGCAATGGATCAAGTGTCACCAAATTTGGAGTTCATTTGGATGTTCAAAAATAGCTCCCAATATAGCAAAAGATTATTTTGTCGATAAACGGACGTGGACCCGTTGGCATGCAACGTTCTCGTATTTTTGATAAGCCACTCAAGTAAGTCCAAAAATAAAAGTTGTGGATAATTGTTTGGAGAAGGTCATATAAATGGTTGCATCAAGTTTGACATGGTTTGGATCATCAATTCTTGGTTTTCCTAATCTCCATCAATACGTTTACACTCGTGACTTGGCATCTAATTATCTCTTAATCTGTTGATCTAATGGCCGAGCACACTTAATGGAAGTTGTGGACCACGGCGAGATAAACAAACTTCATTTTTGGACCAAGGTCTAATTCGGCCCAGAAGTAGCATGAATCAGCTTCCCACCTTGGCTACTTTGTTGCCCGCCACAAGTTCGATGAAATGGCGACGTGGTCGTCATGCAGCAGAGCTTGTCCCACCATGGCTGCCACCTCCACCTCGCCCTTGCTTCTATCTTTGTGGATGAGGACGAGCAACAGAGGACTCTCCCCATCCTCCTCCACTCCTCCAGAGCTTTCCTATCTCGCCTCGCTCTCCTCTGCTCTTTTGCGACGGGCACCATGGCCATGGCCTCCATAGCTGAGCAGGAGAGGTCTTCCTGACCGCCAGCACTGAGCTGTACCCTCATGCAGGAGTGACCTAGCCATGGCGTGCCCTAGCACCGCAGCTCACTACCCTTGCTGTCAGTCGGCCGAATCCCAGTGACCCAGAGCCAGTCATGCCATCGTCTGCTTTGTTCCCTAAGGAGGAGGAAGAAGGATCTTGGGTTCAAATAGAGTAAAACTCAGGGCTCCAGATGCGAAGCACAGACTCAGATGAATAGTACTTGTGGACTAAAATTGATTTAGGAAAAATCCAGGGTTCCCGATGCAAGATCTCTTATCCTTTTCATTTGTTTTTGCAAACTTTTGGTTGAACTTTGTTAGTTCATAGAAAATGCTAGAAACGTTGTAAAATAGTAAATGTGGACTCTCTGGAATCCTTGTGAAATTCTCTATGCAGTAGATCTATAATATGGCATGGTTTAATTTGAAGTTTTAGTCATAGAAATAGATTTATGCAGTTAAGTTTTAATTGCTTGTTGTACTTGTCTTTTTCATAACTGCTATAGAATTGCTCAAGTAAATGTGAAATTATGTGGCATGCTTTTCATATGCAGATTGATGAATTTAGGCATAATAGATTAAGTGCTATAAAAATAACAAATGCCCTGCGTTGCTTTGCTCCTATTCTGAGTAGACATGCATGTTTGTATTGTTTGGCTCAGTTAGGTTGTGAATCATGCCTGCATGAAAATATATGAGTTGTTTTACTTTTCATAAGCTTTTCAGAAAGCTAAATATCACAATTTTTGGTTAAGCATATGTTTAGTTATAGTGGTTTAAAGTACTGTTCCAGTTTTTGTCTAAACCCAGACAGGATTGCATTGTTTGTAATGTAAGACCTTGTTAATGGTAGATTTATGTTATGACCGGTATTACGTACAAGCGGCGGATAAGTGGCTAGGGGCCACAGGCCGATCGGCCTATGGGGGATAGGACCCCAATTTCCATTGTCAATTGCTATTATTTAGGAATATTATTATTTGAGGGACTATTTTATAAATTATTAGAGGAGAGGAGGATATATATATTTGTAAAGACTCTATTCTGGATTTAAGCATAAACAATATTGTTTCCAGCTTCATTTAGGGAGATGGGAGATCGGGAAGTCCCCCAAAACCCTAGCCGCCACCTCTCTGTGAACAGTACGCGCGCTATAGTAGCCACGGGTACTGTTCACGCCTCCAGCCGCCGCCGCGCCTGCCCCTCACCGCGGCGCCCCAGCGCCGCTCGCGAGTTCTAGCCCCGGTCTCTCACCCATATTGCCTGCGAGAGATCAAGGGAAGAAGGAGGAACCCTAACAACCTAGTATCGGACTTGGCCATGTCGATCCCGCTGCACTCCACCACCGTGCCGCCTCTGTCCGGGACCGAGGCCCCCGCCACCACCGTACCGCTGACTGCGATCCCAACGTCCCCCTTGCTTCCGCAGCCCTCGCTACCGCCGGCAGCCGACACGTCGCCGTCCTCTGGTGGCGTCATGACGAATGAGCAGCTGATGGCAGCGGTCCTCGACCTCGGTCGGATGGTTGCCTGGATCCATGCGTTCCTGCTAGGACCGCACTATTCTATGCCTACGACAACCCAGCAGCTGCTGCCGCCAACGATGACCCAGCAGCTGCTGCCGCCGCCAACGATGACCCAGCAGCTGCTGCCTCCACCAGCTGATGCGCTGTCCGAGGACGTTCTGATCTAGGACATCCGGTTTCCCCCCTCGCCATCGCCTCTCCTAGCGTGGCTGACGGGAGCCTCGCCGCCGGTCTACACCAACACTCCGGCGCGCCCGACGGTTCCCCTGCTACCCAACATCACTGCGGGGTTCGGCCATGGGGGCGTTCCCGCGTCGGGCACCCTCTATGGGGGCATCAACGGGACCCTCGTTTCTGGCCCCAGCCTCGGGGCGGTGCCGACACTCGACGCGGCTCCACCAGCGGCCGCCCCCACGGCGTTCGCCACGTTCCCGATGGCACCCGCCCCTGCTGGTTTCGGCGCTGCTGCGCCTGCGGTTTTCAGAGCGGCCGAATTACAACCAAAGGGCTACAAGCTCGACTTCACCACGTACGACGGTTCGGTTGACCCGCTGAATCGGCTGACCCACTACGAGCAATTTTTCTAGGGCCAGCGCACCCCGGAGTCTCAACGCACGTGGATGGGTTCGTACCACCTCACCGGCGCTGCTCAGACGTGGTACGATGCTCAGTTGTTGGATGAAGGAATGCCGTCTTGGGAGCGCTTCAAAGAGCTGTGCCGCCTTCGCTTCGGGCCGCCCATCTATGGCTCGCGGTTGGCTGAATTGGGCCGTCTACCGTTCCACTCTACGGTCCAGGAGTTCGCGGGCCGCTTCCAGACGATCCTTGCGCACTCCCGGGATATCTCCATGCGCCAAAAGGCGGAACTCTTCGTGGGTGGCCTCCCAAAACATATTCGGGTGGACGTGGCGATGCGCGCCCTGCCCGATCTTCAGTTGGCCATGTTCCTAGCCCACGCATTCGAGAGCCGCGCAATAGCCACAGCAGCGCTGTTCCAGACGCAGCAGCAGCGTGGCGCGCACCAACCGCCGCGGTCGGCCCCTCCCCCACGCCACCAGGGGCGGCTGTGGTTCCTGCTAGCGCACAGGGCGTTCCAGCACCAGCTGCAGCAGCCGCTGTTCCAGCTGCCCCGAGCGCAGCAGCACCGCCGCGACAGTTTTGACGTCTCTCGCTAGCCGAAATGCAGGAACGTCACCGCCAAGGACTATGCTACAACTGTGATGAACAGTATGTCCGTGGCCATGTCTCCCCACGACTGTTCTACCTGGAGTTGGCATACTTTGTCGAGGAAGATGAGGCCCCCGCCGCGGACGACGACGCAGCCCCTGCCGAGCTGGACGCTGATGTGGCTGCTAACGCTCGTGCTCTCGTTGTCTCCGTGCATGCTCTTGCAGGGATCTGAACGTACCATACCCTGCTCCTGCCAGTGACGATTAAGGGTGAACGCTTCCTCGCCCTGCTGGACACGGGGTCCACCCACACGTTACTCCAGGGGACCGCTATGCGTCGCCTGGGCCTCGCTCCACATGGGGGCGAGCAGCTTCGCGTTACGGTCGCCGGCAGCGAGCGCCTCCCTTGCGAGGGGATCGCTCGGGACGTGCTAGTCCTCAACGACGGCACGACCTTCCACATCACCTGCATCGGCCTCGCCTTGGGATGTTTCGACATCATCCTCGGCGTCGACTTCCTAGGGGCGTTGGCCCCCTCATTTGGGACTTCGAGGGGCTCACGGTGGCCTTTCAGCGCAGCGGGCACCGCACGGTGTGGCAGTGCGTGGGCGCTCCATGCGCTCCCTCGCAGCAGCGCTCTCTCACCGCGGTGACCGCTGACCCTCAGCGCCCGCTGCTGGACGAGCGTCTACTTCAGCACGCAGACATCTTCGACACGCCGCACGATCTCCCACCAGCTCACTCCTACGACCACCGCATCCACCTCTTGCCCGGGACAGTGCCTGTGGCAGTGCGGCCGTACCGGTACCCCCAGCTACAGAAGGATGAGCTCAAGTAGCAGTGCACTGCCATGCTGGAGCAGGGCATCATTCGCGCCAGTACCTCGCCATTCTCGGCGCCCGTGCTCCTCGTCAAGAAGGCGGATGGGACGTGTTGCTTTTGCATCGACTACCGCACGCTCAACGACCGCACATCCAAGGACAAGTTCGCAATCCCGGTGGTGGACGAGCTCCTTGATGAGCTCCATGGCGCAAAGTTCTTCACCAAGCTCGACCTCCGCTCCGGGTACCACCAGGTGCCCATGCACCTAGTGGACATCAAGAAGACGGCGTTACGCACCCACCACGGCCACTTCGAGTTCCTGGTGATGCCGTTTGGGCTTTCCAACGCCCCAACGACATTCCAGGCATTGATGAACGACGTGCTCTGCCCTTTTCTCCGCAGGTTTGTGCTGGTGTTTTTTGACGATATTATGATCTACAGCACATCGTGGTCCGAGCACCTGTAGCACGTGGGCCTCGTCTTCACCGCCCTTCGTGCCCACGACCTCTTCTTGAAGCGGTCGAAGTGCTCCTTTGGGGCCCTCTCCGTCGCCTACCTCGGCCACGTCATCTCTGCTGCCGGGGTCACCATAGACAGCGACAAGGTGGCCGCTGTCACCTCGTGGCCGACACCACGATCTCTTCGCGGGGTGCGAGACTTCTTGGGGCTTGTCGGCTACTACAGGAAGTTCATCTGTGACTTCGGCTCCATGTTGACACTTCTTAACGCAACCACC
>Ga0182004_10003042_pt1 | contig 13225 bp, 12 predicted proteins | sample Sormic07211540_1_FD_120479 | JGI IMG/M metagenome (GOLD analysis project Ga0182004, IMG submission 120479) | Endophyte microbial communities from Sorghum bicolor roots, Mead, Nebraska, USA - 072115-40_1 MetaG | ecosystem: Host-associated > Plants > Roots > Unclassified | place: USA: Nebraska...
GCTGTAAATCACGAGACGAATCTTTTGATCCTAGTTAATCTATGATTGGATAATATTTGTCACAAACAAACGAAAGTGCTACAGTACCGAAAAGTTTTCACTTTTCGGAACTAAACAAGGCCTTACATCCAAATTCTGTTGTCTAATCCACACAACAACCAACAATGCATGCAATGCAGAACGAGCTGCTATGGGCGGCGGCGTGGCTGCACATGGTGACGGCGGCGGTGGCACTGACAGAGAACTCTCGGACGTGTACCTATCGTACATCTACTCCAACAGGCACAACCTAGCCGCAGAGCGGGACGACTTCACCTTCAGCTGGGACGACAAGTGTGTGGGCACCAAGATCCTACTCTCCAAGGCCTTCCTACAGGGCAAGGGCAACGCGGACGTGCTGCGGCTCTACAAGGCACACGCCGACAACTACGTGTGCTCGCTCCTGCCGGCGGCGTGAGTATGGTCGCGGTCCGGCGGCGACGCGAGTATACAAGGAGACTTTACGTACGAGACAGATAAATTGTTGCTCGTACAGTCACGCATACAAGGGTAATAAAGTCATATACAAAAATACATGTATTTGGGAGATGAGAAAAAATAGTTACTTGTATTAAAATATCATTAGAGCTTACAAATAATGTTTAGAGTCCTATTTGAGAGAAATAAATGTGTTTGAAGTCTTATTTGAGAGAAGCCACAACGATTGAAGTCCTATAATAACCATTTTCTGGTTGGGGATTCTTCCTGTGGATTTTCATCACAGTATCATGGAATTCTAGCAATAACTTCAATGCTCATACAAGCTCGATTCAATCTATACCAATGAATGGTGGTTTAGAGGGTTTAGCCCTAAGCGATCGTTTGAAAGAGGTAATCGTCACTACTGGGAGTGGGATGTAGGGGTACTCTCCATTAGTTAACGTTAGCTCAGGCAACCGCTGGTCTGCTGGCGCGCGCAAACACGCACGGAACTTCCTGCCTAAATCTGGAGGGCGGGCGTGATGCCTGCCTCGCCGCCGAGGATGGCGGAAGTCGCGCCCGGCGATCCTGGAGCCCCGGCCGGGCCGCACGCACGAGCGGACGGCGGGACGCCACCACCCCTCCCTCGCCCCCTCCCCTCCCCTCACGACCACCCACCCAACCCCCGCTGTCACCGCGCCACCGAGGGCAAAGCCGCGTCGCGAATAACCGTGGGGGCGTGCGCGCGTGCGTGCCTCTCTCCGTTCCTCCCTCCCCGCCCGCCCCACCGCCCCACCTCCACCCCACCACCCCGGCGCGCGTCGCGTCTCTCCTGGTCGGAGGCGGAGGAGCGGAGGACGACCACCGGCGCGGACGCAGGCGTCCCGCATTCCCCGATCCGGCCCCGCCTGACCCCCGTTGCCACGGCAGCTCGATCCGACCGACCAACTCGCCGGCCGGCAGGCGCCACGTAGAAATGTATTGCTCGCATTCTATCCCACGCTTCACCCGCCGTTGTGTACGATTCTGGTGTGTGTGTGCTGATAACGGGGATCGCTGGATGGTTTGAGGGTGATTGATCGTGCCCTCAGTTTTGGTTTCTCTTGCGTCGACGCTGATTGATCGTCGAATGCTGGTTGTCAGTTTTGCAAGTTTCTGGATGGTTTCAGTTTTGGTCTCCTTTGTGCGCGGTTGCCTTCAGTTTAAATCACTGTCTGACTGCTTTAATTTGATCATCGTTTGCTGGTTCAGTTTTCACAGATTCACCCGAAATCCTTTTCAAGTCCTTTTCCCCTTTGATCAACCCACTATTGTTTTCATTGTTGGAATCTGGATCACGAGGTGTTTCTCACCGATGCCATTTGCATTTGACAGACACGTTGTTCAATTGTTAACATAGAAGTATAGGATGGTATCACTCTGCTATTTCTGCCCGGGGCTCACAACTCGGTCCCGGATGCCCGTGAAGCGGTACAAGAAGATCCTTGCCGAAATCTTCCCCAAAACACAGGTCAGGACATGCTGCATCCGTTTTCCTTTTGTCAAATATGAGCATGTTGACGCTTTAACTGTGTTGCGGATTTATTTATTTAATGAGCACTTTGGTTTCTGTTGCAGGATGAAGAGCCCAACGAGAGAAGGATTGGGAAGTTGTGCGAGTACGCTTCTAAAAACCCTCTTCGAGTGCCAAAGGTTCACCCCCTTGCTTCCTCGTTGGAATTTTGTTGTTTCCATGCCAGATGTAGAGGTTCTGGCCTTTTGAGCGAATTGCTCTTGCTGCTAGAATACAGTTTGCTAGCTCTGTAGCTACTGTAGTACAGATTATAAATGCAATCGAGGATCGACTAGTGTAACTTATCTCAAAACTCTCAAAACTAGAGATGCCTCATGGGACATTGTTCTAGGCCTCTAACTTAATGTTTCAATTGTAGTTTCCTTCTCTCCTTGGTGCTCGTAGTAGTCCTTGTTAAATATATTGGCTGATATGATTGCCTCTTAATCTGCTCTAGTAAATTCAGTCTCAGTAAGCTTGTCGTCTTCTGCATGTTGATGTCTGAGCAGATCACAGTTTACTTGGAGCAACATATTTACCGGGACTTAAGAAGTGAGCAGTACGGCTTTGCAAAAGTGGTGATGTTGATATATCGCAGACTGTCGGTTTCTTGTAGAGAACAGATGTGAGTCTTCTTTTCAAGTTTCTCTTGCTCATATGGCCCTGGATTCTGTGAAGTTAATATTTTTTTTGGTTTGCAACGGATACTTCTTACACTTTATTATTATTTTGCTGGTTAAAAATGTAATTGTTATTTTCTCAATTCAGGCCTCTGTTTGCAAGTAGCCTATTAAGCATTGTACACACTCTTTTAGACCAAAAGAGGCAGGACGATTTGCGCATCGTTGGGTGTGAAACCTTGTTTGATTTTGCTGTCAATCAGGTATTCCTATTGGAGTAGATGCCATTGTCCATTAGCAGGATTCAGTTTATATTAGGTATTTCACATTATTGCTGATCTTGAGTCTGTCTATTCCAGGTGGATGGTACATACCAGTTCAATTTGGAAGGGCTGGTCCCAAGATTGTGTGAAATAGCCCAAGAAGTAGGAGAAGATGAGAGGGCAACTGCCCTACGAGCGGCAGCCCTGCAATCTCTTTCAGCTATGGTAGGTTCTGTGATCGCACTATATCAAACTGATGTCATATGTTTGCATGGCTTTCTAAAAGTTCTGGGTAAATTAATAGGATGTTCAAACCTCAAAGTGTAAGAGAATTATTATACTCCTATTTCCAAGAGGAAGCTAAAACATTCTTCCAACATAACTCTAATTCACAGTTTACTTCATTTCTTATGATGCCAGCAATGAAAGCTCAAAGGCAATAAGTACTCATGAGTTGACTAGCTTCATATGCATAACTTATGAACTAAGCGTAGCTCAGTTGTGTGAGAGTGTGGATGTATGCCTATATCACCCAAGTTTAAACCCTATTTGGTGCAATTTTGGGCTCATATTTCTGCTTTATTAACTAAATATGACAACATGTAGTTTGATGGAGGTGGGTTCTGTATTGTTGTAATTTCCCGTACTCCCTCCAGTCACACATGCTTGTAGTTTTGGACATCGGCCTGGTGATGACATGTTTTGTTTTTGACTGGAGGGAGTAGCTATCTAGAACTTAAATCTCTATTCAAAAAATATTTCAGTGTGTGCAGGACGCCTTCTTAAAGATTGCTGCTTTTCTTATTGTTCTACTGTGTCATAACCACTGAGCATTAAAATTTTCAAAAAAAAAAAAATCTTTGACAATCATAATATCATGTAGTTTTCTTGTTGAGCAGGTATGGTTTATGGGGGAGCTTTCTCATATCTCATCAGAGTTTGACAATGTAAGTGCTATGACAGCGAGCTTTTTTTCTTGTGTTACTTCCCTGTTTAATATGTGCTTGTCAATATTGAGATTACGGGGGTGTTTGGTTGCTAGCCACAATTTGCCACACTTTACCTTAGGCAAGTTTGACCAAGTTGGCAAATGTTTGGTTCACAACTAAGCTTAGGTATGATTCTTTTGGGCTCCACATGTCATAGAGTTAAAAAGTGTGGCAAGATTCCTTTAGCCATGGCAAAGTGTGGCAACCAATTTGCTAGCCATACTTTTTGTGGCTTGCCACACTTGCTTAAAGTTAGTTGTGGTAGATTGTGGCTAGCAACCAAACATTCCCTACATCTAAAGAAGAAACATTATTTGGCACTGCAAGGAAGGTTCCTTGCTTATGTTCATTTGGCTACTTTCAAACTATCACTTTTGCAAGCAGATTGCAGCCACAAATGTTTCGTCAGCTCTGATTTTTTTTCTATTGTACCTTTTAGATTGTTCAAGTTGTACTGGAGAACTACAAACCTCAGAAGATGCAAAATGATGACCAAAGTACCAATGATGCTGACAACCAGTTGGCGCAGGAAGGCCAGAAGGCTGAGCAGACCCCTTCCCCTTTCATTATCACTCCGGCTCCCTCTTGGGAGAACATAGTTAATGTCAAGGGAGGAGTCAACCTGCCAGTGTAATATAATCTTACTTTTACTCTTTGATTGACTTTGTCTTTTCTTCATATACAGTAAGCAAGTTGTTCCTAAACATACTCTTGTGCTGCAGGGAAGATGCTAGGGACCCTAAGTTTTGGTCCAGAATCTGTGTGCATAATATGGCCAAGCTTTCTAGGGAGGCAACCACATTCCGCCGCATCTTGGAATGTTTGTTTCGGTACTTCGGTAACAACAGTTCATGGTTATCAGAAAATGGACTTGCTTTGTGTGTCTTGTTGGACATGCAACTTTTAGTAGAAAGCTCAGGTGCTACTTTTGCATTGTAGTTGATGAGTCTAAGATATTGTATACGGGTAATGTGGTTGCTTATGTTGTTTAAACGATTCTGTAGGACAAAATATGCACTTAATGCTGTCACTGCTGATAAAACATATTGAGCACAAGACAATGGTGAAGCAGCCAGACATGCAGCTTAGCATCGTGGAGGTGGCAGCTACCCTTGCAGAACAATCCAGTGCTACCGCTTCACCAGCAACTATAGGTGCCATAAGTGATCTTGTGAGGCATTTGAAAAGGACATTCCATATTACTCTTGGCAGCAAAGATATGGAATTAGTAAAATGGAACGAGAAATTCCGGAAGGGCATAGACGAATGCCTAGTTCAGCTGTCAAAGAAGGTGCATTTGCCATTTTCTCCATCTGAAATTTTATGTTACCTTTATGTCACGATATAATGGTGCTACTTAAGTAGATGTGATTTTTAACTGATCCCTCCTTGCAGTTTGGTCTGTATAATATGTCAATTAGTTTCATATGATCTACGCACAATGCATACAAGACTTATCTAGACTTTGTTTTGTTGATCAGGTGACTGATGCTGGGCCAGTTCTTGACATGATGGCAGTTATGCTAGAAAACATTGCGAGCACTCCTGTTGTAGCTAGATCAACTGCAGCTGCTGTTTACCGCACAGCTCAAATAATTGCTTCTGTGCCAAATTTGCAATATCAGAATAAGGTATGCTGTTATAACAAATGAGTTGAAGTGTTAAAATTAATCCCAGACAACATTACTTCTGGTTTGAAACATATCTTCTATACTTGATGCTAGGTGTTTCCTGAAGCTTTGTTTCATCAGTTGCTGTTAACAATGATCCACCCCGATCATGAAGCTCGTGTTGCTGCACACCGCATATTTGCTATTGTCTTAGTCCCATCTTCTGTTTCCCCTTCGATCCAAGCTAGTCCCTCTGGCCAGGCAAAGAAACATGATATGCAGAGGACACTCTCTAGGGCTGTCTCTGTATTTTCTTCTTCAGCTGCTATCTTTGACAAGATGAAAAAGGACAAGTACTCAGAAAATTCACAAGGAGAAAGCAAGGACAATAGTTTGCATAGTGTTGGTGAAGGAACTGGACAATCAAAGAGTCAAAACCTTCACGTGTCTCAAAGCCGCCGCCGAAGCATGAAAGTTCCTAATTTTTCCATGAAAAGAGGTCCTTCAATGGCCATGAGAGCTCCTTCAGTAGCGATCAGAGCTCCCTCAATATCTCTGAGAGGTCCTTCAATGTCTTCGAGAGCATCTTCTATCTCTGTAAAGGAAGACCAAAGTTCCTCAAACAAGTCAGATGAGGAAACGGTATAATCAATTCTATCCAGAATGTATGAAGTGGTAATTAGCTACATTTGAGCAAAAGATTTCTTACCATGAATAATTGTTTGTGCACTATGCTTAATGCATTCAGGAATCAGTGTTGGTGAAACTGAGTACCCGTCAGATCACACTTTTGCTGTCATCCATTTGGGCTCAAGCAACATCCCCTGAAAATACTCCTGCGAACTATGAAGCCATTGCTCATACTTACAGTTTGCTTCTGTTGTTCTCTGGATCCAAGGTAATCCTACTTTCTATGTGGTGTTCTTTTCCTTGATATTAATACCTGCTTGTAAGGGAGGAACCTGGTAATTATTCAACTGTCACCCAGTCCAACATTTACTTGTGGAGATGAGGTGGCTGGGTTATTGTGTAGGATTGCAAGTTCTGTTTGGACCTGGAAATGTTTTGGGGGAAGGGAACACAAGGGGATCTTGTAAATCCTGCATTTATTCCTCCAAATCTTTTCTTTACAACACTTCTAAAATCAATGATACATCAGAAGTTTGCCTTGATTAGATATGCTGATAAAGACCAATTTTTGAATATGCACTATACATTTTAAAGTTTGAACATGTCTGTGCAAATTTAGGTCTCTCATGCTTATATACTAATTATGTGCTTGTGAGGGATGTGGTTTTGATGGATCAACCCATTCCATTCAACAAACCAACAAAAAAGTGAGCAGTGAGGACCACCCTATTCCTCGCCCCCTCCCCCCACTAGGCCCTTAATAGGTCCCTTCGATTCTTGTTGGCTAGTGATAGCTGCTCAGCGATCCTGAACATAGGAACTAGTTTGGACAACAGTGTGAGGAACAAATCATGATCTTCTATAAACTAAGTATTACACAAAAAGGTTTGCAATTTTCTTTAGAGCTCATTAGAATTCGCTGCAACTAACCTCATATTCCAGGAATCATATATTTTCACAAGTTTCTGTTACACTATAGTCTATAATTTTCACGAGGTCTGAATTTAGTGTTCTGTTACTTCTCTTATTTTCAATATGTTCTATGTTCCCTAAGCCCATTCATAAGCAGCTCTTATGTGAATTCCTCCTGTTTATCTGCCTTTTCTTTTCCTCAACAAAAACATAAGGAAGGACCTTAGGGAGGGAGGGAGAGAATACCAACTGTTAGGTCCTACTTGCTGATGTTTTCTCCCTTTCCTCTTCCAGGCATCAACATTTGAGGCTCTTACTCAGAGTTTTCAGGTTGCATTTTCTTTGAGGACCTATTCGCTCACTGAAGCAGGTGATACAGTCAAATTCCCTTTAAAGTGTTACAAGTCAACAAGAATTTAGTGTACCATATAATGTAACTTGTGAGAAATAGGTCTCATATGGTACATGGTGGCACAGAAATTACATATACTTAAATGTGGTTTTTATTTTGTTTCCTTTCTAACTGCCTTTTTTTGGTCCTTTTTAACCTTGCAGAATCATTACAACCATCTCGGCGCCGGTCATTATTTACTCTGTCCACAGCCATGATTATTTTCTCGTCAAGAGCTTACAATGTGTTGCCACTCATCCCGATCTGTAAACAAATGATCAATGATCGTGCGGTATGTAAGATCAAAATTTGAAAGCCTCATTTTATTTATCTACATTTTCTTTTGATTATGGTAGGGTAACTCCCTAAAAAAGACTGTACAGAATGATGTCATAGAATATTAGTTGGGAAGTGATAAGAACACATTATGGTACCAATTTGAGGGTCAGAATTAGAATTAAGCCTATAATCGAACTTGTTACTTGATCTTATTGTTCTCGGTATCTCTTGTATGTACCCTACTACTTGTTTGTAAATCATGAGCTTTTTATGTTTAGCTGTTCCTGGAAAGTTTGTTTTTCCATCTTATAGCCCCTTGCTATCCTTCTGTGCCCTATGGTTTAGAGTTTAAATTGACAAATGTGTTCTATAAATATTGATCACGATAATGATGCATAGGCTTGGCAGCCTCTTGATTTATTTTTGTTGATATACCAAATTATAGTTTGATTGCATCTTATTTTACTGTGGAGATCGACAAACTGAGGTTTTGTGGGTTTTTTTAACGCAATGGCAGCTCTGCCTTTCAAGTAGGAAGAAAGTGGTATTGATTTTCGAAGTACTTCTGTTTCATCTTGACTCCTAAGGACTCTTCATGTATGCCATGTGCCTTATATTTCACATTTCTTTCCTATTTTGCTTAGGCCGATCCGTTCCTTCGTTTGGTGGATGAGAGCAGACTTACAGCTGTCAAGGATTCTTCAGTTGATCCTTCAAAAATATATGGATCACCAGAGGACAACGCTAATGCACTGAAGTCCCTTTCAGAAATAGAACTATCAGAAAGTCAATCTCGAGAGTGCATAGTCTCCACAATCATGAACAACATTGCAAATATGATGGATGTAATGTTGACCTTCCTGATCGCATCTTGTTTTCATTGTTTTGATCGAGTTCCATGCAGCTTCTGACGACTTTCCTATTTCTGCAGGCGGAATTGAATAATGTGAGAAGCCAATTGCTAAGTGATTTCACTCCCGATGACATGTGTCCTACAAGCACTCAATTCTTTGAAGTGCATGTTGATAATCCTTCATCAGGGTCTCATGAGACTGGTCACCATGAAGAGGTATATACATCTGGCACAGTGACACATATATCCATCTCCTAGTTTCCATGCTAAAATCATGTGTTCTTTTTAGCAGGGTTTGCTGATTGACCTGGGGAATGACCATGATGCTTTTGGGGAAGCTTCAGAAAGCACAGATGCTTCCGCATCTTCTGTACCTGCATCAGATCTTCTGAGTATCGATCAGCTTCTTGAAACGGTATGAGGAATCCATTCTTCCTTATTTTTCCTTGGTTTATCTGTCCTTGGGGTACTGTCATGTTGAGTTGCCCTTGCATTACAAGTTGTGTTCACTTGGCATGGTAATTTTGTTATTATACCCGTGTCATTTATTTCAGGTTGGTGCAGAACCAGCACCTCAGGCTGGAGTAGTGTCAGCAGACATTGGATTCAAGGATATGACTAGCCACTGCGAAGCCCTGACGATCGGGAAACAGCAGAAAATGTCCGCCTTCATGAGCTTCCAGCAAAGCGTGCAAGCGTCTGGGCTGCCAAGCAGCCAGCCCAACCAGATGGAGTTGGACCTTTTCCAAGACCCGCAGTTGCCTCAGGTAGAGTACCTCCCGTTTGCAAGGCATTTATTTACCCTCAACAATTTCATTCGAAATCGAACATGACACAAAAACAAGATATTGACATGAACGTTCACTTCTGAGCAGGCCGGGACACATAGCACGAACCCATTCGCTGATGACAGCCTTCAGGGATATCCACAGTACATGAATGAGCCCAACGGCGACAACGCACAGCCAGGTCAGGACTTCCAGCAACACTCTCTGAAGCTACCGGCAGCAAGCCCGTACGACAATTTCCTCAGGGCTGCTGGCTGTTAGAGGTCCAGCTTGCAGCAGCCAGACTATCAGTTACAAGGATGATGTCGATTTCAAGATAGTCGCGAAGGAAGATTCTGCGAGTTTTCCATTTTGCGGGAAAGGAAGAGGTATGTCCGTGTATGAGGTCTTAGTAGAGACTCAACCGGATTCGACACCCATTCTTTATGTATAGCTGTATGTATGTACGTATAGGTTGGCTCTTTGCTGCTGTTGTTGTTTTTGCCAATGCAACGTGTAGAGGGACTGGGGGGAGCAGTGCCTTCTATCAGACTGTACATGTAACATGTTGCAGAAATATATGAAGAAAAATGACGTTTGAAGAAAATTTCCGTCATGGATTTGCAATCATTCTGTAAGCATGCAGGAGTGCCGTCGTGCTCGTGCCTGGGTCGCATCTTTATCTCCCTGTCAGCAAGCTGACGACGTCGCAGCCGTTCTTCAAATCACATCGACAATTACAGTATTCTGAATGTGACCCTACAGCATATTGCTCATTTCATTACGTTCTTGATGTCTTGTAGCTGGAGTGTGACTTTATTTTGTTGTCTCTAGTATTTTCTATTGTCCTTCTGGAATTCATATGCAGAGCCTACTTGCTGTCATGGGGCACCATGAAGACGTGATCACAAAGCTTCCTGCAAACTTTGCTGTGCAGGCCAACCTGTTTCATCTCACATCTTGTTCACACTATCAGTTGAAACCATGAAGCCTGGGAGACGTGACAGCAACAAGTCTGCTGCAAATTTGCCGGTCAGTTTATTACTTGATTTCCTCTCATCATCATCATCATCATCATCAATTCATCACCAATTGTCAGTTGACAGTTGGTTCGATGGATCTCGAGTATTCTAGATATTCTCTATTTCTCTTCATTATAATGCAGCGGCTTTTGACTACGTACATGCGTCTGATCTGCCTGGTACGGTACCCCTTGGTGACTTCATGAAGCCAATCCAGCATAATCTTTTTCATAATTTAATATGATCAGCTTACAAGAAGCCATGACCTGTTTCAGTTTCTTCAAGCACCTAATTTTGTTTGACCAGTTTAGGCTGGTTGGTCTCCACTAAATCGTACGTACGGACACGAAACCATGACTTGCTACCATTTTTTTTTTTGAATTTTCACCGGGGGGAGGCGTTCTCCACCTGAATTTTTATATATTGTGGCCCAAAATAGCCCGTGGTATTCTTTACATGGTTGTTACATAAGAGTTGGGAGGGGTGAGAGACTAATCTGCTCTAGGTTGCCACCATTTTTACCTTTCTGTCTACTACTACTAGACTATCACCCTTTGATTTTTGTTATGTGAAGGTGGACTTGTCAAGAACTCACATGCAGAGAGATGACTCGTCAAGCCTCACATGCATTGAGATGTACTGCATAAAATATTCAAATGTGAGCTTCCACTCATCCACTTTCGCTCTCCAAGAACTCTTTGCTTTCTCTGTTTCTCGCCAATGCAAGTGCTTAGCTTTTGCTTGGAGAGAGAAAAAAAAGATATTTATTTGTGAAAAAGGTAGTTGTTTTCTTTGACGAAGATGTCTCGCCGCATATTGAGCCAAAAACCCATGTGCTACATGCATGAATGATTTTGATATTCAGAAAGGCGCAGCTTTTGGTGAGTTTAATTTGACTGTGGAAAAAAGGAGTGTGATATGCTACATTTTGCCACAACGATTATCCCAACTGTCATCTTTCATACTTTGTTTTGCATAGGAGGAGGTTTCTGCAGGAATATGCCACTTCTCAGTAGAAAACGTGCCGGCCGGCCGTCTGTGCTCTGCCTGGCGTACACAGTTTCTATACAGTTCGTGGCCGGCTTCTAGAGGCTGAAGCCTGAAGAGTTCAGATCGAAAACAATGTCATGACTGGAACAGAACTGCACCAGTAAGGATTGTATCTTGCGTTGTCATATGAGATGAGCACCAAACCAAATGATGAGCATTGTATCATAGGGCAGTAGGAGAATCACTGTATTAGAATGAGTAGTTGTTTGCAGTTGGAGATAGAGTCAAATACAGGATATGATAAGCAGTCAGGCAGGCAGTTAAAGTGGCTGTTTCTTAGCATACACAAGGAAGTGCCAAGATAGGAGCAAAGAGGCCAATCATTGTGTATTTGTGTGCACGCCAGCTCACCTAATTGCTGACCAAGAAAAAACTGGTGTGGCGGCTTGGCTTGCTAGAATATCTTTGTCATTTTCTGGGCCAAATACACTCACGGGTCTTGTCTGATTCATCTTGATCCGTACGTGAGTAATGCAACAAAGATGTGTAGACATGCGAGATATATTTATATATAAATGTACTGGATTATCACACATTTGAACATGGTTTATTATCACTGTATCGAACCTGACCCCTTGTAAACTTTTTACCTGGTTTTGGGAGCAGTTTTTACCGCCCTGTGAATTTTCCTACTATCTTATGTCGTCTGTATAGTATAGTAAGTATAAACGCCAAACAGTTTATTACTTGCTGGTCTTTCCAAAAGAAAAGATAATAAAGAAAAGGAAAGAGAAACGGGAAGACACCGTACCGTACTTGCAAAAGCGAAACTGATGCTGAATTCGCGTGTGACAACGGGGTCATCCGTCAGGTTGATTGTTTCCTCGGAATTCATCCGACACCTCAATTCCTGTTCACACCGCCGTACACCACCATCGACTTTCGGACACGTACATGGCGTTCGTTTTCCATACAGTAACAGTGTGTGTGAGACATACTCCCAAGTTACAAGACATTCCAAGATACCAAAATTATGTAATAACATTTATTATATCAACTATTAGATTCTTTATTAATTATATTTTTATAGTATATTTATTTGATGTCATAAATTTTTGTAATTCTCTTTATAATTTTATCTAAACTTGAGATGTTTTAACTCTCTAAGATTCTTAGAATATTATATAATTTATTATAATTTAGAATGGAGGGAGTAGTATGTATCGCTCTCATCGATTGGATTCTTCTACACACCATTCTCGCATCCACCCACGCTATAGCTCACTTTCTTAATCTTAGGCTTATCATAAGTTTAAATTTAATCTTATCACAAGTTATTTTTTTTTTATAAATTAAATCAAACTTAGAAAAAAAGAACTTAAAATTATACTAAAGTGAACTATAATTTGAAACATATTTATTGTTAAATTCTGTCCCTCAGCGCAAAAATTGAAAATATGTGTATCATCAAAAGTTTTCTCCGTGAATAAAATCTGTAGATCGAAACGAAAACGCGTTCAGATGACGTTGTGTTGCGCTTAAACATTTGCCGGTTGACCGGCGAATTAACGTGTGTTCCACTTCCACGCCGAGAGAGACGTCGTCCGGTCCGACGGGGACGACGACGTGACGACGGCGACGAAAGCGGCCGGCCACCGAATCGTGAGCCGTACTCTGATCCTCCCGGGCTTTCGTACCTTGTTGTCCTGCGCGTCCTTCGTACCTTGTTGTTCACCTGAAAACCAAAAAGTTTTCAAGATTTCCTGTCACATCGAATCTTGTGGCACATGCATGAAACATTAAATATAGACGAAAATAAAAACTAATTACACAGTTTAGCTGTAAATCACGAGACGAATCTTTTGATCCTAGTTAGTCCATGATTGGA
>Ga0182004_10003043_pt1 | contig 13223 bp, 16 predicted proteins | sample Sormic07211540_1_FD_120479 | JGI IMG/M metagenome (GOLD analysis project Ga0182004, IMG submission 120479) | Endophyte microbial communities from Sorghum bicolor roots, Mead, Nebraska, USA - 072115-40_1 MetaG | ecosystem: Host-associated > Plants > Roots > Unclassified | place: USA: Nebraska...
AAATCTAGGGACTTGATTCAAAAAAATCAACTTCAACCCACCTCTTACTTGGGCTCTCACCTACTTGTTTAGGAGGTGGGTTGGAGTTGGGTCTTAATTTGAGCTTCTACTTTTTTTATTATAGCATGTAAATAAAAATTTAAGGGCTTAATTTAGGGACTTGGGTTGGAGTTGCTCTTACTGTATGCGGGACAGGAGCGGACGCTGACACGCGGCTGCCTGGGGCAACACAAGGGAAGGGAAGAGACGGGCCCGCATGAACCAAGCGCAGGCCCCCTCTGTGGAATGGGCCAGCCCAGCCTAGGGATACAGTTCTCGGGTAGAGCTCAGCTGGGAATGGGATCTTACTCCTACACGGCAAATTTACTTCCATTCAATCTTGATTGATTATTCCCCGGCTGTTTTAAATTTCACCAAATAAAATCGCCGACGAACAATCGTTTCGTTCTTAGTTTTTTTGTTTGGTTTGTGGAATGAAATAAATTGATCTATCATCATCTCATTTTCTCACATGTTGCTCCCTCTATCTCAAATTGTAAGTCATTCGAAGAATCTTGAAGGGTAGAGCTCAGCTGGGAATGTGATATGTTGCTTAAGCCTCTGTTTAGATTGGAGATGAAAATTTTCTGGGTGTCACATCGGATGTGTCGGAAGGATGTCGAGAGGGGTTTTAGAAACTAATAAAAAAACAAATTATATAGCTCATCAGGAAACTACAAGACAAATCTATCAAGCATAATTAATCTATCATTAGCACATATGAGTTATTGTAGCACTTAAGGCTAATCATGGAGTAACTAGGCTTAAAAGATTCGTCTTACGTTTTTCAATCAAACTGTGTAATTAGTTTATTTTTTATGTACATTTAATGTTCCATGCATGTGTCCAAGATTCGATGGGATGAACGAAAAAATTTTGGGTGGGCAACTAAACAGGGCCTAAAAAAAGGGAATGGGATCTTACTCCTACACGGCAAATTTACTTCCACTAGTATAGTGCCCGTGGCACGCCACGGTTTCATTCTAGGGTACACTTAAAAAAATAAACATCGATATTTTTTGATAGTTTAAGTTACATTAATTCTAGAAAATGCTAATGCATAACAAGGCACAATAAAATCATATCTCATATATTTCAGCTAATTTATTTGTTGAAGTAGAACTGGAGTTCTCTAAGGATATTATGTATACATTCATTTGCGTTGCTCTTCAAAATATTCACTATGAATTTCGTCCTCAGTGAATGTACATAGAAATTATATAAGCTTACAGTGTCGATAAACGTCGGTCTTTCAGCATTTCATGACTTCATGAAGTTGTATGCAAGGAAGCTGGCCAATTTCCTATAGAAGAGAGGAAGTGTTTGTTTGTTGTAGATAAAATCAAATGACTATAAGATAAAATAAATTTTTACCGATCCTTGCTTCTTGGAGTTCTGAAGTTCTGAAATCTTGTTCCAGTAGAGCGCTGTTGCTGCTTTGAAAACTGGCATTTCAGAAGTACTACAGGAAGCATGCAATGGTGTAGATTCTACACAAATTTCATCAAATCCAAACTAATAATATTAGGCATTGTTTAGATACACCCAAAAACCCAAAACTTTACAAGATTCCCCATCACATCGAATCTTGCGGCACATGCATATAACATTAAATATAGATAAAAAAGATAACTAATTACACAGTTTATCTGTAAATCACGAATCTAAAAAGTTTTTGCATCTAAACAAGGCCTTAGTTTCCCGATGGCACTGAGAAGCAGTACAACAAAGATCATTGTCTTTGTGATGGCAATCTGGAAGTACAACAAATAAAGATTATAAATTTCTAAGCTAGAATTGCCCAAGAAATAGGTACAGGGAGTCCTTTTCCATTCCATGACTTTCCTCTCTGAAGTTATAGCCGTAGAGTAGATTGTTTTATATTACTTTGAGCAACGAAGGAAGCGATGGGCGATCTGCACAAATCGACGTAAAGCAATCCAAACTCAGTGATCCTAATAATAATCTTTCAGATATGAGATATGTACCTAGTCGGCCACCTACTGATATCCACCGACCACCGGCCGCTGCGTCGTCGTGGCCAGGTACGAAGCATCCGCTCGGCGATGAGAGCGACGACAGCACTGACTTCGCTCCATGGAGGGACGCCATGACGGAGAGGACGCTCAGCAAGGAGTACAGAGACAGCGGACACCTCAGGCACACCTTCCCGCCGGCGGCAGCGCCAAAGTGCGAGGCCACGGCCGCCAGGCAGGACACCGGATGCGGCGTCGTGTGGTACTGTGGTAGATGGCATGGTGGACAGTGTCGCCGGAGGGTTGCTATAGCGCCTGCGGCGGCGGTCCTTTTGGGAGGGCGAGCCCGATGGGAACGGTATATGTGATTAGCGGCAACAATGCATGATTAGCGGCGGCAATACGTGATTAGTTAGCGGTGGCAGGTGTCTTTGGGTTTTCGTTGCGGGCAGGCGGGAAATGCTGAGGAGGTTGACACAAGCAATCTTAGCCTTTGGATTTGAGCGAGTAAGGAGAGATAATGCTCAAACTAAATCTATACAGTTCATTTTGAACATGTTGTGTTTCTGGGTACACTTTTTTTGGTGGATGGAGAGAGGGCTCCTCAGCAGGGGACGTTTTTTTTGTGTGGAGGTAGGAAAGAAAAACTCGGTGCATTATTAGGGTAGATAGATTCAATCTTGATTGATTATTCCCCGGTTGTTTTAAATTTCACCAAATAAAATCGCCGACGAACAATTGTTTTGTTCTTAGTTTTTTTTTGTTTGGTTTGTGGAATGAAATAAATTGATCTATCATCATCTCATTTCTCACATGTTGCCCCCTCTATCTAAGTCATTCCAGGAATCTTGGAGGGTCAAAGCATCTCAAATTTAACCAAATTTGGCGGATAGAAAGATTGGTGGACTGAAATTTTCACAATTATATATTAGAAAAAGATATAGATATAGATAAAAATATTTAGAAAAAAATGATATAAGTATATTTTTATGAAAGTATTTTTAAGACAAATCTATTCATATAATTTTCACATTTGCAAACTCAACAATTTAAAAGTTATTGATGATTTATATTCCTAATATTTAACCCAAACTTTATCCAAAATGACTTCTAAATCTTATACGGAGAGATTAATGTTTTTAAATTCTAAAATAAATTTGAAAAAATACGATAGATCAAGAATTTTTAAATTTAGGTGGATACATAAGAAACCTAACCAATGCATCTACGATGAGTTCACATCGAGCCTTGTTTTTGTAAACAGAGATATGTATTTGTTTTTAAAAATATTGTTGAAGGCACTAATTCTAGTATGATTATGACTGAGATCCGCGTGACATACACACAAAACTAAAAAAAATGCCCGGATAAAGAAGAGCTGGCTGCGCGGCTAGAAGAGGAAAACAAGAAGGGCTGGCTACACGGATGGAAGAGGAAAGCTGAAAACCAAGGCGACCCGGCCCACCCAACGCAGAAAAACGGCCCGAACCAAGGAGAATCCGCTGCGGCGCTGCCAATCCTACTCCAATTTCAAGTGAATTGGTCAAAATCAAATCAATTTATAATTATAAGTTGGATGAAAATCTAAGGTGAACTGAAATTTTGCCTCTTTATTATTAGGTATAGATATATGATAAAAATATATCTATTAGAAAGTGACATATGCATATTTTTATGAAAATATTTTTTTAAGACAATATTCATATAGTTTTCACATTTCCAAACTCAACAAATTAAAAGTTATTCATGATTTATATTCCCAATATCTAAGAGCCTTGTTCAAAACGACTTAAATTACCAATATAAAGGGAGTATACTTCTATCTGGGCCCACCAATATCTATGCTTCACTGCCAGCTTGGTGTTTACACGAAAGCCAAACTCTCTCTTCTCTCTCCTTCCTTCTCTCTTCTACATGAGCAAAAATATTTACTTGGCTATAGCCTATAAGCCAATTGGTTTACTTGCTCTTATGAATAGCCATGTGCCCATGCCACGTCAATATTTGAATGGTACTCCACAAATGATTCTAGACAAATGGCCTGATCATTAAATTATGCATGACAGACCTAAATGTTTGATTATGAATAGAGCAAGTATAGTTACACAACTAACACCACTCCTATACTAAAAAGTAAGTAATGGTTTACGAGACAAAGCACAGTACCCTATCATAACTTAAGAAACCGGGCACAACCCAGACAGGTCATCAGATAAGCTATTAAGAAAGCCATTCAATGTCGTCACTCCGTTCACCCGGCATGCTCGTTGCAGCTACTGCTGAAGCTGTGGCTCAGTAGCTCACCGGAGCTATGGTTCTGTGGAGCGATTGGCCCAACAATTGGTTCGTACTTTGTATACATGTCTTCTCAGTTTATCAGGGCGACACCAATATGGCTTGGGCACGTCCCAACTGTCATTCAACAATATGGCCACGATGTGTAATGTCATCCACAAACTCATAAAAAAAATGAACTTATGTAATGATTTGATGCATTAGAATACCTATTAAACTTGTCACTGATATCTCCAGCAATAGTCCAGTCATCAAGCTTACGAGATGCATAACCATCATAGCCAGCTTCAGTAACAGTCCTATTAAACACACCAAGGAATATACTTAATTGATCAGTATGTTTTAGTGCTTTACTGAACCTGCTTCAACAATTTCTTTCAGATTGATCACACAACTGCAAGCTTGAAACCTAAATACATTGTATGATACACATGAATACCCAGAAAGAAATAGACATACTTTTTTTCTCAAAATATCCCAGGACATGAAGAATCTCAGGCCATGATAGGAACGGATTTCCTCTGTTGCCGTAGAAGTTCATGCCAACAAATTTCCCATCAAAATCAAGAAGGGGTCCTCCAATACCAGCCTAACCAGGTGACATGGAGACATGGAGAAGTTGTTGTTTGGTAATCTCAAACAGATATGGTAATTAAGTCACACAGCCCAATGCAACCATGACCTTCAATCATGCAATAATAGGAGAGGAAACAACAAGCATACCTTAGTGATTATACAGTTAGAGTGTTCAAGATATCCACAATCATGGGTGCCCACCAAGCACACCTCTCTCCCTCTTGAAGCCATTAATTCACCAGATTCGAAGATACGGCCTACAGCTACTACATCACATATTTCTCGGCCCCGATGTTGAATTTTTACTGGTTGGCTAGGACAGTAACCATTGACATTGACTAAAGCAATATTGTAATGTAAATTATAATGTTGCAATATCCCATCTACACGGTCCTTGCTTGGAAGCACCACTTCAATCTGAAAATGACACAATAATTAAGACTTAGTTGTTTATTAACACTTTAACAGAACAGGGGTCAGATGTTGATAACTAGAAACACCAACCCTCAAGTTTTTAACAATATCGTATTCAAAAAAAGTATCTCTAATCAAGCTCGCTGCAGTCAGAATAGTGGTACAGCCATTCCATTCAATAAAACAACCTGTGCAAGCAAAAAACCTTTTTTTCCCTGCATGAGATGATTGACCATTATTAGTTCTGATCAGGTACAAATATGAGATAGTAACAGCACAATATTATAAATCACCATTGAATGAAGCAAGTGCAACGATATTTTCTTGTATGTTAGTGGCAGCCATTCCCCTAAGTTCACTCCAGACACCTTTATCATATATGTCGCCAAATGGTTCTTCAAAAGTATAGGCCAAAACAATGCCATCTGGTTGAAGATACAAGGCACAATACTTGTAAGTGGGCAAAGCTGTAAACATCTGCATAAAAGGCATAGTACTTACTGCAGACTCACCAGGTAACATTGATTTTGGAGGCTCAGGATAGCCCAGGGATTCCAGACCCTCAAGTTCATCTTTGTTAAGCGCATCCCTATATACTGGTGCAACAACACAAAATAGGTCAAGTGATTAGCACTAATATCTGCTAATATTGGGTGTGATAAGTAAATTCACATAAAGTTCTAAAATTACATGCATAACATTAGAGCACACAAGCAACATACGATGACAGCCTGAGTTGACAAGTCAAGTGATTCTGCTTGAATATATCCATGATTAGAGTAAACTTTTTAACTGGTTAGCACTAAATCAATTAAGTACTCCCTCCATTCCAAATTATAAGATATATAGCTTTTACTATGTACTTAGATATACACTATATCTAGATGCATAGTGAAAACAATGTATCTAGAAAAGCCAAAACATCTTATAATTTGCAAGCCAAGCTCATCAATAGGTCCCAGAAGAAAAATGAAAAAGGTACTTAAGGCGATTTTACAAATACATATCATTACAAACGAACATAAACTACACAAAACAAACTATTTTTTGAAGTGTCACTATGTGTTCACCTTTATGATAATTAGACACCTCATCACTGGAACTTCCTCGAACCCTGTGGAAGAAGAACAACTTGAGTTCACAAAAGTAAAATGGATCAAACCAGCATATTAACATTCAAACCTACTCGAATATGATTGTATGAAAAGAGCCTGGAGTAGTATGGCTATAAATATTTCAAGAAGACAAGAAAGAATTGAACAATTGTTTGATAAAGCCACCAAGTCAGGAGTGCATTAAATGTGGACATAATTTCCTCTAATTAGAAAAAAGCACTAGCTTCAACATTGACACAAGGAAGATAGTAGTATGCGACAGCAATAGCATGTGCCAATAGGACAGAAAATGTATCAGTATAGGTGGAAAAGTTATTATTAACGAATGCATCGAAAACAGGAACTAAAATACCAGAAAATCTACAGAAGGAACAACACCCAGTGATCCCAGTAAACAACTCCTATAAGTTATTTAGCACTAAACTGCCAGCCTCATTAAATCATGTGGGTAGCGGGAAACTTAAAAGTAGAGAAATACCTCACTTCCTTAGAAGAATTTAAGAGTAGAGGAAATCTAATATCTCCCAGACACATACAATGCCACCACTGATCAAGAACTGTAATTGATGGCAGGCAAAAGGTTCCTTCTGCACAGGAGGAAAGGTTCATGCCAAGAAAGCCCCCATCAAAATCAAAAAGTGGACCACCTTCACAAACCTAAAGAAAAGAAAAGAATTACAGGCCAGAGGTACAAGAGTGAAATGGAATAAAATAAATTGAAATCAAACAAGAGTAACATAGGAAAACATCATTTTATCGCCCAAGAGATACACTCTACTGAATACAGAAACAGATTAAAATACTGCTGATATTGACATATTGTAACGCAAATGTACCTCAGTGATTTTACAAGTGGATAGCATACGTGATAGGAAATCTCCGCTTGGATCAAAATTCAGTATCCCACTTTTGGTGATTAACTTGCCATCGCTGCCACAGCCTAGAGCTACTGCATTAGTATGGGGTGGAAATGATGTACGACTCCGGAAAACTATGGGAGAAAGACCAGGGAAGTTCTTGACGTTGACAACAGCAATGTCACGATCTAAATCATATTGTCCCAAAAACCCTGTGACAAGGTTGTGTTCATGGCGCACTTCAATCTATAAAGATAAAGCAACGTGTAAACAATGGTCACAGTTATCTCATGTAAAAGAGAAAAAATACTAAAGGGCGATCAGCAGCACCAACCTTCAAGTTACCATGGTCTGTTCTTTTATCATTGAAAGCTTTAACCAAACTTGCTGAAGTCAGAAACCCTGAAACAGGCCCCCCAAGCTGTACAGGTATGCCCGAGCATGCAAACAACACCTTGTTTTCTGCACAATATCTTAATTTTAACCAATTATAATTGCCAGTGTTTAAAAATGTCTGGGAAGTAAGAAAACAATAGCACACAGTCACCATGGGACAGAGAAAGTGAGACAACGCTTCTAGACAAATTTGATGCAACTTCCGGACTCAGCTCACTCAAGACATCTTGATCTGATTCCATATCCAGGTCATGTAGTTAAAGAAACATGATACAACTGTGAGTGTCAGATAGAGCTGTAAGAAACATGAGCATAAATAAGGAAGGACAAGCAGACCTGAAATCAGTAACTCAGTTGTCTCTCCTTCTTTGCAAATTCTTTTGTTCTTTGCTGGCCTTCTTGAGAGAGAAGTCCTTTTATTCTTCTTTGAGCTTCCTGTAAGATCATCCATTCTTTTGTTCTTTGATGAGCTTCTTGTGAGATAAGTACTTTGATTCTTCTTCTTCTTCTTGTAAAATAAGTTATTGTGAGATGACCACCGACCCTATTACTTCTAACCGTCTTCCAAACACTGAAGCAGAAGTTTTTTTTTTAAGAGAAGCGCAAAATGTGGGTCAAAACAGTACAATGATGCAGTGCAATGTGGATCAAAACACTCCTATATGTATTCATCATTGGCTAAGATGAGATAAACTTATGTCCAATTTTTAGCCGTAATAATCAATCAAAATTTGTACATGGAGCATAGTATGTACCAGTAGAGGACACTGCTAATGTGCATTCAGCATTATATTAATCTCGTCGCGTGCAACAGGAAATAGAAAATAGGATCCAGGTGGTAGGGCCTCCGTTCCGTACCTTGTCAAGGGAACCGAGATGCCGCTGGTATAGCAGAATGCTGAGGGAGAGGGAGAGCGTCGCCGGTGTGGGAGATGGGCAGAGGCCAGAGCCAGAGGGAGGGGAGGGGAGGGGAGGGGAGGATCATGGCCGCCAGGGAGGGCGCCGAGCTTCCTTGTCAGGGCCGCCGGGGACGACGACAGCCGACTAGCTGGGCCTAGAAGGTCCACGTCAGCCCATTGCGCTCCGCCTGGGCTGGACATCCCTGGACTGGACCTGGAAGGACTGGGCTACCGCCGTTCGATTCACTCCACCCGCATCCGCTCTGTCTCTGTGTTCCCCTCTCTCTCTCTCTGCTTGACGACTGGGTGGGCTACCGCCGCCGCCGCCCCTGCAGCCCTACCTGTCTCTTCGCCGGCGACGAACACTCACTAGGTATTCCCACCCCTTCTACTCCCTGCCTGCTGTGCGAAATCGAGCGCCCAAACCCTAACTTAAAGCTATTTGGCTACTATTTTATTTATGCTTTGCTTACTTCCAACTTTTTGCAAAAATCATCAGGTCCGCCCTGGCTGCAGCAGCTAGCAGCAGGAGGAGAAGGAGGACACCATGAAGCTTGACGTGAACGCCCTTCGCTACCTCTCCAAGGACGACTTCCGCGTCCTCACCGCCGTCGAGATGGGCATGCGCAACGTAAGATTCCCCAATACCCTGCACCGACCTCGCATCCTGTTACATGTTAAATCAATCGCCGGTTTCCGCGACTTAAGGGTGTGTTTTTTTTTTTTGGACTTGTCACAGCACGAGATTGTTCCAGCAGAACTTGTCGACAGGATCGCCGGACTCAAGTAAGATTTCCTTTTGCTTGTGGTTGCTAGTTTTTTTTAGATGTTAACTGGTAGTATGTTTGCTGTGATATCGAAATCATTGTTTTGGGATGTAATTGCAATTTTAGCATGTTGATGATCAGAGGTGGTACTGCTGGTATTTGGACCTTGTGCAGTATGCAATTTCTTTAGTTCTGGTTTGCTATTCTACCTTGTGGTGCATAAAGTAGCATAAACTCTCCATCTTTTTGCCTATCCTTTCAGTAGGCCAAAACAAAGATATGTTTTGTATAAACATCAATATGCTGAAAACAATTAGTCTGAAAACATGGAGGCTTGCTGCAGCTAATGTTAGTCTTAATGATGTTTATTTTTTGGTCTAACCACTTAAAACAAATGTCAAATGAAGTTATTGTTTGCTGAGCGGAAAGCATCTGTACTCTATCTCAGTGGAATATGTTCTTATGCTTTATGAGTTTAGGCATGGAGGTACATACAAAGTGCTGAGGAATCTTTTGAAGAACAAGCTAGTGCATCATGATGCCACTAAATGTGAGTTGTTGACAGTTAATCATGATTATAGAATGTTGGGTTGCTAGCGCAGTAGCACTTAGCTTCAAGTCTTTATTGCTTTATTGGTTTTGTTCCATACAGACGACGGATATCGGCTCACCTATCTAGGATATGACTTCCTTGCCATCAAGACTTTGGTTAATCGAGGAGTTTTTGCTTCAGTTGGCCGTCAGATCGGTGTTGGAAAGGAGTCTGGTATGTTGTGTTCATAGTGTGCGTTCTTTTGTTTTATAAGTAATGTGGCAAAGGCACATGAAGTTGTTTCTAATATCTCTGTGATATGCAGATATATTTGAGGTTGCCACAGAGGATGGCACAATACTCGCCATGAAGCTTCATAGGTTGGGCAGGACATCTTTTAGGGCTGTGAAATCTAAACGTGACTATCTAAGGCACCGAAGGAGCTTTAATTGGCTATACCTCTCACGACTTGCAGCCTTGAAGGAATTTGCCTTTATGAAGGTCTTTTTTTCTCTTATTCTATTTATTTTAAGTATATCTGATCTATGTGCTCTTTTTCATTTTCCTTTTTGTTTGGTTGATCCTTGACTGCTTATATCTCCAGGCTTTAGGGGACCATGGTTTCCCTGTTCCAACTGCTGTGGATTGCAATCGGCACTGTGTGATCATGTCACTTGTGCAGGGATATCCTCTGTAAGCATATATCTGTCAACTGTGGATTCATATTAGTTGAATAGTATGTTCTGTCAGGCAGATCCTGATACAAGTTGCTTTATGCTCTGTAGTGTTCAAGTGAAAGAGTTACAAAATCCAGATGATGTTTTTGACACAATTCTTGGTCTTATAGTTCGTTTAGCAGAGCATGGACTGATACATTGTGACTTTAATGAGTTCAATATCATGGTATCTCTTCCTTTTCCTTTCCTTGTTTGTGTTGATTTATAAGTTTTAAATCCTTTGTAGAAGTAAAACTTATCTGGATAAGATACTATGGAACAAGACCTTTTTGTGGCAAACACATGAGCTGGATCCATTTTCGAATAATTTCTAGTTGCAGCTTGCCAGCACTTAGTTTTTTGATATAGTAATATAATGATACTACATATGAAAATATTTTTTATATGTTGGTGTATAGTTAAATTCACTGATACCAATGTCATGCAGATTGATGATGATGAAAAAATTACGGTTATTGACTTTCCTCAGATGGTGTCTGTTTCTCATCGTAATGCCCAAATGTATGTAGCTTACTCATCAGATAAGTAATGTGGCAGTGTCTTGTATTTTTTTTTAATGAATGAATTTTGCCTTTGCAGGTTTTTTGACCGAGACATTGAGTGTATCTACAAGTTCTTTAACAAAAGGTTAGTATATGCAAGAAAGCTTCAAATCATCCTAATTCGGTAGAATCTTTTTCTTATTGGGATTTCTTTTGTTCCTGTTAGGTTCAATCTGACGTCAGAGAAAAATGAAGAACAACCTGGATCTGAAAGTGATGATGAAGGAAATAGCAGGCCTTCCTTTTTGTCCGTGAAAAAGGCTGCTGGTTCCTTGGACAAGGAACTAGCTGCCAGTGGATTTACCAGGAAAGAGCAAGTGGAGATGGAGAAGGTATGTCAGATGTTTCTGCAAATTTGTTATTCATGCAATCATGCATACGTTTGTAGATTGTTTTCCAGCCTCTGATACTGTTTTTTTTTTGGCAAACTTTCATACAGTTCATTGAGGAAGATGCTGGACATGATTCCAGCTCCGATGATGATGACGACGATGACGAGGTCAGTGATGCTGTGCCTTTGGTTTCCTTGAAGATAGACCAGCAGGTACGTCTGCCTAGCAAGGTAATTTGGTAAATATGTGCAGACTGTACCGTAAGTCAGGCTAGTCTCTAGTTAGAAGTCACTGTATTGAAGTGTATTTTGGCTGTGTCTCTCAGGATGGTTCTGATGAGCCTGATTCTAATCTTGCCTCAAGGGATTCAGATGTGCCTGGAACTTTTTCTGAAGAGGTTAGTCATCTATCCATCAGCATCAGACTGAATAAGCAAACTTTTGATGCCACCATTTTCCTTACATTTTGTTTTCACTGCACAGCATGGAACAAGTTGTTGCGGTGAGAACGGATTGGAAAGTACTCCCTCAGGTGACAATGGAGAGGCTCTTCTATCTGGGTCCCAGGAAGATGACGATAATGATGATGACTCGGCAGAGGATGCTGATGAAGAAGAAGATGCTGAGCTCACGAAACAATTGAACAAGCAAAGGAAAAAGGCAATAGCAGCTGCCCATGGGGGTGGGAGAAGGCTAGTTTCATCCAGGAACACCTACAAGGACAAGGGTAAGGGCACCATGAACTCCAAGATCCAGAGGCAGGCGTGCAAGTGGTGATGGCTGAATGTCTGCAGTGCCTCTTGCGGCAGTGCTTGCTAAAATAGATGAAGTGTAGGATTATGTATGACTGTAGAACCGAGGGACCGACCACTGATCAATTCCGGCTTTATTTTTTTATTTTGTTGTATACCTTTTGTACACGGTTCTTATGTTTGGCAACTGAATATCTGAGAATACATGTTTGGCAGCTGGCTATTTCCTTGCTTCAGCATCGTCTGTTTCTTTTTCATGTTCTTTTTTCCTTCTTCGTAGCCTCAGATAAACTTAACTTGGAACGGCGGGAATGTTAATATATTTTTTCTAAAACATAAGTTAGAGAAGTTTGATTTAGGACAAATTTCACGTGAAAGTGTATAATTTGGAACAGAGTGAATATGCTGTAATGACCACATATAGTTTTAGATGTGCTCAATCACCAGAGGCATGAAATGTGTTTGGTATTTCTGTTTCCCTTATTGTTGGCCACGGCTATCATTCTGATGGATTGACATGCTTATCAATGACTTCGGATTCACAAACGGTTGTTAGCGGCTCCAAGGACAGTTCTGTGCACATTGTGAATGTAAACTCGGGCCAGGTAGGTGTAGCTCATATTTCAACCACGTCAAGGACAGTTCTGTGCAGGTGAACTTTCAAGTTGATATATATCATGAACGTCATTCAACTTGCCGTAGCTTAATTCGAGATTCTGGGATAAGTAACCTGCGCGTAACCGTGTTCCTTATTACCTCTGGATCATTATCAGAGGGTGGAGAAAAAATATTAACATTGGCAGCAGGCTGCAATTAAACTTCTCCATTACCAAATGTTCCTGCGGTGACAAAAAGCAGAAAGGGTTCAAAAGCATTTCCAAAATATAGTTCAGGCACTCTACAACCGATGGATGTCACAGGCCTGCTGACATGTCAGCTCAACTCCCCCACAGGAAACAGTCAGTGACACGGCCCTGTTTAGATTGAGGATAAAA
>Ga0182004_10003044_pt1 | contig 13222 bp, 5 predicted proteins | sample Sormic07211540_1_FD_120479 | JGI IMG/M metagenome (GOLD analysis project Ga0182004, IMG submission 120479) | Endophyte microbial communities from Sorghum bicolor roots, Mead, Nebraska, USA - 072115-40_1 MetaG | ecosystem: Host-associated > Plants > Roots > Unclassified | place: USA: Nebraska...
AGTGCTCTAGTCTTTATAACGCTAGAGTAGTAATTAATAGATTAGACGTGGTGTTTAGTCTTGCAATTACCTGGAATTACACCCAATCCTGTGGATTGTTGTGGTAGCCCTAGGGTAGTGACAACCCTAACGGTCAACGTATTCCACCTCGTTCGGATCGGTGTTTGTAGGACCGTAGTCAGAGCTTCCTAGCCCCATTCTCATATCTTTCTGTGGTTAGTGTTCTGATGTCCCGAAATAAATAATCTTTGAAGTAATTCTTGATTCTTAGATCAATTAGAGAACTCTCAGGAAACTTCCTCTCTTCCCCCAAAAATAATTATATAGTTATCCTTGGACGATCTTGAATCTTAATTAGTATACTCATGTTCTCTGTGGAAAATCGATACTCTGGAATACTCCCGGGTGAAAGCTACATCGGTATCCATGCGCTTGCGGATTTTTCTGTTTGCGTTTAAAATACCCAACACTTACCGATGTTTTACTATATCTGATACAATAAAATAGTATGCAAGTCAGTATACAGAATACCACATAATATGCTATGTATATAATAAATTTATTTTTAAGAAAAATCCTATAGCAACACCAGAGGTATGCATCTAATATCAAATAAAAATAAAGCATGGAAATCTTTAAAAAAAAGCATGGAAGAGAGCCCCACAACTAGCATCTTCTTATCCGTTCTTCACTCAATTGCTACTTACACTGCTGCTCTCTCTGTTTCTCTTCCTCACTGGATAGCAGCATCCGTCATGCGATTTTCTTTGAGCGTGGTGGATTTTTTTACTTTATCTTTTATCTGACGTTAGGATTTTCAGTACGTAACAAAACAAAATATGTGTTCCATGATTTAGATGCTCGTTTCCATTTATTATCATTTTTTCCTTGCATTTTGCAATCTTGATTCGGTTCACTAATTTTTTCTAGGGACTGTAGCACTGTGATAAGGAAGAACAGTAGAACACAATGAGCTTGATTAGGCCGTGAGAGCGCCCAAGCGCTGCAGGAAACATTCCCTTAGCTCAGTGTGGATGTTTACTTTCCTCCAAAAGTAGAGTTTTGCTCGCCATTCCAAAGGAAATATTACCGTTTATTCCTTTGTTCCAAACACGATTAAAGTGAATAAAACTATAGGAAATGGATTTCTTCATTTTTCTTATGTTTTTCCCGCGAACCAAACGGGACAGCCAGCCCGCACAGCCGAGCGCGCGTCCTGGGCTAGTCGATCATCTTTAGATTGAGCCGTAGCTCCTCCTGCATAGCCTCAATTAATCTTCCCCCTATTTTGTCAAAAGAAAAGAAAATTTTCGTTCTGTAAAAAAGAATCCATTGCCGACCTTTTGTTATTGATTGAAGTGTAAATTTTGAAACTAGCTAATGCATCCTTATTAGATCGTCTATAATGGTAACTTGTAAATAACTAGCTAGATAAAGTTTAGAAATAATTAAAAAGAACATTATAATGGAGAGTTAGGCTGTGAGAGAGTGATTTATGAGAGATCATGCTGGATTAGTTATTTAAGAGTCGCTAGCTATTTGCTCTATTTCTTTGTAATAATAGAATTTCTCACGAGCTATTTAGAAACCATTAGAGACGCCCTTACTTTCTCGCTGGTGGAGTTAGGAAGATCTAGCTAGTAGGAGTACTGCTTAAAATCAGTAGGATATTATTTATGCACCATTTTCTTTTGGCGAACATCCCAACGAAGATTCGAGAGTGATGCGCAAAGACAATGTTTTGCATTTTTCCTTTTTTTTTTTACGTTGATGTTTAACCCAATGATGAATTTGATCACCTCAAGCATTGGAATCCAGCAGTTTCCACCAATGCCGTGAAGCAGTCCATATCACTAGTTTTACCACTAAAGCCAAAAGGCTCAAATATATCATGTTGCTGCTGACAACCAATTACTCCAATCTCTTCAATAGACAGGGAATATTTTTTTTGAGTAGAATGAGCATCGGCTTTCGTCAGGTTTAGGTCAGCTCTACAGTGTATCAGTGCCGGACATAGGGGCTTTGAATACAGTCGGCAAAGCCTTTGCCGAGTGTGGCAAAGAGTACATGGCAAATTTTTAATCAGCAAAAGGGTCTTTGCCGAATATTTTTTATCGGACACTCGATAAAAGCTTTGCCGAGTGCTTGCCTGACATTCGGCAAAGATGAAAATAAAAAAACCTGAAAAAATAAGAATTTTTTTGGGAGGGCTGCCATTTGGTCAAACTTTAGATATTTTGGCTCTCCAAGATTCTTAGAATGACTTACAATTTGGGATAGTATATGACATGGCGTCAACATGGCTTTCTCATAATAATTGTCAATGTTTACTGTACATTAAATCATTATGCTAAGTTATTGCAAGAGAAATGAAGAGATTAAGAGATTTTGCCACTACGTAGGTCAGACCCGCCCTGCAGAAGAGGCCCGCCCGTCCGGCACGCACGTCATGAAAGAAATGAATGCATCTAAAATCAAATTAGAAGAATGGATCAAATCATGCATATATCATACTATATAGTAAGGATCACCTGAAATTTTGTCTCCTATATATATTCTTTTATAGACAGAGAAGAGTGGGCTAGTTCTAGATCTTATAGAAATTTATACTATTATATATAGTGCTCCATAGGTATAGAAGATAAGATAGGAGCTGAGGTACCTCCACGTATTTTCTACTCATCAGTCCCTAAAAGCTTCAAATTCTAAAATCCTTGCATGTCATTTTTTTTAAGTTTGACTAATTTTATAGAAAAGTTCATCAATATCTATGATATAAAATAAGTATCTTATGAAAATATATGCTATGATAAATCTAATGGTACTACTTTAGTACTATAAATCTTACCATTTTTTCTAAAATTCGGTCAAAGTTTAAGAAGTTTAACAGACAACTCTAAAAATTAAAACTTTCAAGAACAGAGCGAGTAAAATACTAGTTTGTAGTTACAACAGATCAAGTAAAGATGCTCTAAAAATGCTAGTTTGTATAGTTACAGGAGATCAAGTAAAGATGCTCTAAAAATGCTAGTTTGTATAGTTACAGGAGATCAAGTAAAGATGCTCTAAAAATGCTAGTTTGTATAGTTACAGGAGATCAAGTAACGATGCTGTAAAATTAAAAAGAGATGCGGACATACATAACTTGTCTATACAGTACTACAAAGGAGCCAAAGACATTTCACATGCATGAAAGTTCATGGAATCTGTGACTGGCATGTTTTAAAACAATTTGATGAGTTCTTACACAGCCACAACTTGGAATCTTGGATCATTTTACTTCCTTGCCTAGGCATGCACAGCTAGCCATGAGAATACCCTTATTATTAACCTACAACATCGATCAGGCATGGTTTAATTTTAATGAAGGGTCCGGAAAATTATAATAAACAGATTAAAAAAAAGACGACAGAGAAAGCCCTCTAAACTCCCCACACCCCATTCCCCAAAGTCCAGAGTCCAAACACACATGCATACGCCGTCATCAGTTTCAGCTTTCAGTACAGGGGGCAGTCGAGCCGGGGCGTCGGCACGGCGTAGAGCCTTGTGGCGCGCGGCGCGGTGAGCCCGAAGACGTCGCTCATGTCCAGCTCCGAGGGCTTCATCCCGTCGGGCAGCGACCAGTTGAAGCCGTGCGCGAGCTGGGCGACGGCGAGCTCCAGCGCGTACAGGCCCAGCGCCGTGCCGGGGCAGGACCGGCGGCCGGACCCGAAGGGCAGGAACTCGAAGCAGCCGCCCTTGAAGTCGAGCCCCGCGGCGTCGCCGTCGGGGGTGAACCGGGACGGGCGGAACACGTCGGCGTCCTTCCAGGACCCGCGGTGGCGGCCGATGGCCCACACGTTGATCATGACGCGGGAGCCCCTGGGCACGGAGTAGCGGCGGCCGCCGCCGCCGCCCACGACGCAGTCGTCGGCGGTCTCGTGGAGGAGCAGCGGGATCGGCGGGTGGAGACGGAGCGTCTCCTTGATGACGCACTTGGGGAAGGGGAGCTTGTCCAGGTCCGACTCGTTCACGTTCCGGTCCAGGCCAACGACGTCGGCGAGCTCCTGCTGCACGCGGCGGAGGTCGTCGGGGCTGTGCATCATCTCCGCCATCGCCCACTCGATCGCCGACGCCACCGTCTCCGTCCCGCCAAACATCACGTCCTGCATGCATACATTGTCCATTACACACACGTACTCTCTCCGTATAGGATTTAGATGTCATTTTGTTAAAGTTTAAGTCAAATATTAGAAATATAAATTATCAATAACCTTTAAATTGTTAAGTTTGAAAATGTAAAAATTATATAAATAAATTTGTTTTGAAAAATACTTTCATAAAAGTATACATATATTATTTTTTTCTATATATTTTTATAAAAGTAAGAGGACAAATTTGTATTTTGGAGACCGCGTTGCTGTCCTAAACGACATCTAAATCCTATATGGAAGGAGTACGCATTATCATCAGTAGTACGTTATATCCATCCAGCAAACTAACAGAAAGAAAAAACAATTAATTTGGATATTTATGATGTTTTTCCCTAATTAATCTAATATACAAATATAGGGAGCGTCTATATGACGCCACACATGATCATCAGTGACGCACTCATGCTAGTTGTGTACTTGTGTCCATGACGGAAGCTTGATTATTACATGGCTAACACCGTACGACATCTATATTATTATTAGTTTATATAAACCAGAGATTGGCCGGATTGGCAAGTGGCGGTGCTTTACCAGTTCAAAAGTTTTACAAAATCGTGATGGTTTTTACTACTTTCATCATCAGTCATCACATCACGTTCACGTATATGCGTCATAGGTGGTAAACTTTACTAGTTCTCTGCCGGTATACGGGACCTTGGAACTTAAGAAAACATGCAAAAATGGTTGGTGCAAGATAGGGCGCGGTTGTAGTCAGAAAATGATACATGCATGCTTTTTATTTACTTTGGAAGGTGACATGCACCAAGCCGCCAAGGTGGGCAGAGCTTATCTGCCAGTAATATATACTCGTATAATAACCCAATCTTATAAAAAAATGTACCAAAAGGTGACATGCATGGTCTCCAATGGTTGGCTCAAACTCGGAAGCTCCTAGTATACGTGCACAAGTTGGTCGCCGTCCAAACTTTGCACGACGACTTCCGTCATGCCCAAAATCGGACTAGACAAAAGTTAGTGTGTGGTGATATATATAGAACAAAAAATTCCATCAATGCAAATATGAACAGTAGCTAGTGAGACTCCAAAGCATGGCCACGCACAGCCCACGCATATACTATATAGTATACATATCGTTAACATAGGCTACGTGTATGAACCAAAAAGAGAAAACGTGTGTATCATGCATAGACCGACCGTGCACCGAATTTTTATTCAAAAAACCGTGCACCGAATTTTTATTCAAAAAACCGTGCACCGAATTGCGGCGCTTACGGTACGTCTAGCTACTAGTCATAGCACGAGTCTCCAGACACCAATGCAAAGAGGACACATGCATACAAGTACACCTACCGGCTAGTTGAAAAGGGTGCATATATACAGCGACCGTTCGTGAGTGTTTTCTGGATGTGCTGAATGTGCAAACTATATATACTAGGGGCACAATAATATAGCTCGCAAAGGAATACTATGTAGTATGTATATACGTGTGGATCGTGACAGTGGTTGGTGTCGTCGTCGGTCCACGTACTCCCTCCATCTAAAAAAAACTGATATTATTAACTTTTAGACATCTTATTTGATTATTTATTTTATTAAAACTTTTTATATAAATATTATTTATTTTACTATGACTTATTTGATCATTAGAAGTATTTTAATAATGATTTATCTATTTTAGGATTTATTTACATAAAAATTTTGAATAAGACGAGCGATCAAACATGCATGATTGGTCAAAGTCAAAAACATCAGTCTTTTTAAGACGGAGGAAGTACGTATATGTAGCTGTGAGTATGAATTGAAAAGAAGAAGAAAAAATATATATACTGAAAGAGAAGGTTAAAAATTTTGGGCTACGCATGGACTGACGACTTTGAGCTGGATCGTGAGCTTGGAAAGGGAGATGGATATTGTCCACATATGCAGGAACAAGACGAGGCACTGCCACTAGCAGAGACCAGCTAGAGAAAGCACAAAGCACTTCTGATTTACCTATAAGCAAAGGGTATGTTTGCTTTGGTTGGCTGTCAAACATTACACATCGTCAGGCAAGTGTTTTGTTTAGCAATCGCCGCCTAACTGCTAGCTAGCATTAGTCAGGCCAAACGTGCCCGTTCTGTCAATTATTAGGCGCTAGTACAGCAATCGCTTTGCCTGCTGTGTGCATGGTAATCTTTTGCTGTTATTTTGCATGCATGGTCTGGCAATCGATCGACGACACCTACTGTATAGTATTCAGAGTAATTAATTGACTGATAAAATTCACAGCCAAAAAATCCAACTACTACCTCCCACCCCCCGCACTTATAGTAATTTAATGCATACTATACAGTCGATAATACTCGTAGTGATATTTTTAGCAATATATATATAGTAATATATTTTACTGAATCACACCTCCTCATACGACCCATGCATGCCTACCATTTATAAATAGAGATATATACTCTGAATCGAATCCTAGTACTATTCCAGCTTTGTCGTTGAAATCGCCTCTATACCACGCATGCATGTTAGTACTGTTCATTGTCATGCACATCTCGATCAATTTTTTTGTGATCTTTATAAGTAAGCGCAAAAACGACGACTTAACAAGTAACGGACGATTTTGGCTTTGGCAGGCCGGGCGTAAACTGGCGTGATTTTAGCGTGACAGCAGGAGCCAGGAGGTTGGAGGTTGGAGGATGGCGTGTGCACACGTACCATGATGATGGCCTTGATGTTGTCGCGCGTGAGGCGGAGCGTGTTCTGCAGGTCGTCGCCGTTCGCGGCCGCGCCGCCGTTCACGGCGGCCGGCTTCGCCTCGGCGAAGAAGGCGAGCATGTCGTCGACCATGTCGGCGTCGGCGTCGTCGGGGCTCTTGCCGCGCTTCACGTGCTCGTCGATGATCTTGTCGATGAAGCGGTCCAGCGCGGAGCGGGCGGCGCGGAGGCGGCGGTTGATCCCCTGCAGGTCCATCCACCCCAGCCACGGCAGGAAGTCGCCGATGTTGAAGGCGCCGAACAGCTTGGAGAACTCCTGCAGGATGGCGATGAACTCCTCCTGGTCCTCGCCGTCGCGGGTGCCGAACGCGGCCCGGAACGTCACGTTCTTGGTCAGGGTGAAGATGAGCTCGCCCAGGTTCACCGCCTTCTCGCCGCCGGACGTCGCCACGGCGCGGACCAGCGCCGCGCACTCGTCGCGCACGGCCACCCACGTCTCGGCGCGCCGCCGGCTGAAGAGCTTCATCACGCACAGCTTCCGCATCTGGCGCCAGAAGGGCCCGTAGTGCGCGAACGCCATGTCCGCGCGGTCGTACGTCAGGTACGCGATGGCGATGGTCGCCGGGCGGTTCGAGAACACGCCGTCATGCGTCTGCAGCACCTCGCGCGCGTACTCGGGCGTGGACACGGCGAACGCGTGCAGCCGGCCAAGGCGGAGGTGGAGCAGCCCGCCGTACTTGTCGGCCAGCGCCGCCAGGCCGCGGTGGGTCAGCTGGTCCATCATCGCCATGTTGCCCACGATCGGCAGCGGCTTCGGGCCAGGCGGCAGAGGCGCTTTGCCCCGTCGACGGAGCTGCAGGAGCACCACGGCCAGCGTGACCAGGAACACACAGCTCAGAGGGTCTTGGAGCCACTCCATGGCGATCTTGGCAACGGCCGCCATGATCGATCCGCAGCGCACCCTTCCTTTTCTTTTTTGTCGTTTGGGTTTTAGATAGATTGTGGACTTGTGTGTAGAGCGCTCTTGGAGTAGAGCTGAGGAGAATTGGGGGAGGAGCACGGGTTATATATAGCTGGAGGAGTAGGTGAGGACCGATGACAGATTGGGTTGAAAACTTGATCAGATAGTTGTGGCTAGTGGTGATAGGAATTGGATCTATTTCAAATACATTTTTATTTGTTCCTTCTGTATTCGTTTCAGAACTGGGTTATGGTCCGCCTGCTAGGATCATGAGAAAGGGATGGAGGAGAAATACTCACAGTAACTCCAAGAGACTATGTTTATTTTATATAAGGGCGTCCTCAACAACTACTCCAAGAAACTTGACCAGATAGTTGTAGCTATTTGGCTGACTATTATAATGTGGGTAGAAAAAAAATAGGAGAGAGAATAGTCACTAGCGACAAACAAATAGCCTATCTCTTTTACGTACTCTAAAAATCTGAGAGAGGAGCATGTTGGACCAATAACACATAGAAAAATAAATATATATAAAATACTCTTTGCTTTTGTTTCTCACCTCTACATCAACTTGCTATGTAGTTAGCACCATTATGGACGCAGTAGAAAAATAGAGATTTTGGTGGAAAAAGAACTTTCCAACAACTTATTTAATTGATTATCTAAATATAGACACTCTCTGTTACAGAATTCTCGCTTTTGCCAAGAATAGAGAGCAAGAGTGACTCTCTAGTACACACAAGATGTAAAAAATTAGTGCATAGTAAGAAGATGTAGAAAATGATTTTTATACAAACGGCTCCTTAAATGATAATTTAGAGAGTGGGTTTTCAAAAGGCTATTGGAGATGCTCTCACAGAAACAAGGATATTAATCCTAGATATATTTGAAAATTGTATAAAATATATTTGTAATATATATATATAGAAAATTTAAAATGTATCAAAAATAATTTTGATGAAAAATCTAGCTAGACCATTTTTAAAAAATCTTTTGAATAATAATATTCATAGCGTTGGTAAAGTTCAAGACGTGTTGACTGCATACATCCAAAACAACAGCTACTTGTTGTGATTATTGGAAATATTACTGTACTATTAATTAAGTAGCCAGCTAACATCTTGTTTTTTTAGCTATTAACTATACATCTTTTTTTTTCCAGCTAAAATATTCCAACCAGCTTGATTTATATATGAGCATCAGCATATCTTGGATTTTTATGCAGCTAGTAATGTTGCTTGTACTAGATGGATCAAGGCCAAAGGTTTATTTGGGAGCCAAAACAACAGCTAATTGTTGTGATTATTAGAAATATTACTGTACTATTAATTAAGTAGGCTGCTAGACATCTTGTTTTTTTTTCTAGCTATTAACTATACATCTTGTTTTTTCCAGCTAATTATTCCAACCAGCTTGATTTATATATGAGCATCAGCATATCTTGGATTTTATGCACCTAATAATGTTGCATGTACTAGATGGATCAAAGGACAAAGGTTTATTTGAGAGAATTAAGATTAGCTTAAGATAATTGGGGATAGGAGTACGGTTTTATTTGGATTTTATGCAGCTAATAATGTTGCATGCACTAGATGGATCAAGGACAAAGGTTTATTTGGGAGAGTTAAGGTTTATTTGTTCTATTATTTTCATTTGAAACCGGATTATTGGTATATCTTCCCTGATCATGAGAAAGTGATGGAGTAGGAGTATTCATACAATTGACGCTTAGAAGAAGGATATTAATTTAGCGAACTATGGATTCGCTAGAGCATTGGTAGGTTTTCCTTAGGGTATTTTTGAACGCATGAACTTCACAAGGATTGTACATGAATCCATTCAATTTTATATAGAAAAAATGCAGGAATAGGAAAAAAATCATGTGTTCCAAACATGGCCTCCTTTTCGTTTGAATTTCACTGAGTACAATGCTACTATTCAGAAAATTAATGAAGGGATGGGCTCCTTATGTCTGAAAATTAAAGGGGTGGTAGGGTAGAGGGGGGCTTCATGAATTTAGACCGATAGCAATAAGCTTGTTTGTGCCAATGTGGCTATTAGGTTGAAAACATGTAGCTCAGATGGAATCTAATAAGCACAAATAGAAAGGATTAATTTAAGAAAACTCGTTTCAAAGAATCCCTCTATTTCCTATGACAAACAAAATATTGTTTTTGGGAATGAACAAAATATTGTTTTTGTTTTAGCCAATAAAACAACCAGGATGGCATTAGTTTGATTGTGAATTTATGCTGATATGTAGCAATTTATAATGTTTTGAACCTAATATCGATGAAAATCTAGCCATACCATTTTCCAAATGTCATTTTTAATTTAATATTCATAGAGATATTGATAGTCAAAATCCATACGTGTTGACTCCACAATTCCAAAAGAAAAGTTACTTGTTGTGATTGTTATATGTACTATTATACTATTAAATAGCCAACTATACATCTTGTTTTTGGCTATTTATTCCCACCACCTTGTTGGATTTTTACATAGTTAATGTTGCATGCTCTAGATGGGTCAAAGGTTCATTAGGAATAATCGAAAATTAGGTTCAGACTGGTGACAGGAATATGATCTAATTTTCTACATTTTATTCTATTATTTCCATTTGAAATTAGGTTATGGTCTGCCTTGCTTGATCATGAGAAGTAATGGAGTAGTAATATTGATGTGTCTGATATTGACATGAAGGATATTAATTGTAGCAAAACATGGACTCCCTAGAATGCTAGTAGGCTTTCCTCCAACGCCAAAAACTTCCATTGGAATCTGTTGACAACTGATTAAAGGATGATATCTTGGCGTCTAAAAACTGAAGTGGTGGGGGGCGGGGGGGAGGGGGTGAATTGGAACCGACAACAATAACCTTGTTTGTGTCAATGTAACAATTGTGTTCAAAATGCGTACCTCATATGGAATCTACTAGGTACAAATTCAAAGGATCAATTTAAGAAAATCGATTTAAAAGAATCCCACCTTCCCATAACAAACAAAATGTTTCATTATTTAGATAGCGAAATGATTAGGAAGACATTACTTTGAATATGGATAAGTTTGTATAAAAATGTTTAAAATATGTAGAAAATTATCATATCTTGAAATTAATCTTTTAGGCACACAATTTACAAAACATCATTTGAAACTAATATTCATAAAGATATTGATGGTTAGATTCAACATATTTTTTATTGCACACATGAATTGCAAATATCAATTACTTGCTATGATTATTAGAAGTACTACTATATTATTAACTAGCCAACTATACATCTCTTTTTTTCCTGGCTATTTGTTCCCACCAGCTTGGTTTATTATGAGAATACTGTATCTGCTTGGATTTTTTAATTATTAATTTTTGCATTTGCTAGATGGGTCAGATAATTGGGAGCGGGAATAGGTTCTTGGTTTCTACATTTTTTTCATTTGAAATTGGGTTATGTTATGCCTTCCCTGATTATGAGTAAATGGAGTAGTAATATCGACATAAAGTTGATACTGAGAAGAAGGCGGTGGGGTTTTCTTTTGGCACAACCTTTTCCTTTTAAATTTAGGTCCCGTTTGGTTCCAAACGTTAAAGATAGTGATCTGCAAATTAATTAAGGCACAAACTTTTGACCCTGTTTGATACATAGCAGGTAATAGTTAGCTAGTTAGGGCACTCACAATGCAAGACTCTATCACAGAATCCAAGACAATTAATTACATATTATTTATGGTATTTTGCTAATGTGGCAGCATATTTATTGAAGAAAGAGGTAGAAAAAATAAGACTCCAAGTCTTATTTAGACTCTAAGTCCACATTGTTCGAGGTAATAAATAACTTTAGACTGTATGATAGAGTCTGCATTGTGAGTGCCCTTAATAGCTTATAGCTAGTATTAGCTACCTAATTATTAGCTATTACTCATTCGGTTCCATTTTATCTGGCCTAAGTTAGAATGACACGGTCTTCTAGATTATCTTTGACCATTTATTTTCAGTATATTGTATTATTTTATGCTTATAAACTTATAATCATTGGATAATATAATTCTTTATAAATCTAATTATATAAAATTTATATTATAATAGATAATCTCCTGATTGAGCGTTAGGAGAGCACAGCCGCATGCTACCATGCGTGCAACAGGCTCCGTCCATGCCATGCGATGCGATTACTCTGCCCATGGCTTGTTGCCGGGTTTAGTTCTCAAATTTTTTTAAGATTTCGTGTGACATTAAATTTTTGAACATATATAAGGAGTATTAAATATAGATAAAAATAAAAAAAATTTGTGATACAAATCTCTTAAGCCTAGTTAATCTATAATTAGACAATAATTGTTAAATACAAACGAAAATGCTAGCCAAAGCAAAAATTTTCACGAACTAAACAAGGTTACACCGTACCCAAAATCCAAAATCTTTTCAAAATTTTTCGTCACATTGAATCTTGCAGCATGAAACATTAAATATAGATAAAAAACTAATTACAGAGTTTGTCTGTAATTTAAGACACAAATTTTTTAAGTCTAGTTAGTCTATGATTAAACAATAATTATCAAATAAAAAAAGTATTATGGTAACAAAAATAAAAAAAATGGATCTAACGAGACCTGCTCTCATTTTTGGATCTAACGAGACCTGCTCTCCTCCCACGTCCCGCGACCACGACGCATGCAATGGAGTGGCTACAGTTCTGCTTCTGGTGAATGAACAAGCTGCCTCCACCTAGCAGAGCATATATGTTCAAGTAATTAGGCCTCAGTTCTACACTAAAAAACTTTTCACCTATCACATCAAATATTTGAACATTATATAGAACATTAAAATATAGACAAATAAAAACTAATTTTACAATTTACCTGTAAATCATAATACAAAACTTTTAATCCTAATTAGTCCATAATTACACATTAATAGCAAAATAAAATGAGAATGCTAAAATAGCTAAACCAAATTTTTTGGGAGTAAACAAGGTCTGAGAAAAAAAAATAGCCCATACATCGTGGTTTGGGACGTGAGAGGAGAGAGAGGCTGATAATACAGGCTTGTGTACTTCTAAAATTTTTTATCACATCAAATCTTTAGACGCATATATAAACATTAAATATATATATAATTAATTTTTTAATTAGTGAACCGGCTCCTTGTAACCTCCCCGCATTATCGTGCATGCAAAATAAACCAGTCCAGCAAAAATTTGTGGCTGTAGGGGCTTGAACTGAGGACGTCCGCCTCAGGACGCAGCAGACTCGCCACTTGAGCTACTCATGCTTGGTGTTTAGAGAACAACCTGGCCCCTATTTAATAAGGGCAAAGATGGAAAAATACCCTCTAATTAATCACTCCTTGGTTATCACAATCCTGTCCTAAACGTCAACTAATTCGATATGGAGGGAGTATGTAACTG
>Ga0182004_10003045_pt1 | contig 13220 bp, 18 predicted proteins | sample Sormic07211540_1_FD_120479 | JGI IMG/M metagenome (GOLD analysis project Ga0182004, IMG submission 120479) | Endophyte microbial communities from Sorghum bicolor roots, Mead, Nebraska, USA - 072115-40_1 MetaG | ecosystem: Host-associated > Plants > Roots > Unclassified | place: USA: Nebraska...
TTGAAATCCCTCGTGATTTCACGGACTACCGGGTTTATGAGAGTTCGATTACGTTAAAGCAACTGCTTTGGCGGGAGTTTTTCGTAGTTGATCTCTTGTAAATTGGGCGGTTCTGTTACAGCTTCGACCGAGACCTCGCCGTCGTCGAGATTCACCGGCGACGAGCTCTCCCCTGTCTCTGTGTCACTATCAAGCGGGTCCCGCTGACGAATGGGTCCCTCTGTCAGCCACTAACCCCCCCTCTCCCCCTATTTCTGTTTTTGGCAGATTCAATGCTATTCTTGAAAAATTCATAACTTGAGTTAGGCAGATCCAAATGGAGTGATTCCAATTTGGCCAGATCCTTGAGTTAGTCTAGTTTTTAATAAAAATATGATGCATGCCATGTTTTTGCAGAAATAAATAGATATGATTTAATTCTTGGTAAAAAGAAGGTAATTATATCTTGAGATCTATGAGTCCTATGGCCGTGCAAATTTAGGAGAGTGTTATTTATGATATGAATAGGCTCTGATAAATATCTCGTGATTTTTGGATGCCTATTGTTAAAGTTATAAATATCCTTTGTTTAAATAGGAGTTTCTTGTGGTATTTTTCATAAATAAAGTATGACTCCTTTTAGGATGGAACTTGCTGGGTGATGTAATCATGTGTAAACAAAGCTAAGAAAAATCTGAAATCTGTTGTTGGACACTTTTTGATAGGGTTTCACATTTATTTCTTTAATGCCATTGTTAGCTTGTCATTTCTGTATCTCACAATCTGCATGTGCAAGACCCATGAAAATTTTACAGTAACCTTGTGGTAGCCTAGATAGGTTGCTGTAATTGTATTAGAATTTTTAGAGCACTGGTACTACATGCTCATTAATTCATCTTAATGATTAAATAAATAAAAAAGAGACAATAAAAATGAGTTTAAACCTTTGCATGAGGTTTTATGGTGTTTCTTAGACATGTTTTAGCTACTGGTGCATGTGGATTGAATCAATGTTACATTCTTAATATGTGCTAGAATATTATTTTTGCTAATTATGCCTTGTCTAGAGCATATTCTTTGTAGCTGATAGAAGTTACTTAAGAACTGCTTGAAGATGAAGTTTGGTGGAAATCTTGTCTATAACAAACTTGTAGCTAACTTACTTATCTACCTTGTGTCCAAATTTCGTAGCATTTGGCTGAGTAGTTTAAAAGCTGTGGTTGCTACAAGTAACAGCTGTGAAGTGCTTGCTCTCTGGATTTTCCAGAGCAGCCAGGAGACTTTGTCTGTTTTAGTCTATTTGGGTTGGGAATCTTTCTGTGATGTCTAGAAGTGATTTATAGGTAATTTGTTAAGCTTTCCAGAAAGTGCTTACTTGCTTAGTTTGGCCAAAGGATGACTAAGTTATAGCTAAAACTTGTGATCACCCAGTCTGCCCATAACACCAGTTGTTGTGTATGAGTAGCTAAGGTTGATTAGCTTGTCTAGTTAGCCTCTCTACCAGAGAAGAAGTATGCACTTACTCGTTATTCCATGATCCTCTTAATCTTCGAAGCTTGTGCTTGTGTTGCACCTTGTTTTATGTTCTCTTTGGCTCCTCACCATGACATCATGCATCATATGTGCATTACCTATGTTTACTGCCTTGTCATGCATACATACGTGTACCCAAGGGCGTGACGGTCCTGGAATTTGCACCACCCAGAGCCGGAGGAGCAGCAGAGGGAGCCACCTTAAGGAGAAGGAGCTGAGGAGGAGGAGGATCTACCAGAGTGCCCCGACCACAGTCCTTCCACCTACGTCGAAGGCAAGCCCCGGAGCATTATAAGACTCCTACTATTTTGTTATCATGTCCAGCTGTCATTTAACTATGATTATGTATTGTTGCATTAAGTGTTAGGCGTTGATATGACAACCTTGCTGCATAAAGACTACCTTGTCCACCTTATACCTCACCTGAGTAGGTCCAGGATCGAATTAATGCTTAGCCATGCTTAGCTCGGTAGAAGCCGGGTGATTTCATGTCATCTACGAGAGATAGGTGGATACTTGATCACGGTTGGCTATATTTGCTATCGTGGAGATAACCATGTGCTAATAATGAACTGAGACCGGGCGGGATGACGATAGTGAAGCAACAAGGCATGGAGGTCTTGGGTGTGAATATATCCCCGTCTATGTCGTTTAAGGACCGATACGCTGTACGTCCTCTTGTCATGTTGAAAGCAGGCCTAACACATAGTTGGCCGGATAAGTCATTCCGACCGCGAAGCCTACGAGTGCATCTCCGGCCAGATACCCTGTTCGGTTTAAGTGCACACCCCGGTTGGTAGCAAGGATGTGCGGGGAGTCAATGGCATAAGACCGAGGTGTCAGGTTAGAGTCCTGACCCTGGCAGATTGGCGGTCCCTGGGTGCGGCACTGTACGGACCCACGAATTGGTCCGGAGTTGTGCTAAAGGTGATCCAAGCTGCCCTCGCAAGGTAAGCTTGGGTGAGTGCTAGGAATACCCCTCCAGCTGGATAGGAATCGATTCGAATCGCCGTCTCTCCCGGATAGTGAGAACTTGACTCGAGCAGCGGCAATGTAGAATTCACTAAATATACTTAATGGTTATGATGAGAATGATGATGGCTATGTGCCGGATATGGTTATTATTGTGATGCTTAAAGAATCAAGTGTATGCGACGAATCGATTCGAATCGCCGTCTCTCCTGGATAGTGAGAACTTGACACGAGCAGCGGCAACGTAGAATTCACTAAATATACTTAATGGTTATGATGAGAATGATGATGGCTATGTGATAATCCGGATATGGTTATTATTGTGATGCTTAAATAATCAAGTGTATGCTTAGCACAGGTGCAAATCTAGCGGATAGATGTTTAAGTAATGAACTTGCTGCTGAAAATGTTATAAAAAGGTTACTCAAAACTAAAGCTTTTATGCAAAATGTGAGTCAAACCAGCCCACAAATATTAGCCTTGCATACTCATTGGTGTCACTTTATTGCTGGTTTATGACGGGTAAGTCTAGCTGAGTACATTCTCGTACTCAGGGTTTTATTTACCCTTGTTGCAGATGATGTCGTGTACCACGGCTACTGTGCTAACTGTCACCATCCGGCTGTGGATGATGAGTAGATCTCAGGCAAGATCACCTCTTGTATCTTCGATTGTGCTTTTGTTAGGATGACAATGGAGCTGGCATGTAATTAAACTAAGTTTGTGTGAAGTTTCAAAACTACTTTGCTTCCGCTACTGAACTATGTTGTAATAACTCTATTTGAAGTCCGATGTGTGTAAAACTATGTTCTGCGATGAATGTTGTAATCTGTGATAGAGAATGCTTGACCATGTACGGTCTTGGTTGTATGTTGGTTGAATCGAGATCTTTTGAGGTTTCGTCAGACTACCGGGTTTATATGGGTTCAAGTCCATTGGCTTGACTACTCTTGTAGTCGCTAATTCACTTGAATTCTTATAAATTGTACGGTTCTGTTACAGAAAGATTGGTTTTTGAGGGTCAGCAAAACGAATGAAGTATATTGGGGTGAACGTAAAATAGACTAGTGCATCAGACTTTCCATTGCCGATATGGAAAGAAACGAATCAATGCTGATAGCTGCCTCGTACTTCTGGTCAGATACTTTTAATGCTTTTATTTTCGGCCACGGCCCAGCTTCCCCAACGCTTGCCGATGTAGTTATGCTCACTGGTTTGGATATTGACACTGCCGATGATGGCCAGTTATTCGACTGCAAAGCCGAATTCAAAGTAGAAACCCGCAACATCGGTGGCTGGTCAGGGTATATTCAGAAATATCAATGAACAGGATTGGTTGGTCAGAGAGAGCATGCCACTTTTCTAAATATGTGTCTAGACAAATTCATCTTTTGCGGCTGATGGGTAGGACCAACCTCTGTTTACTTATCGGCAGCAGAGAGACTAGCCAATGGCAACCAATTACCCCTTGGCCGATATCTACTGGGTTCTGTTTACCACCTCCTCCATCAAGTAGCCGAGAAACTCCTCCTAGGTGAACCCATCGGCAATCTAGGAGGCCCTTGGTGGTTTATCAACATGTGACTCAATGTTCACATGCACAAACGTCTTTGGTTTGACTTCTTTGCACAGCAGTTCCCCCGAGACATCGCCGAAGATTATGAACTGGCAGATGATGAATCGGCAACGCGCTCACCCCTCAATTATGGTGAAGCTGTTATAGTCCTCCCTCGTAGTGGCTCTAATGAAAACTAGATCGGCCGATTCTTTCAAACTATGTATGATGGCCTTTCCAAAGATCAGTGAGCATGGACGACCTATGAAGACCTAGACACCAGATTTCCGCTCACTTTCCAGCCTTTTGATAATGCTCTCAACAAAGATAATGATCTGATGATGGCAATCATCACCCCAAGAGCAATCCTAGTAAACAGCTTTGGCAGTGGGAAGAACATTAACACCACCTACGAGTTTTACAACCCATCGGCACTAGCTCACCAACTGGCTTTTGGTCAACTGCCGATTAGACTTTGTTAAGCCGATGTTGTAAAACCAAGGGAGACAATAACCAGCGGACTCGAGTGGATCAAGATAGCTCAATTCCAGCCAAACGTCGATATGACAGACATCGATCTATCGGCTTGGGTTCCAGCTCTCTTTATTCCTCAGTCATACAAACATTGGTGGGAAGAATGGAAGGAGCATCTATTTAGGGTATCGGCTCACACATACCATAACATGATCGACCCTGAATATGAAGTTCCCGATGACATTATAAGTTCCCTGCCGATACTTCAGTCCTTTTGTTAATTTTAACTTTATCGACAACTCACCCGCTTTCATCTAAACAGGCTAAAGACCTAGCACCGACAGTGAGCAGAAGCGGAAGGTCGATCGACATCCTCCAATCAGGTCTAATCTCTCTGATCAGCCACAATGCACCAAGTCTAGCAACTATGATGCATCGAAACATCCGCTTCAAAAAGACGACCACCAAGCGGTCGAAGGTTTCTCCATCGGTAGCTGCTGCCACTCTGGCACAAGCTTTCAAGGTAAATTCTCAATTTTCCTTATCACACCGATTTCATTCCATTCTTACATTATCTTTTCAGGGTACATCGGCTGCAGCAGGAACGTCATCGGTAACTTTGTCTTGGAACCAACTTCAGCAAAGCTCCACCAATACCTTTTGTTATTTCTAACTTACAAAATTTTGGTTTTTTATAACAGCAGACTGGTGCATTGACAAAGACAAAGAGCACTCCAGCATTAGGTGTCGATGCCCCCCAACCCAGTTAGGCTCCACCTAAGAGAAAAGGTCCAAAGAGCACCAAGACCTAGCCAAAACGACAAAAGACAGCACCATCCTCTCCACCTCGTCCAGCATCCTCGATCCAAGTACCACCTTCTCCTCCTCGATTAGTGCCCCAGCCGCAAGAAGTTCCTTCTCCTCTGTAAGCAGACCCAACTGGTGTATGTGGACAAACCATCGACCCAGTCGATCTGGGTAAATCATCGGTTGTCCTCCCTAAGTAGACAGTCGTTGTTCCCCCTCAAGGTAAAGTACCGATTACAGAATCATTACCGATGATTTCTTTTATAAATACAATTGTAACCCTTGGAAATTTCTAGTTGAAGATATTCCATCGTAGTCCCAGCCGATCAAACTATGGTGCCAGCTATGTCTCCACACTAGAGACTAGAAATCGCCTTGAAGCAAGTAAGTTACCCGATTCATCAGATTTTGCATTGTCAATACTTAATTTTGGATAACTTATCCCCTTCCTTTTGAAGGAGCAAGATTCTCCTGATAGCCTATTTTCCTTTGCTATCGACATCTCTGATGACGAAGGTGAAGAAGCAAGCTCCTCAAAGGTAGTTGGTATTACATCGGCAGAGATCAATACAAAGTTGGAAGATTTACTATCTTTGTTGCATCAAGATACAACACAACTAGTAGATGATTCTGACATGGCCAAAGCCATATTCAAGATCGTTCGTGGCCAGATTCCAGCCGATGCTGAAGAGATCCTTTTTCAAGCTACCCACTTAGAAAGTCGTCAACTTCAGTACCAGAAAGCCAATCAGCGCCTTGTCGATAGAGCTACTTATGCCCAGCTTAAAGAGGAAATGCTGCAAGTGAAGCATGCTACCGATGAGAAGCATAAGAGCATCGGCGTTCTACAACCCTCAGGCGCCGAACTGAATAGAGAATTTCTGATATATCGGCCAAAAGAGAGACTTTGCTGGCTGAACTCAAGCAGGTGGAGGAAGCTCTGACTCAAACCCAACAGGAGGAAAGCCAACTGCCTGATGCGCTCAAGACCCTTCAGCATGAAAGAGGTGTCCAAGCTCGAAAAGCGTTGCACATGAAGAAGAAGCTGAAGCCGATGGAAGGTTCTGTCGATGAAGACACCTGAGAGATAGAAGAGGCCAATCAAATCCGTTTGCGCGCCATATCGGCCATCCAAACCTTGGTGAGCCTATGAAATTTTCATCGGCAGTTTGTTTAATTTATTTCTCAAAAACTTTGATCATTTGGTCCAGCTGTTATCGGCACTTAAACTCTTTACACATGGCCCTAGATACACTTGATATTTTGTCCAGCCGATAGGTCTGTTATCGGCACTTAAACTTTTTACGCATCAATCCACATACTAGGGTAGTATCTCTTTAAATATTTTCCATTTAATGCTCTAGGGAATTCAACTCCTTCAAGAGTTTCCAAAATATAAGCATTGCCAGGGGCAGAACCATTTATCCGATAAGGACCCTCCCAATTAGGAGACCATTTTCCAAATTTTGAGCTTTTAGTCCCGATCAGTAGAATCAGCTTGCACACTAAATCTCCATCAGCAAACTCTTTGGCCTTTACTTTCTTGTCATGCCATTTAGCCACTCTCTTTTTTTTCTCCTCTGCTGATTAAAGCTCTTAACCGATGCTCTGCAAAATCATCCAACTCATCTTTCAGCAAAGTAGCATAGTCATCGGCAGTTAGTTGATATTGAGAAAACATCCGCCTGGAACCAGTTTTAATTTCCCAAGGCAGTACTGCATCATGTCCATACACTAGTTGATAAGGTGATACTTTGGTTGAACCATGACATGCCATCTGATATGACCACAAGGCTTCATTCAACAGTACGTGCCATCGCCAAGGATTTTCTTCAATCTTCTGCTTAACGAGCTTAATAATCCCTTGGTTAGAAGCTTCGGCCTGCCCATTGGCTTAAGCATAATAAGGAGAAGAATTCAACACCTTAATTCTCATACCAAGTGCAAATTCATCATACTCTCCTGATGTAAACATGGTACCCTGATCGGTAGTTATCGTTTGAGGAATACCAAATCGGTAAACAATATGCTCTTTACAAAATCAATCATATTAGCCGATGTTACTTTCATCAAAGGAATAGCTTCAACCCACTTGGTGAAATAATCGGTGGCGACCAGTATAAAATTATGCCCTTTGCTTGATGGTGGATAAATTTGACCGATGAGATTAATAGCCCATCCCCGGAATGGCCAAGGTTTAATAATGGGATTCATAGCCGATGCGGGTGCCCTTTGAATATTGACAAACTTTTGACATCCTTGACACCCTTTAAAATATTTGAAACAATCCTCAAGTATAGCTGGCCAATAATATCCGTTCCTCCGAATCATCCACTTCATCTTAAAAGCTGATTGGTGTGCTCCACACACTCCCTCATGAATTTCGCCCATCAAGCTTTTAGATTCATCATCACCTAAACATTTAAGCAAGACTCCATCTATTGTACGATAATACAATTCTTCTCCAAGGAGTACATACTTTGTAGCTTGAAACCTAACACGTCTCTCAACTTTCTTGGATGGATCTTTTAAATAATCAATAATCTCTTTTCTCCAATCATCAGCACTGTCTGCCGATAATATTTCCAAGATAGGCTGATATCCTGAGGCATGTTGAGCCAATCGGTTGGCTTCTTCATTGTGCAATCGAGGAATATGCTCTAACCGAAAATCCCTGAATTCCCTCAATAATTGTATGCACCTTTCATAATATGCTATCAAAACTTCACTTCGGCATTCATAAATCCTAGCCAACTAGTTTATAACAAGCATAGAATCACCAAAAATTTCAATAGCATCGGCATGAACTTCCTTTAGTAATTCTAACCTTTTGATTAAGGCTTGGTACTCAGCTTGATTGTTTGTCGACGTGGCAACAATTGGTAAAGAAAACTCATACTTATTCCCTCGAGGAGAAATTAGCACCATACCGATATCTGCTCCCCGATCACACGTAGATCCATAAAAAAAAGCGTCTAAGGAACAATTTCCAAAGCATCCACTACACTACAATGCTGAGTTACAAAATCGGCCATAATCTACCCTTTAACTGCTTTAGCCGATTCATAGCATAGATCAAATTCTGATAATGCCAGTATCGGTTTGCCGATTCTACTACTCATAATCGGCATTGACAACATATATCGGACCACATCATCTTTGCATATAACAGTGCATTCGGCCGTTAGCAAGTAATGTCTCAACTTGACACAAGAAAAGTATAAGCATAAGCATAATTTATCAATTGTCGAATACCTTGTCTCTGCATCCACCAATCTTCTACTTAGACAGTACAATACACGCTCCTTCCCTTCAAATTCCTGAATGAGAGCTGAACCGATGACCGTATCATCGGTAGATAAATATAATCTGAAAGGCTTTCCAGGCTGAGGTGGAACCAAAACTGGAGGATTTGCCAATTAATTGTTGATTTCATCTAAGGCCAATTGCTGCTCTTTCCCCCACACAAACTCCTGATCGGCTTTGAATTTAAGCAAAGGGCTAAAAGCAAGAATCTTACCCGACAAATTAAATATAAATCGTCTGATAAAATTTATCTTGCTGATCAACGATTGAAGTTCAGTTTTATTGGTGGGAGCAACTATTTTGCAGATGGCATCAATGGATCTCCTACTAATTTCAATTCCTCTTTGATGCACCATAAAACAAAGAAATTGTCCTAACGATACACCAAATGCACATTTATTAGGGTTTATCTTTAAACAATGTTTCCTCGTGCATTCCAACACTTTTCGCAGATCGGCTTGGTGTTTTATGAAATCCCAGACTTAACCACCACATCATCAATATAGATTTCTACCAACTTGGCGATGAACTCGTGGAAAATAAACATAGCCCTCTGATAAGTAGCTCCAGCATTTTTCAAGCCAAAAGTCATGACTATCCATTCAAACAATCCAACATGACCAGGGCATCTAAATGCAGTTTTGGGAATATCTTCTTCAGCCATGAATATTTGATTGTACCCTGCAATGTCGTCCATAAAGCTAATAATTCGATGTCCAGCAGTAGCATCAACCAACAAATCGGCAACTGGCATTGGATAACCATCCATCGGCGTGGCTTTGTTAATGTTCCTAAAGTCGATGCAAACACGAAGCTTTCCATTCTTTTTGCAAACAGGAACAACAATAGAAATCCATTCAGCATACCGACATTGCCGAATAAACTTAGCTTCAATAAGTTTGGTTATTTCGGCCTAAATATCAGGAAGAATATTAGGATTGCATTGGCGTGCTGGTTGCTGATGCGGCCAAAATCCAAACTTAATAGGCAACCGATGTTCAACAATTGATCGGTCTAAACCAGGCATCTCAGTATAATCCCAAGCAAAGCAATCTTTATATTCTTTTAACAAATCGGTTAATTGCTGCTTACATTCAGAATCTATCTTAGCACTAATAAAACTGGGCCTTGGTCTATCACCATTACCTATATTTACTTCTACTAAATCATCAGCTGATGTAAACCCCTGTCCTAACTTTCCATCATCGGCGAACCTATCCATTAAAATTCCTCATCAGAACCGACTGCTTGGATCGGTGGAATTTCATAATCGGCAATCTTGAGAAAATATTTTTCCCAAACTTCCCCTAAAATGCATCTGGTCCTCTCATAAGTATCTGACTCTGCCGATGCAATGACATATGAAGAATCTCCTAGAACAGTTTCAATTTTGTCACCTACCCACCGAACAAGGCAGTGGTGCATTGTAGAAGGAATACAACAATTGGCATGAATCCAGTCTCTCCCCAGCAGTAAATTATATGCACCTTTTCCACTGATGACAAATAAAGATGTCAGCAAAGTCTTGCTGCGATGGTCAACTCAACACATATAGCTCCCTTAACTGGAGATACATTCCCTTCAAAATCTTTCAACATCATATCGGTCTTGGTCAAATCCTGATCTCTGTGGCAGAACCACCCGAATTATATGGCCCACATGCACTTGACATTGTCCTTAAGACCTTTGACTACTGCACATGAGAGTCATATAACATGGATAGTCTGTCGGGTACCCTCGGAGGACCCCGAATCATCCACATTTTAACTCATATAGGATCAACATGGAGTTACCACAACATTACAACATTTGTTACAAAAATAACTTACATCGGAGTGCGGAAGATTTATAACACAATTTACAACATATGATGGAATATAAACAACTAAATTTCCAAAAGGTGTGTGGAGTAGCGGAAGCATCTTAGGTGAAGCTTCTAAGGTAGAAGAGGAGGATAAATCATGTTGCGCCCACCGACATGACCTCCATAGCAGCATAAGTCAGCACCTGCAACAGGGGTTATAAAACCCTGAGTACTGGAGTACTCAACAAGACTTACCTGGCAGAAAAAGAGGAGAACTTAGGAATGCAGGCTTAGGGTAGACAAGGAGTGGCTGAGCTAGGAGCTAAGTTGTTTTGCATAAAATTTTACTAATAGTGCATCCTTACTTTCAAGTTTTAGCCACGAATTGCTCACCTCGAGAGGTCGAGGAATTCGAGGACAGTCTATCTAGTTGCTTTTCAGAGACAAGCCTATGAATCCCTAGTCCTTAATAAAGCGTAAATTATCCAACGGCCATAGCTTCATGTCACTCTGAGTGTGGGAATTGGGATCCAAACTTCATGAGACATTTTCTTTTTCCCCAGTTCATAACTTAGTGGCATATTTAACTACGATGGGGATCAGTGGATTGAGTCTCCTAATCAGAGAGCAACGATGATTCGAACCGCTTAGCAATCCAGCTGGAGTTCCTAACCACCCGACATATGTAGAACCGAATCTTGCATATGTCAACCCAAATCTGGCTTTCCCAAGATCCAACCGGGTTCGCGGCACCCGAGAGCATAGTACTCCACCGTACAACCCATTTGCTAGGGGGGTACACGCTACTCTCGCCATCGCTCCACGCCTAGTGCGTGAGTAGACGCTCTTGTCGAGGAATCACAAGACCGGGCTTACCGAGGGCAAGTGGCTAGTACTATAAATTCTCAACCCAGTAGGCCATCAACGGACTGGTCCTTAATCGACACAGTTGGAGACACTACTTTAAGACTCCATTCTTAAAGCAAGTCCACAGACCGGTCTCAACACTAGTAGAAATGTGTTCATCAATGACGATTCTATTTTCGTCACAGGTAGAGAGCATTCCATGACGAAATAGTACAGGTTCGTCATTAGCCATAAGTGACGGTACTTTGGCACACAGAATTATGACAAAACCGAAATAATCATCATAGAATAGGAAAACATAATCGCCATTGATTGTTTGGGCGTACCCTATCGAAAACATGACGCCATTTTTCTTTCCAGCGCACTGGACGTACCAGTGGATCCTAGTAGTGAGTCCCACCGTCCTGACGTGGTGCCTTGGTGGCATCTGCGGGTCCCACTTTTTTGTCATGGCACTATGGTCCCACTGGCAGGTCCCTCCTAGTGACATGGCGTTCAGGTCCCATGGGTGGGTCCCATAATCATGAGGTGGGCCATGGTAACACACAGGCGGGTCCCACAGTCATGACATGGCGACATGGTCCCACCAGTGGGTCCCACATCGCCGGCTTGGCACCATGGTCCCACCAGTGAGTCCCGACATCCTAACATGGCCCCTTGGTCCCCAACCCCATTGACGTGGCAACTGGATCCCACCAATGGTCTTGACGTGGTGGCTTGGTCCCACCTGCGGGATCCACGTCGGTGACGTGGCCATGCGGGCCTTCTTTTATTTGGCAAAAAAATTGCTCCTACGAAGCATCGAACCCACAACCTCCCACTAGAGACACAGGCGTGCTACCACTAGACCAACAGTTGGTTCATGCTCTGGCCTTGTATCTTTTTAATTTGTTTAGTTAAAATATGTGACTGAACTTCACATCGTTGTTTTGTTGCGGTCCGACCCCATCGACGTGTCGTTGCTGTCCCACTACGGGTCCCACCCTGTTGACATGGCGGTGCGGTCCCACCCAGTACACGTGGTGGTGCGGCCCCCCATGTGGGTCCCAAGTGGAGACGTGGCGGGCGATGTGGTCCCACGTGGAGGGCAGACACCAAGGACAGGCGTGGACGTTTCTCCCATTAATTTTGGCTTGGCCAAAAAATAATGCTCCCGAGGAGCTTCGAACTCACGACCAGCCGGTAGACACGCAAGCGTCTAACCACCGCAGTGCTCAATCTTTTGTGTTTGTATGACACATGTTTTTTTATTTGAACCTATATTGTTTAATATTTCTCCAACTGGCTCATGGGCCCTATACCCATGCTGATCCGTCGTCCGTGTCACAAAAGCAGACGCGACGTGTATGACTTAAACCCTTGCGAGGGCGTGCGTCGACTCGGCGGCTATGAGGAGATCGACGACGTGCGGTCTCCAGCGTCGGGTGATCGACGCCGTGGTGGATCCCAAGTGCTTGGGTGATCGACGTCGTGCGACCCCAGGGCTCGGCTCAGGCTCGAGTTATCGACGTCGTGCGTCCCCAGGGCTTGGCTCAGGTTTATTCAAAAGAATATTTTAAAATTTATGAATTGTCAATAAATTTAGATGCTCATAAATTGCTCTTATTAGCTCTGATTTGATCCATTCAAATTTTGTTAAATTCGTCTTGTTGAGGTGTACATAGTACTACCATTATTCATTAGGATAAGGATTTATTTTCGTAGTTATATTTAATTAATTTTAATTGTTGCAGGGGCATAGTACAATGTTTGTTTGTTTACATATCAGCACGTGTTAGTTTATTGTTATGAATATTGTTCAATGAACTTTAATTTGTTTGTTTAAAATTTTGTACATATATGCATTTGTTTAATTTGGAAATTGTTAATATGATTTTATTTCGAATTTGTTGACTGAGTACAACATTTATTCTAGTGTCGAAA
>Ga0182004_10003046_pt1 | contig 13219 bp, 27 predicted proteins | sample Sormic07211540_1_FD_120479 | JGI IMG/M metagenome (GOLD analysis project Ga0182004, IMG submission 120479) | Endophyte microbial communities from Sorghum bicolor roots, Mead, Nebraska, USA - 072115-40_1 MetaG | ecosystem: Host-associated > Plants > Roots > Unclassified | place: USA: Nebraska...
AGACAAACACCAAAACTCATGGAATTCTGTCAGATAAAACCCTAAGTCTAGGTGTTGGTTGCATTTGGATCCTTTTCTATGATTAGTTGATGGTTAAATGTAAGCATTAAGGACCGTCAACAAGCATGCACATAAATTCACTTGTTGGTGTTACCCCTCGGGGTCAAAACACCGACAGTTGGCCCTACATGTTACTATTGATTTCCCATCTTTTTTTGGATGGCCACTCACGTCTTACCGATCCCATGCTCCATGTTGATCTGGTTTGGGAGCCTTGAGTTCATGTCCACTAGTTTTAGCTACGACATGATCCTGCTCTCAGTTAGAGGACTGGGAGGGGCACGCGTCATGCCCAAGAGATCAAAGGCCCCACGACGACCTCACCACCATGCTTCCCACCCAAGAAAGCATGATCAACATCGCCACTGCCCCACCATTGCCACATGATCATTGCCCCATGCAGGACAGGCAACAATGGAGAGGTCGACACCTCCGCGCACCGAGACCACAGTCACGACGGCCAGGCGATACAGCGGCCGTGTGTCAGCGTCAAGGGGCAGTGCACCCCACGCGCCATCACCACCATCGGCCCTATTACCACAAGGTCTGTTCACCACAAGGAGGACGCCCGCATTCGGCTTGGACAACGCCGTGACGTCGCTCGCTAGGACAATATGTCTAGATGCCGGGATGTGCGTGGAACGACCACTAGTCATCCCTCACGACACGGAGATGCCGCAGCAGGCTCAACAAGTGGCTGAGTGTCTAGGCATTCCCTATATACGCAGGCCTCGATGCCTGGGACCTAGAATATACACCCTCACCACACTCAGGCAGCAGCTGGCGGAGGAGTGGCGCGGATGCTTCTAAACCGCCGAGCCAGACCCCGACTCCGAGTCCGACAGCTACGACCCTACGAGGGAGTGCTTCAACGTCGTTAGAGCCGTGGCTACCACGGGCGACACGGAGGATGCCGTCGCTGGTGCACGAGCTCCCGCAGCAGGGGGAGATCCCAGGACACCTGGGAACGACGGGCAGGCATACCCACCATCTCAGGACGACAAGGCCATGCAACTTGCATAGCTATGAGAGCGACTCAGCCAACTAGAGCGGGCCCTCGAGCGAGACCAACCGCACCCGCATGGTGGGGCACGCACGGACATGCTCGAGACGTGTACCGACAGATTGTTGGGGACGAGGAGCCTGAACCGCTCATCAGCCATTTCCTCGAGCTGGTCAGAACATTGTGGCAGCAACCATGCTACTATGCATCATGCCTGAGCCCTCAAACTCCCAGGCATGATGCATTCGAGTTGAGGTGCAAGGTCTGCTCCACGTGGCGGCAGCGCAGCAAGCTGAGAGCTCAGCCTCTCGACATCGCGGGGCGGCCACAGAAAAGCACCGTGAGCCGGCCCGAAACAAGAGGGAGGTATCAGTTCATTAGGAGTCGCCACCTTGAGGCAAGAAAACGGCGCCTGTCCAGGAGCGCCTCATCGACAATCGAGGACCACACGATGCTCGACCTGACATCAACGAGCATCGACGCCGCAGACATAGGGACGATGAGGAGCGGGGCTACAGCGCCCACCGCGGTGGACACTATGATAGCAACGAAGACTGGATGGCTCTAGAGCCACCGGGCCCTCGAGTCTTCAGCAGGGCGATCCGCAACAGGCCGCTGCCAAGCCTGTTCTGACCCCCGACCAGCATCACAAAATACAACAGCGAAACCAAGCCAGAACTATGGCTAGCAGACTTCCGACTGGCATGCCTGCTGGGAGGCACTTGAGGGGATGATCGAGCCATCATCCGACAGCTTCCACTTTTCCTCTCTGACACTACTCGCAGGTGGCTCGAGGAGCTGCCAGCTAACCATATCCACGATTGGACTGATCTGGTCCGGGTGTTTGAGGGAAACTTCAAGGGGACCTACATCCGTCCTGGCAATTCGTGGGACCTCAGCAAGTGCAAGCAGAAATCTATAGAATTTCTCTGAGAGTACGCTCGACGTTTCTCCAAACAACGCATGGAGCTCCCACACATCCCCGACCATGACATTATTTTGGCATTCGTATTAGGCACCACTTGTAGGGATTTGGTGCGGGAGTTAGGCCGGAATCATCCGCAGACCGTCGACAAGCTGATGGACTTAGTGGCAAACTACGCCGTCGGCGAGGAGGTGGTCGGTACTTTCTTCAGCCACGAGAGTGACAAGGGGAAGGCACCAGCAGACAACGACGAGGGCCCTAGCAAGGAGCCCAAAAGGAACAAGAAGAAGAAGGCGCGACAGGTCAAGCAGGAAGCCCTCGATGATGATTTCATCGCCGCTGTCGAGCGCAAGAAGCCTCGAGGTCCCCCAGAGGGGGCAGTCTTCGACAAAATGCTCAAAGAGCCCTGCCCTTACCACAAGGGAGGGGCTAATCACAAGCTCGAGGACTGCCGCATGCTGAAGAAGTACTTAGTGAGCCTACGGCTGAAGAAGGACGAGCAAAGGAAGGATAAAAGCGACGACACGGGTGGAAGCAAAGACGATGAGGGGTTCCCCACCGTCCACAATTGCTACATGATCTACGACGGACCCTTGACGTAGCTCACATTGAGACAGCGCAAGAGGGAGCGCCGGGAGGTTTTCGCGGTAAGGATGGCGGTGCCACCGTACCTCAACGGGTCGAGCACCCCCATCACCTTCTATTGCAATGACCACCCTGACAGAGTCGTCGCCCCTAGCATCTACCCACTCGTCATCGACCCCATCATCGTCAACACTCGACTCTCAAAGGTATTGATGGATAGCGGCAGTAGCCTCAACATCATCTACCTCGAGACACTCGACCTCCTAGGCATCGAGAGAGCACAGCTCCAACCCAGCACTGGCGGCTTTCATGGCATCGTGCCGGGAAAGAAAGCACTGCTAGTAGGTCGAATTGACCTACTAGTCTGTTTTGGCACGGCGTCCAACTTCAGGAAGGAGGCCCTCACTTTCGAAGTAGTGGGTTTTTGAGGCACCTACCATGCCATCATCGGACGCCCGGGGTATGCCATGTTTATGGCGATCCCCAACTACACCTACCTGAAGCTGAAGATGCCTGGGCCCAAGGGGATTATCAGCATCAGCTCCTCTTACGAGCATGCCTATGAATGCGACGTTGAGTGCGTCGAGTACGGGGAGGTGGTCGAAAGCACCACCGAGCTCGCCTCGAGGCTCGAGGCCCTCGCCGCTAAGGCTCTAGAGCCAAAGCGCCATGCGGGCAGCTTCAAGCCAGTAGAAGGCACAAAGAAGGTCCTGCTCATCCCCAACAACTCTGATGGCAAGGTGCTGAGGATCAGCGCCGACCTCGACCCCAAATAGGAGGCCGTGCTCGTCAACTTTCTCTGTGCAAACACCAATATGTTTGCATGGAGTCCCTCGGACATGCCTGGCATACCGAGGGAAGTCGCCGTCCACTCCTTGGAGATCCGAGTCAGTTCCACACCAGTGAAGCAACGCCTGCGCCGCTTCGACAAGGAGAAGCGCAAGATCATTGGCAAGGAGGTCCACAAGCTTTTGGTGGCTAGATTCATCATCCCGATTGGTTAGCAAACCCTATACTAGTTAAGAAAAAGAATCAAAAAATAAGGATGTGTGTAGATTACACAAGTTTGAATAAAGCATGTCCAAAAGTTCCATTTCCTTTGCCACGTATTGATCAAATTGTCGATTCCACTGCGGGATGTGAAACCCTTTCATTCCTTGATGCTTATTCTAGCTACCATCAAATAAAAATGAAAGAGTCCGACCAGCTCGCAACCTCTTTCATTACCCCGTTTGGGATGTATTGCTACGTTACCATGCCCTTCGGACTTCAAAATGCTAGGGTGACGTACCAATGGTTCATGCTCCACGTTTTTGGAGAACACATAGGGTCGACGGTCGAGGCATATGTCGATGATATCATCGTCAAGTCGAGGATGCGAGGCGACCTGATTCGGGACCTCAAAATCGCATTTGGCTGCCTGTGCTCCCACAATATCAAGCTAAACCCCGAAAATGTGTCTTTGGCGTACCACAAGGCATGCTCCTAGGATACATAGTCACCCAGTGCGGCATCGGGGCAAACCCCGAGAAAGTCTTGGCCATCACCAAAATGGGGCCAATTTGAGACGTCAAGGGCGTGCAGAAGGTGACGGGCTGTCTGGCAGCACTCAGCTACTTCATCTCACGGCTGGGGGAAAATGCGCCACCACTATACCGGCTCCTAAAGAAGGCTGAGCACTTTGCATGGACCGTCGAGGCTGAGGACGCTCTCGAAAAACTCAAGAGAATGTTGACCACTGCTCCGATCCTTGTGCCCCCTTGACCCATAGAACCTCTGCTCCTTTATGTTGTGGCGACGACCGAGGTTGTTAGCGTAGTTGTGGTGGTTGAAAGACCAGAAGAGGGGCATGCGCTTCTAGTTCAGCAGCCAGTCTACTTCATCAGCGAAGTTCTATCAGAAACAAAGGTACGATACCCCTAGATCCAAAAGCTAATCTATGCTATGATTTGCGCTCGACGCAAGCTGCAGCACTACTTTCTTGGTCATCCGATCATAGCGGTCTCGTCCTTTCTGCTGGGCGAGATCATCCAGAATCGAGAGGCCACGGGGAGGATAGCCAAATGGTCGGTCGAGCTCATTGGGGAGCCCTCGTATACGCGCCTCGCAAGGCTATCAAGTCCCAAGTGCTGGCATACTTCATCGCGGAATGGATGGACACCCAACCCCACCTGCCTAGGTCTAGGTGGAACAATGGACAATGTACTTCGTCGGGTCACTCATGAAGACGGGGCTGGGGCGGGCTTGCTATTCATTTCACCTCTCGGTGTCCACATGAGGTATGTCATCCAAATACATTTTGCTGCGTCTAACAACATTGCAGAGTACGAGGCCCTCATCGTCGGGTTAAGGATTGCTATCGAGCTTAGGGTCCGACTCCTCGACGTTTGAGGCAACTCTCAGCTGGTCATCGATCAAGTCATAAAAGCCTCAAGCTGCAATGACCCAAAAATGGAGGCTTACTGCAAGGAAGTACGCAAGCTTGAAGACAAGTTCCATGGCCTCAAGCTCACTCACATTGCACGGCGGTACAATGAGGCGGCCGACGAGCTTGCCAAGACTGCGTCCACTCGAGGCACTGTCCCACCAGACCCATTCTCAAAGGACCGTCTCGAGCCGTCTGTTGACCTCATGGAGGCTGGCGTCAAGGCCTCGGCTCCCAAGCCCATCGACACAATCGAGGCCCTCCTGGCAGCAGCAGAAGTGATGGAAATCGAGCAACCCTCGACACTCTAGTCGGCCATTTGATTGGCGTACGCCGCTCCTCGACTGCCTGATCCGGGGTGAATTACCAGAAGATCGAGCTGAGCCCCATCGTATCGCTCGACGAGCCAAGTCATACGTGATCTTCGGCGAAAGCAAAGAGCTGTACCGGCGAAGCCCGACGGGGATCTTACAGTGCTGCATCACCGTGGAGGAAGGACGAAAGGTCCTCGAGGATCTACACTCGGGGGCTTGTGGCCACCATGCGGCTCCCGGAACCGTCATCAGCAATGCCTTTCAACAAGGCTTCTACTGGCCAATGGCCGTCGCTAACGCCATCGAGCTTGTTCATTCATGCCACGGGTGCCAATTCTACGTCAAGCAAAACCACCTCCCCGCTCACGCTCTACAAATGATCCCCATCACTTGGCCGTTCGAGGTATGGGGCCTCAACCTCGTGGGTCCTATCCAAAAGGCAGCAGGAGGGTACACCCATTTGCTGGGGGTCATCGACAAGTTCTCCAAGTGGATCGAGGCTCGACCCATCACAAACATTCGCTCCGAGCAGGCTGTCCTCTTCTTCACCGACATAATCCATCGGTTTGGGATACCCAACGTCATCATCACCGATAATGGCACACAGTTCACTGGCAAAAAGTTCTTGGACTTCTGTGACCGGCATCACATCCGTGTGAACTTGTCTGCAGTAGCTCACCCTCAAACTAATGGCCAGGTCAAGCATGCCAACAACATGATTTTGCAAGGGCTCAAGCCTAGAATCTACTACCGGTTAAAGAAGTTCGACAAAAAATAGGTCGAGGAACTTTCCTCGATCCTATGGAGCTTAGGAGCAACGCCAAGCAGAGCCACGAAATACACCCCGTTCTTCATGGTTTATCGCTCTGTGGCCATGCTTCCAACAGACCATGAGTATGGGTCACCTCAACTCAAAGCCTACAACGAGTAGACAAACAAAGAGACTCGAGAGAACGCGATCGACCAACTCGAGGAAGCTCGAGACATGGCCCTCCTCAACTCAACAAGGTACCAGCAGAAGCTTCAACGCTACCACGACAAGCACGTGCGCAAGAGGGACCTGAACGTGGGTGACCTCATCCTACGTCGATGGCAAAGCAATCAAGGACGCCACAAGCTGACTCCACCTTGGGAGGGTCCATATGTGGTGGCCGAGGTCTTGAAGCCAGGGACGTACATGCTCGCGGATGAAAAGGGGGCGGTCTTCACCAACGCATGGAACATCGAACAGCTACGTTGCTTCTACCCTTAGAGCTTCAAGGCTTTACATTTTCATGCACATCTTATACTATCGAGGCCCTATGAATGAATATTTGAATAAACGAAAGTACTTTTTCAAGTAATCCATGATATTACCAGTAAAATCTTGATGTTATGAGGAAGTCTCGACTATGACCCATCATAGTTGAAACTCCCTCAGGAGCTAGCAGGGAGGAACCCCCCCCCACAGGCTCCTAAAAATCAAACGGTTTTTCAAAAGCTCGACGTTGTCTTTTCTCTTTCAAGCCCCAAGGAAACCCCACACCATCGAGTAGTAAAGGCACCTCGAGCTCCTTAAGGGCCAAGGGACGTCGAGATTGTGAGCCCCTACACCTCTGGGTATGGTAACTCTACTCACTCCCTTACCCTCGAGGCAATCGAGGTCGTTTTAATGAAAGATCGATCGAGGAACATAAACTTAGGCAGCAAGGCAATAAAGGAAACTCGAGCATAAAAGTAACAAGAATATACAGAAACCGTGAGTCTTAAGGCCACCTGGGCCACAATGTTTATCTAAGACAAGTGCTAAATATATTACAATGGGTCTAAGTACCTAGATTAGGCTCACAGGCCTTAGTCTTCATCTCCACCCTCGCCCCCATCTTCTGTGCCCGCGCCGGTCTCAAGAGGGAGCACCTCTGGCTCGAACAGCTTCGCCAGCCTTTCGCCAGGAACCTCTACTTCGTCGATCAGGGCATGGAGCCTCTCATCATTCTCAGCATCGGTATTGGAGATGTCAGTGACGAAGCCGTGGGACACTACATCCATATCAAAGGAGAATCCTAAGCAGACAACCGCAATAGCATGCTTCACCCTAGTATGGAGTGCGTCCCGCACTCAGTCCCTTAGAGTGGTGCCCAGGTAGCATAGCTGGTCAACCAGAGCGTCGCCTCGAGCCGCCTCCCCCACATCATTTGTAGGCTCAAGCTCCCAAGGGGTCGAGAGGTCGTTGATCGCCATCCTCAGTCGACCGGTCAAGGTGACCTCCCCCTCGAGATGAGCCTTAAAAGACTGGGAGTCGACCTAAGCAGCCAGTAGATCATCCTTAAGCCCTGCAGAAATCGAGATAAGGAGTCAAGCGACAAAAAAGTCACACCAAAGAAACAAAGAGAACGTAACAGCATAGAAGACATACCGTGGATCTTCTCCTCAAGAGTCATGTTTTTGCCAACCAGGTCGGTGTTGGCTTTCTCGATTTTCTTGTAGGAGTGGACCAGCTCTGTCTTGTCGACCCGCAGGTCCTCGATCAGCTTACCCGACTGCAGGATGGCGTCTTCTTTCTCCTGCAGCGCTTTCTTTAGACGGTCGATATCATCAGAAAGGCCACGAGAGCGGGCTTGCTCTGCCTCGAGGTCCTCACGGGCCTTCTTCTCATCCTCTTCCGTGGCGCCTCAGGCGATCTCGCTATTCATAAGCGCCTCCTTTAGCCTAGCATAATTGCTTCGAGCGGCGACAAGGTCTGACTCGACGAGCCTCTTTCCTCTGTCTAGGTCGACGGGCTCATCTTTATACCGCATAGCTTCCTCCCGAGCCTTAGCAGCCACCTCCTCAGCCGTGATAGCCTGCTCCCTTGACTGGGTGGCTTTCTCCTTTGCTTTCTCCGCAGCCTCTCGAGCGACATGGGCATCTTCCTCCGCCTGTGAGACCTTACCGTTCATACTAGATAAGGTCTTCCAAGCGTCCGTCAGAGCAGCCTCCTTCTCCTATTTGTCCTCCAGGGCCATAGTAAGCTCCTTGTACGCCTTAAGAAGCTTTTCTTGCAACTCGAGGAGCTAATCCTTGAGAAGAGGAATCTGCTCCCAGCCACCCCTTGTCGCATGAATGAAGCCCGATTTCAGCCAGGAGGTCTCCTTTCAAGTCCTGCAATAAAGCACAAGGTGGTAAGCGTGCTAGCTTAACGAGAAACTCAAAATGATGAGAGTCGAGGGGTCCTTACATAGAAGGCCTGGCCCAGGCCATTGTTTATGATATCGGACATGAGGCCCACGACATGCTTCATGCAAAGACGAAGCTCCTCGAGATGCTCTCGCTTCTTGGCCTCTTTCTGATCATCCATCATGATGTTGGGCTCGTATGGAGACGTAGAGCATCAAAGGCGGATCCTCCCTGGTCCCTAGTGCTCGAGCTCTTCCTTCGTACGCTCCTTGATTCCCCGAATGAGCTCCTGCACCATCTTGAGAGAGCCCCCATGGCGCAGAAATAGGTCGATGAGGGAGGGGAATCGCCCATCATCATCAACAGAGCCTCAGGTCCCTGTCTCCTCCGCCTCGTCGCCACCAGAGGTCCTAGCCTCATCTTCCCCGCTAGCGCCAGAAGTTCCAGCCACATCCTCCCATGGCAGCCGACCCTTTAGATAGCCCGGGGCAATCCCCTCAATGCCATAGAGGGTCCCCTTAATCTTTGGACTCGGGTCCGCGGGCGTGCGCATGGCAAGCGCCAGCGCCACGACACCATCCTCACACCGTGGCTTGGCTAGGATGGTGGCGGCCCCCCTAGGATGAAGCCATGGGAGGGTCGCAGCGCCATACACGGGCAGCTCCTCTTGCCCCATTTCAAGCCTCTGCCCTTCTTCGAGCTGCTGCTGCAGCTCCTGCGACTGTTGCTGAACCAGCAACTCCACCAGCTACTGTTGTCGCTGCTGCTGTTGTAGTTGCTGCTCCTGTAGCTCTTGTTGCCGGTGCTGCTCTAGCTCCTCCTCCAGCTGTTGTTGCCACCGCCGCTGCTTCGACAGACGTTGCTCCTCCTCTTCCTCCTATTTCCTTTTTTGTTCTTCCCTCCTCCTTCTTTGCTCCTCCTTATTCTTCTAGTTCTTCTCTTCCTCGACGGTATTGAGCCCAATGGGCCATGGCATCCACCCCTCGACTTGGGGGGTCTCGACCCTCTTGTCTGCAATGTGACCGCCCATCGCAGGCCGTCCTCAGATTCATCACTAATAGTTATCGGGTCACCCTCTCCCCCCAACTTGGGCGACTTTGGGGCTCCCTCCCGACCTTGGGGGTGAGGCGTTTTGCCCTGGCCAGGGACAGTGAGATGCTTTTCGAAGCATCACCCCCCTACGACGGTCGAGGTGGGGTCTCGTTGCCACCAGTGGGCGGTCGCAAGCTAAGAGAGCCTGCGTACGTCCCAAACCACACGTCAGTCACAAGGAATCTCTACGCTAAGCAGAGCCAACCCTAAAACCACAAAGAGAGAAGCGAGCCACTTAACCAGAGCCTTGGAGCTCGCTCCCACTTTGAGCTTCTTAGCCATCGAGGGTTGGGCCTACTCCAACTGCCTCTTCAGCCTAAGTAGGAGATAAAGGGTCGAAGATGGTGGCTGCCGGCGGATAAATGAAATAACAAAGACAGAATTGCGGTATGAAGATCTTACCCCACAGGGAGGACGACCCTCCTACCGGTCCCACGACCAGTAGGCCTCGAGCCGCCGCGCGACGAGGCCCCCGATTTCTCCAGGACAGGAGCGGGCCTCGGCTCCACTCTCCCCGCCTAACGATCCTTAGGACTAGCGCTCCTCCGATGCCCTCCTCCCTGTCTTGAGGCCACCACGGCGACATGGCCTCGAGTCAGTGGCCCCATTGCTGAAGTTTTAACCCTGCCTGGGCCGGACGCTGGAGGGGGTCATGGCGGAAGAACAGCCCGACCTTGGGTGGGGGCAGGGGGTGTGTCGGTGCACGGATGGCGAGGCGATGTCTCCTTTTGGTGCCCGTCATGGTCCCCACCTTGCGGCTCCTTGGAAGCCCCCGCGCACGATGAGTAAACATCGGCCTGCGGTAGGCCTTGCAGGGCCTGGTCAAGGCCAGCCGCCATCGCCTTAGTGTCCTCATCGTCATCATCATCATCACCATCATCATCTTCATCAGGGGAGTCCTCCTCAGGCTCCCCCTCACACCTTGACTTGCCTCGATGCTCCTCGAGTGCTTGCCACTCGAGGTTCTTCTTCCTCTCTTTCTTCTTCTCTGTGTCTTGCACAAATTTGTGATTCTTAGCAGAGGCATGTCTTTTCTCACATTCCACGTCGTCCTCCTTCACTCGAGGCTTCAAGGACCGAATGTCGATTGCCCCCTGACGAAACAAGCACACGCCTCAGTAAAGTCAGGAAGGAAACAACAGGGCCGAAAATAGGGGGCAAACGGCAATGGCTCGAGAAACTTACCAGATCATAGTAGCCTTGATTGGGCTTCATGGGGAAGCCATTCACCTGCTCCGGCTGGAAGTCACCTACGACGGGCGCCCTAACCCTGGCGGCAACCACCTCGTCTGGTAGCGCCTCGTTTGACATTCGGCATGCCTCGAGGTCCCACGACGGAATGTGGGGGCCCATCTCATCCATTCTCAGTGGTCGAGACATCAACGGGAGCACCCGTCGATGGTGGACCGCCGAGAGAACAAGTGCAGCGGACAAACCCTCCTCGCGCAGTCGCTTCAGAGCGTCGAGGAGGGGGCGAAGCCGGGCCTAGAGAGTCTTCACGATGTTGTAGTTCCAATTATGCGGGCGCTCCGAGATCAACCGCTCGGTGTAGGCAGGAAAGAGGCCATCATCGTTGCGGAGATAGAACCACTGAGAATCCCACTAGGCATGGTTAGACGTCAGCCCAGTAGGGATGTACTCTCGAGGCTCTTCCGCGTGGCCCGTCTTCTGGACTAAGTTGAGGCAGCCGGCTCGCACCGGCTTCCTCACCCCAGTGGTCCTACTGGGAGCATGGAACAGCTCGCCCGAGTAGAGGTGCTTATGCTTGAGTGAACCATGCTTGTGCTTGTGCTCTACGCCCGTCTTCTGGACTAAGTTGTTTAAATAGGCTCCCTGTGCTTATGCTTGAGTGAACCATGCTTGTGCTTGTGCTCTATGCCTTGGTAATCAGTTTATCTATGTTTAACTCAACCTTAGGAACAATGTTCATGTTGATCATTTCTCCAAAATACTCACTTAAGTCATACTTACACAAATAGGCACTCGAAACCACTTTTTCTTAGGCTTTTAAAAAGTGTTTCATAAATTGTTTGCATGTCAAATCTTTCTACAGCAAAGTTGTAGCAAAGTTTATAAGGAACAAAAGTTTTTTCATGGCCATCTCATGAAAATGACCACAACTAGCTCAAACATGACCCACAAGGCAAAATTGGGGCTGTTTCCAACACTTAGAAATATTTTCTAAGTCTGGGGACGCTGCAGTTTGCTTGATCAATTTTTGAAACCCCATATCTTTCAATCCATGCCGATTTGGCTCTTGCTCTAGTTGACATTGTTGTAGAACTCAGTTGATACTCCAACTTTGTCAACTACATCATTCCCTAACTCGCTATGGTTTGGAAGTTATTCATCATCGAAGTTGCTCTGTCAGACAGTGACCACGTCGCCTGATTCAGAGCCGAGCTCGCCGTCGGGAACGTCCAGAGCGATACCTGTCCGCCAGTTGGCGCCCGTACACCGGCGTTGGCCCCGCTCGTCAGGTCGTCGGCGTTGGCATGGACGCCACGTCGCCCCGCACTCACTCAGCGCAGTCCACTCTCTTCCTTCTCCTCTCTCGCGCTCACTCTGGCGGAAACGCCGTCGCCATTGCCGCTGAGAGCTTCGCAAGCTCTTTGTGCCCTCGCCTCTGCGTCTTGCCTCACCTTCGAGCGCCTCCATGTCCGCCTCGAGCTCCTCCATCTTCTCCACCCATCGGTTGGACGAGATCTCCCCGAGGTGAGCGACATCTCGCGAGTTCCGCGTCGTCGGGTTCACGGCCGTCGTGACCCTGATTCCGGCGAACCTCGCCGCTGCTCCATCCTTGCTTCCTTTCTTCCTTCTGAGTCATGTTAAGGTCGGCTTAGGTCTTGATGTCGGTCCACGTCACGCCATTGCGGCGGAGGCACCACCGTCGCGCGGGAACACGGCCGCCGCACCGCCGTGCTCACCGCCGACGAGCACCTCGCACGTGAGCAGGCTCACCGAAGCCGCTAGGGTTAGGCGTTTCCACCAAGAAAGCTCTGCGCTGACTCACTGATGCTTAAGCCCCCTTTCCCCGATGCTCTACCGGTCGGAGATGGCCGGCGTAAGCCGGGATAGCTCCGCCGTGCCGCCATGGCCGACGGCGACCCCTCTCCGTCACCGTAACCCTAGCGCCACCTACCTCCATCGATGCGAAATCACTCCAGGAGCATGCTGATGCCCTTGGATCCACCGGAGAAGCTCACCGTCGGTGAGCATTTGGCGGCGGAGGAGTCCTCTGTTCCCTAGGTCGCTGACGCGCGGGACCCGTTGTCAGTGACTCAACGGTTTCCTCCTTCCTTTTATTCAAATTCTAGATTTTTGGCTTTCTTGCAAAAATCATATCTCTGGTTCTGCTGATCCAAAAATTGTAAAACCAATTTTGTGATGTTCCTTGAGATGGCTAGTTTTTATAAAAAATATAAAATGGACCATGTTTTCTGGGAAAGATATTTATTAGAATTTAATCTTGTTATTCATGAGTAAATTCATATCTCTTGTTATACTGCTTATTTTGTTATGAAAGTTCTATGGTAGTCTCTGTGTGGTACTAGAAAGCTATGATAAATATTTCATGATTTTTGGAGTACTGCATCTGTGATATGTAATTTATGTTTGAGATTTGGCTTGTTTCCTTAATTAAATCATATAAAATAATTGCTGCTTATGCTGGAGCTCTA
>Ga0182004_10003047_pt1 | contig 13218 bp, 17 predicted proteins | sample Sormic07211540_1_FD_120479 | JGI IMG/M metagenome (GOLD analysis project Ga0182004, IMG submission 120479) | Endophyte microbial communities from Sorghum bicolor roots, Mead, Nebraska, USA - 072115-40_1 MetaG | ecosystem: Host-associated > Plants > Roots > Unclassified | place: USA: Nebraska...
ATATATATATAATACAAATACTGTATTAATATAATTATTATAATCGTTTTGTTTGATCTAACTGGAGTATTTATTTATTTTCTGATTCTGATTTTTTAATATGTGCGTACGTGGCTCGAGGCGTGAGCACCTGGGACTTGGGCGACGGGTGGTGCGTGGGTAACTCGGGACTGACATGTGGGACTGTGAGCCATGGAGCCCAGATGCAAGCGACACAGGAGTGTTGCGTTTGGTTGGGAGCGTCAGGGCGCGGGGTTGTCGACGGGCTCCGCGGCGGCGCCTGCTGGAGGCGTCTAGGTAGGGGTGAATTGTGTGGGCCGGGATTTACGGATGGGCCATACATCAGGAATGTCGGAAAACGGCCCAACTGCACAAGGTACTGTTGCTTCATGTGTGGGCTCAGCCTGTCAGTTTCTACCTGGTTGTTTTTGTCTCCAATCTCCATGAAGGAACGTCTTCTTTATCTTTAATTAAAGAGAAGAGAAATTCTCAAAAAAAAAAAAAGAGAGAAGAGAACCTTGGTGATATCTTTTAGAAATCTAGAGAATTGCTAGCTGCTTGTCGTTGTCAACCTCATAGGACACTCGTTGTCGACCTCTTAGAGCACTCGTTGGAGTCGCATCGTTTTGTATGGTTAAATTTTTTTTATATATAATGATGTGTAAGTCTTTTACTTAATTAAGAAAAAAAATTGCTAGCTGCTTGCTTTTGTTCGAGTAGAGAAAAAATGCGTTTGACTTGTAAAATGTAAACGGATGGCAGCATGAATCACGATGATGCGAACTATTCGTGCATTGATGTCGAATCTTTTGGTTACCATTTTAATACCGACTCCGAACTCATGTGCATCAGTGCCAGATTCTTTTCCTTCCTCTTGGTTAACTTCATTCCGCAAGTTGTTGCCGCAAACTGAGTTTTTTTTTTAATGAAAATTGGTCTGCCACATCACACGTGATATTGTTTAATTTGACATGTCTTTCATGCGGATCATAGAAAAAACGAAATGACACTTCAGTTTTTGGCGCCATGCATATTTCTTTCTCTATTCGGCAGACGAATGCAAGAATCGTGAGTGAAAGAACATCTTTCTCATTCATTCACCTCTTCCCACATTTGGTTCATGTTGTCATCTCTAATTTGGAACGAAGAGAGTATTATTTAGTGACTCCATGATCTGATGATCATTGGTCTTTATGTGACACGATAGATAGATTGACGAAAGAAAAGAGTTTAGATGAGACACATACACCTCGCTCAAAAAATGAATGGTCTAAGTAGCAGCTGAGTGTCCGAACACTCGATCCCCCCCATTATTCTTTCTCTCTTCGTTCCTGCTGCCCCCCCCCTCCACAGTCCCTTCATCGCCCACAGCCTCCTTCACCTCCCAAATCTTCAGCTTCTATGGCGAGCACTGACCTTGACGCCCCCACACCCCAAATCCCCCTGCCCGCTAGACTTGGAGAAGAAGAGGAGGAAAGGCCGGAGAAAGCTCGCGCTGAACTTACCCGATGCCAGTGAGCTTGTCGTCTCAAATGCCAATGATTTCCTCGCTAAAATCCTAGCCCCGAGTGCAGGCATCGAAAATCGAGTGCTGAGGGGGGGGGGGGTAACCGAGTGTTATTTAGCGTTTTTGTTAAAAAAACTAAAAATGTTTGGAGTTGGGTCAAAGGTGGTAGCTGTTGGAGAGCTGCATTGGTCCTTTGCATGTTGCTTCAGAAAACCTTCGAAGGGTAAGGATTACGCTTTCCCAGATGGAAGGCGTACTCGCGCTACCCAACTCTAACGCGCTAGCGCTACCCAGCGCTAACAGATAACGTCTTCTCAGTGTGTCCACTTTTCACGCCGCGCTTCCCTCCCTCCGGCCGTCCTGCCATGGCGCCCCCCACCGCCACCGCCTGCGCATTCCTCTACCCCTCCCCTCTCCCTCCCGCATCCCTGCGCGGCACGCCCCGCCTGACCGTCGGCCGGCGACTCCCGCGGCCCCTCCGCGCGGGCCGCCCGCGCCTGCATGCGCCGCCGCCAGCGCCTCCCACGGTGGCGGAGGCCGCGGAAGAGCGGGACGACACGCCTCCGCTCAGGCTGATCGGGCCGCCGCAGGAGGACGACCCTTTCCCGCCCGAGGTACTCTCTCTCTCTCTCTCGTCGCTCGCTAACGGACGCGGTCTCGCCGCCGAATTTTGAATCGCCCAACTGACGATGATCGTACGTACATGCGCGCACGTCGTCGCATTGTGTGCAGATGGAGCCCGCGGACCCTGACTTCTACCGGATAGGATACGCGCGGATGATGCGCGCCTACGGGATCGAGTTCCTCGAAGGCCCCGACGGGATGGGCGTCTACGCTTCCCGGGACGTGGAGCCACTCCGCAGAGCTAGAGTGAGTCCATTCAGCATTTCTCTTCTTCTGCAATCACTAGCTAGGGCTTCTCCGATCAGTCTGAGGCTCAAATGTCCAGCTCAGTGCAACTGAAGACGTCCTTCACCACACTAGTTATTGTTTGGAATTGGATGTAGCGCCTGTGGATCTGTGATTGGGTTGGAAACTGACATGCGAATAAGTGACTATTGCAGCATACTGATTAGATCTTGCTACTTGTTTCTTTAGTGTTACACTATCTTCTTTAGTATGTAAGTATACAATTACCATTGGAAGTCAGTTGCTTATGTTTAACTGCTACATACTTAGCTTTTTTTTTCAAACCGAGGCATTCCCCCATTTCATTAATCAGATAACGGAAATACAGCAGTTTGAGAAATGTTCAGAAACAGAAGAGACGGTCAGGCCCAGCCAGCTGACATTTCTAAGTCAAATTGGACCAGAGCACCTAGCCCAAAGCGAGGCCAACCACTAGGAAAAAATGGAAAGACACTACAGTTTCCTCAAAAATGGAAACACATTACAGACAGTTCAACCTTAACAACCTGCAGCACGGAAAAACTTGCCAAGAGAAACTACAGCTTCACACTTGTAGAACTGCCATCAGAATTACTTGGCAGGTCCCTGGTCTTCATCATCTTCATGATTGGCATCTCGCAGTTGTTTCATCCTCTTGGCTGACTGTTTTGGCTTGGCTAGGAGCTTCAAAGCTATCTGGAGCATTATCTACCGAATCTGCCAGCCATTCAGCAGTGTTTTTCTCTCACAACAAATCAGCGAACAGTACTTTTAGCCATGGCTTTTCATACAAGCGAACAAGCCATTCCATTAGCAAAACAATATATGGCTTATACTGTTAGTACATGTTTTCCCACATTAAATTCCCAAAATGCCAGGCCCACGTGTTAAATTCTTCATCTTGATGTGTACTGCAGGCATATGCCCTATAGTATGGTGATCCAGTTCAAAAGAATTATATGATATTATTGGCCTGAAACTGTTTGAATAACTGGTTTGGTTCTTTTTGTACACAATGATGAGCAACATTATTGAAAGATGCGCTGATTTTGCTTCCTTCTCCAGGTGATTATGGAGATTCCGTTGGAGCTGATGCTGACTATAACTCAAAGGAAACCTTGGATGTTCTTCCCCGACATTATTCCACTAGGCCATCCTATATTTGACATTATTGAGTCAACAGATCCAGAGGTAGGTGGATCAAATCTTTTGTCACAGAGAGAAAACTGAACTCTTAAAATGCCATCACTAGTTTCTGTTGGATGTTTAGCGAATTAGTTAAAAGCTTTGTCATGCTAATCATTTTGTTGATCAGTTGTTGGTTCTTGTATATTTATTTTGGGATTCATTCTGTAACAGCCATCTAATTGAATGGTGTTGAAGTTGCAATTGTATGGGTGCAATTTAGCATTCAATATTCATACGATGTTTTACTTTCAACACAACTAGGACTGGTGTAATTGATACTCCAGAGCAATTTGTGTGCACATTCCATCCGTATGGTTGAAGTTATAAACCCATAATGCTCGCGGTTAACTTAGATAGGAGTGATACCACTTTCAAAAACCCAATCCTCTTTTCTTTCTTCAGCAAATATTAAGCGTCGATAAGTGATTTATGCTGCAAGCTGATGTAATTTGTATTACTCTTGCAGACAGATTGGGATCTAAGATTAGCATGTCTTCTTCTATATGCATTTGATATAGAAGACAACTTTTGGCAGTTATATTCTGATTTTTTGCCAAGTGCTGATGAATGCACTAGTTTGCTGCTGGCACCAAAGGTATCCAAAAGCTAACGAAAACTATATACTTCTGGTCTTCTGCTTTGTCTTTTTTTATTATTATTATTTTAGGAAGATTCTTATACCTGATTCTGCAGTTTGAATGAATTCATATGCCTGGCTTTCTAGGAAGATCTAATGGAACTAGAAGATGAAGATCTTGCCTCACAAATGTTACAACACCAGCGGCGAGCAATTGACTTTTGGCAAAAGCATTGGGTATACTTCTTTACTTTTATACTAACTTACCTTCCTTGAGCTCCTCTAACAGTAACTTGATGGGTAATATCCAGGATAAACCAATTCCTCTCAAACTGAAACGGCTTGCCCGTGACCATGAGAGATTTCTCTGGGCGCTGAGTATCGTGCAATCTCGTTCTGTAAACTTGAAGTTGAGAATGGGAGCCTTCATCCAAGATGCGAATGTGCTAGCTCCTTATGCTGGTATTTCTTTTCTTTGTTTGATTTTTGCAATTGCTGAATATGGTTAATCGTGTACTTCAACTGGGCTTCTACTCTACTTTGTTTTGTAGTTTTGTATGCTGATCTGCTTGTTCAGTTACTGCTACACAGATACAACCTCTTCCATTTGACTTAGTTTAGTAAGTTTAAACTAATCCTAGATAATCTATATAACAGGAATGATGCTTGTACATCGTAGAACTGTTGAGATAAAAAACATAAATACACCTGCTGTCATATTTAACACCAGATAAGATATTTCTCTCAGTCATGCATTATAGTTATCCGCCTTCAAAATATTGTTCTGGCTGCTAGTTTGTTTCAAATTATCTGATTAGGAGTACTTTATCTAAATCATGATTTTTGTTTTCTCCCCAGATATGTTGAACCACTCACCAAATGCTAATTGCTTCCTGCATTGGCGTTTTAAAGATCGTATGCTTGAAATTATGATTAAGGCTGGACACGCTATCAAGAAAGGAGATGAGGTATTGTCTAGGATGTGTACTCTCTAGTCATCTTAACTTTTTCCCGAGCAAAGGATTACTTGGTTTGTGTTGCTAGTGAAGTTAAATGCTCTGTTTAATCACATGGATTTGTCAACATAATAAATGCTGCACATGCACCTTGGTTGCAGACCTCATGTTTTGTTAACATTATTAGGAAAAGATCCATTAGGATCAATTGTTATTATTAGGATAGGATCCATTAAGATCAATTGTATAGGATAACTATCCATGTATAACCTAGCTTCCTTGTATTGTACCACCTACCTTGTACCACAGGTTGATCATGGTTATATATGGCTCTGAAACCAGTAGGGGAAACCCCTCCTGTTACCATAAAAGAAAATTGGCTCTGAAAAAGGCAGTCATTAAAGTTTGTCCGTAAATGCTAGTAGATCCATTAGCAACCTTTGTTTCTATTATTATGCACAAGATAATTGTAATTAGACCATTCCATTTCTCCAGTCTCATCTATGTGGGAAGTTTCTCTATCCCACATACCAATAGAAATACACATCCTTATTCTACCAGTCTCAGCTAAAATATGCTATCCTCATGAAGTCTATTCTTCTAAATTTTTAAGCCAGTTTTTAATGTCACTATTTGGCCCATGCACTCATGTACAGATGACTATAGATTACATGAGTGGCGTGAACAGCAAATTTATGGAAAGATATGGCTTCTCATCACCAACGGTATGGCCATACACTTGTATCTTATTGATGTTTACTTCTATGTATAAGGATGTAGAGAAAGTTTTTTTACTCTTGTGATTTCTTTGATATCGGAAACTGTCAGTTAGAATTGTATCTGTGAAATAAAGATTTTCTAGGAAACTACTCTGGTTTTGAAGTATTCTCTTATAGGCACCACAATGCAGTGTCTGTTGAAAAAATTGCAACGCCTTTTTGCACAACTTTTGGTGTACCACCCACACCATAGTACAGTTCCTGTTGAAAAATTACAACGCCATTATGTACAACATGTGACATACTAGCATTTTTAGACTGACATCTTATGTTGCTTGTGTATGCGGAACCAATTCTGCAGAATCCTTGGGAGCTCATAAATTTCTCGAGCCCTGCAACGATTCACATGGATTCCTTCTTATCGGTCTTCAATATTGCTGGCTTGCATGATGAGCTGTACCACAATTGTATGAACCACTGCGCAATACTTCCTTACTGGTCATTATGTGTCTGTTTAGTCCACAACATTGTTTTTGACCACGCTGTTTGTATTTGTTTCCAGCCACATTGCCCTCAGTAGAAACCGACTTTGTGGATGGAGCAGTTGTAGCAGCAGCCAGAGCATTGCCAACATGGTCAGACGGCGACGTTCCTGCAATACCTAGCGTGGAGAGAAAATCTGCTCAGGCGCTGCAAGAGGAGTGCCGCCAAATGTTGGATTCATTCTCGACTACCATTGAACAAGACCAGCAGATCCTAGGTAAAGTACTGCATTTCATGGTTTCCCATTGGACTCTGTTTCGTGAGAGCACCCTGAACTGAAACAGATTTTGACTTATGTTCCAGATTCCGATGTGCATATCAACAAAACCCGAGAAATTGCAATCAAGTAGGTGAACTAACTATTTGTTTTGATTTCTAGTGATTGATATAGTTTTTTTTACTCTGGGCCTGCATGTGGATCATGAAGCATACATGTTTTCAACAAATAGGTTGTCAAGATTACCTTCTTCATCCTATTCGCAGGTATCGGCTGCACCGAAAGATGCTCCTACAGAAAATCATGGATGCACTGGATATCTACCAGGATAAAATTTTGTTCTAGCTGTATAGGCGGCACTACCTGTGCTCAGTTAGAACACAGAACTAGTATCAGTTCTACTGCTAGTAAACTTAGGGCCATTTGATGTTTTAGGGCCCTGGAGGGCAGGCAGTCATCAGACCCTCTAGTAGAAAGGGATTTTGTAGGGCTGCCTTCAGTTAATAGTGTTTGTAGGTTGACAGTAGAGGATCCCAAAACGAAAGCAACATTACGAAGAGCTGGTTGCCACGAAATATAGCTGTAAGTTCTAGTCAGCAAACTGCCATGTACTCCTACTTCTTTACATACTGCACAAGATCTGAGGCTCAACTTCAACAACAGCTGACATTGCTGAAGCTGTGGCCTGTGGGCTGTGTGAATGCTCTGTGAACCTGACGCTGGTCCGGTCGGCAACGGCAACCCGTTCGATCCAATCATGGGAAGCTGCACTTGGACATGGCCTAGTGGTGATCGTGCAGTGAGGCGGAGGCGGCAACGGTCCACCGGCAGGCGGCAGTCCATGCCATTACCAGTACACCAACGGGAACGGCCGGCTGTCCGTCTGGCTGGCGTCCCTTGCGAGCTGCCACGCGCACACACGCTGAATTGTCGGCCCGTGAGCAACGGTAGGCAACGGCAGGATGGACATCATCTCTACTAGGCTACTAGCTGAGTAGCTGTGCTGTGCACAAACCTGAGCCGAGCAAGGTTACTTCACTTGCACACCATGCAAGAGCCTAGGAGTACTCCCTCCACTACTGCCCAGCTGTTTGTTTGTTCTTTAATCACTGGACGGCTGGTTGAATTTTCTTTGTTTGCTGCTGTAGTCCTGTGTTACTGTCGTGTCGGCAGCAAATTTTCAAAAGAGGGAGACGAGAGACAGATGGAACCTGGCCAGCCTTGCCTTGCCATGCGTGCAGAGCATCTAATCTATAGCTAGCAGATTTAAGTGCAACCTCCATCGCTGAGCTGAGAATATACTACTGCTACAGCCAGTACTGCTCCACTTGGATTTGGGCATTCCATTTGGGAAGAAACCACAAACTTGGCGTGGGTACCAACCCTGTCTCGTGAACATGGACGCAGCATCGGCGAACGCCCAGGGCCCCTGTCTGCATTGGACTATAGGCCTGTTTAGATTGGAGATGAAAATTTTTTTTAATGTCACATCGGATATGTCGGAAGGGATTTTTAAAAACTAATAAAAAATAAATTACATAGCTCGTCAGGAAACTGCAAGACAAATCTATTAAGTATAATTAATCTGTCATTAGCACATGTGGGTTACTGTAGCACTTAAGGCTAATCATAGAATAACTAGGTTTAAAAGATTCGTCTCACAATTTTCAACCAAACTGTGTAATTAGTTTATTTTTTTACGTACATTTAATGTTTCATGCATGTGTCCAAAGATTCGATGGGATGGATGAAAACATTTTGGTTGGAAAACTAAACAGGGCCTATGATGATTGCATAGACAATACATGTAGGAGTACTTGATATATCAAGTGCTGCTCCTGCCCAACCCAACCCAAGCAATCAACAGCACCAACCAACCAACCAACCAACTTGCTATTCACATTCAGGCAAAAAGGGAAGGCTCAGGCTCAGATGGACTGACTGGGGACCCAAATCATTGCCCCCTCGCAGTTGCAAGAGAATCCATAGATGGCCAACAATCACAAGCTCAAAAGCCCTGTCCTCCGGCCACTGCAAACCTCACTGGGAACAGTGGCAAGTGCCTACTGTTCCTAGCTTATTAGCTGATGGCAGCCAGGCAGCGTTGGACGAATCACAGGCAGACAAGCAAACGCAGCACACACGGCACTGGGGCCAGCACACTCATGTTGCATCCCCACATCAACAAAACACATGACCGGCCTCTGATGCCACATGCAGACATGTATCATGCTCAGCTACAGGCTTACAGTACAGGTAACAGCAGTATCAGCAGAAACCTAATTGTGGAATGAATACGTAGAGACGTGTGAAGCTGATGATGCATGGACCTCACCTCACCTGCTGCTGTGTGATCCGGAATGGAAGCTTATTTGCAACTATGGAAAACCAACAAGGATCAACATCTACAACAGATCTGAGTCGGAAAACAGGAAAGAATCGAGATATCTTTTATTCATAGAAACAAATGTCAGCATGAACTATATATATAGTATATAAGTATCAGCGCCACAGACCACCAGAAAGGCATATACTATATGCAAATGACATGAACCACACCAGCCACCTCCCTCTTTTGTCTCTCTATACATACCATACCAATAACACAATTCATCTATTCTCTCCCTCTCTACAATGGCAGCTAGACCTGTACTCTTCATCCACCGACTCCAAATCCGAATCTGGTACCACCTTTTCTCCACAACCAACCAATCTATCAATGGGTTTGATGTATTGCTATATGGGATATATGTACATGTAACAAGGAACCAGCCAGCCCTTTACCTATTCTCCTCTCTAACAACAGCATGCATCCAAGGAGCACCACAGGGAGCCTTTTCTTCAGGAGTTGGACTTATCATTTAGGCACGAAGCCAAGCGATGCATGAGATGGAAGAATTGCTTAAGCTGGGTTAAATGGTGGCTAGAAATAGTTGCAATGGGAGGAGCCTAAGTGACACAAGGACTAAGACCACATGGAAGGGGGGAAATGCACGATACTAGAGGAGGTTCCTTCTTTGTATAGCAAGATTGCTCAATATGCCTAATAGGGGGTTATACCAAGCTGGTGAAATGCTGTGGAGGCTTTGATATTATATAGGGACAAATTTGTTGGTGAAATGTTGGCAGGTGACACCAACAGGACCAATGAACTGAATACCAGACCTCAAGAACTAGAGACAGCATAATGCCTCACGGAATAGCGCAAGACCTGTAAGCTAGGGCAGATCATCTCCTTCACTCTCGTGCCATCCTTGTAAATCTTGAAGCTTGGGACTACACGCACATTCTCTGCCCTTGCTAGCTGAGGGCTCTCGTCAACATTTACCTGCAGGGTTGGATACAGATGTTTGATTAGAAATTTGAAAACTCATATCAGATGCAATTAATTTCAGCAACTGATGCGAGATGAGTTAGGTGCAATACCTTCAGGAAATTCACTGCAGGGCACTCAGAGCAAAGGGAGTCCACAGATGGGGTAATTTGTGCACATTGCTTGTTCGATGTAGCCATAAAGTAAAGAACGGATACACCTGAAAAAATGCCACATAAATAACATTCACTCCATATACTGAACTGAATATGTATTATGCATGTCAAACGACATCGATATATTAGAATATGGACAGGCCTGGTTAGCTATCCACGTCTTAGCACAACAAGAATCAATAAGGAGGTGAAATGACTATAACAGGCTAGGGCCTAGGGTACGGCAGCATAAGCATGTAGAGGAGAAACTCACCGGGTGAATGGATAGCATCTTGGAGTTGCTCTAAGCTGGTAATTTCTTCAACTCCCCCTCCAAACTTCATATTGGATACCTCCTCTCCACGGGCTGTCTTTAATGCAACCTGGGCATGGAACAAGGACTCTGCAACCTCCGTGTCACCAGGAAGATCCTTGCGAAGCACCTCATAGTCCCGCACACAATCAGCCCAACGTTCAAGCTAATAAAATGTTAAATGAAGGTGTCAATAACAAAACCATTGAATAATCATGGATGCAATGATGCATGTAAATTCCTTACCTTTGCATAGGACGCTGCACGTCTTAACAGAGCCTTTGTGTAGTTAGGTTGGACTCCTAGGGCCTCATTGCAGTCCTCGACAGCTTGTGCCCACCGACCCAGCTTTGACCAGCAAGCTGCCCGATTGCAGTATAGTACTGGATTTGAGGGCTCATATTTCAGCCCTTCACCATAGGCTACAGATGCTTCAGCAAACTTGCCTGCCTTAAAAAGGTCATTCCCCTGGGCTCGAGCCGTTGCGACTAATCTCACGTTATTTAGGATCACTTCAACCTCTGAGCTCACACGATCAATAAGCTTAGCCTTCTCAGACAGTGCAACAGCTGAATCAAACCTGCAGAAAAAGGTTTTAATCATTGTGTCACTAGAACCAAGGAAAGAAGGTGACAAATCACGATTCTGAAGGCTCAGTATTTGTACCTTCCAAATGCCATGTTGACCTGGGCTTGGACGATATGGACATAAGAGTCAGCTGACATGCCTGAGACTTTGGTTGGTGTTGAAGGCAATGATGCATTATCCAATTTCAATAAGCTTGTAATAGTCGAATCAGCTTCCTCTAATTTGTGCAACCGAAGCAGTGCTTCCGACCTCAAAGCAAGAAGCTGCACGCAAAGTATGGTCCCCTTGTGAATGACTCGATTACCAGGAAAAGGCAACATATTTTCAAACAAAATCATAATGAAGGATTACCAATCGAGAGGAGTCCGCTCCAATAGCAATGGCTGCATCGGCTTCCCTGAGTGCACTCTTCCAATCTCCAATTTTCCTTGCATCCATGCATCTCCCTTGATGGATTTCCACCTCATGCAGCTTCTGCCACTCAACAGGATCAGACTGGTTTACACTTCCAGCCAGTGTGAAGTGCGTCCTTGCCTTCTCAATCATCCCAAGCCTGCAATATGGTCAGTCAGTCATTGTGCAATCGAGAAAAAGTTCCATTTTCGATTATACACTTGTAAACATCAAAACAATCAGGACCACTATTCAAAGAATATGCGGTTATCCCCGTCGTGGTCAGAGCACAATCGATAATGCAGGTAAGCAGTCCCTATCAGCTGCATTGTGTGATGCACATCGTGTTAAGTCCACATTAATTCACTGCAACATACTACCAACTATAAAGATGCAATCTTTCTCATGTTTCTCATGTAATCACAGGATCAGAGCTTTTACTTCCAAAACAAGTAAGAGAAGAAACGGTAATGATCAGTACCATAACTGTAATGATCCAAAATCAGATAAACATGCCGCAAAGAACTGCCAGAAAAGGAGCAGCATATTGGATTTGCACGCAAGCAAAGCGGAGACAAGGATACGAGATCTGTGGATGCAATTCCATTCCATTTCGGTGCAGAAGCCAGAAGAGCATGAATGCACAGAAGGAAGCGAAGGAAAAAGCTCACCGGAGGCATAATCCGGCGAGGCGGCCGTGCGCACGGCCGCTGGCCGGATCGAGGCGGACAGCCTCCTCACACTCGCGGAACGCTTCTGCTAGGCGGCCGAGCCCGATGAGCGCGGCGGCGCGGTTGCAGCGGCACGCTGCGCTGTCGGGGCACAGCCCCACGGCACGGTCATAGTGCCGCAGCGCCTCGGCGTAGCGGCCCTTCTTGTACCACTCGTTCCCCGCGCGCGTGATTTCCTGCAGACCACCGCTGGTGGCCGGCGGCGCAGGGCAGCTCGCCGGGGACCTCGAGGAGTTGTTGCTGTGGAGCAGCGGGGCCGCGTCAACGCTAGTCCTCGCGGGAGCCGCTCCACCACCGCGCATGATGCTGCCGTGGCCGTAGTGGCCGGTGCCGGATCCGAGCACGACTGGGCGAGCGCGCGGCGGCTGCGTGGCGGCCGCTGCCGCCCCCGCGACGCGGCCGGACGGGCAGATGTTGCCTGTGGGGAGCGCATTGGTGAGCGGCGAGCTGGCGGTGCTCCCGCTCCCGCTCCCGCCGCCTCCCCCTCCTCCTCCGACGCTGCCGGCGCTGCTGCTGGCGCCGGAGAAAATGAGCGGGCCAGATCCGGAGCGGCGGTGGCCAGGCGGGCGCGGCGGATTGGTGGTCTCCGGCGCCAGCTCGCCCGAGTGGCTCCCCCGAGCTCCCCTCCCCATGGCCGCATTGCCCGGCGCCGGCGACTTGGCGGAGCCGGCGGAGGAGGACGAGGACGAGGGCGTGGCTGCTGCCGGGCGCAGGCGCAGCGGCGAGACCGGCGAACCGAGATCCGCGAAGACGTCGGCTTTCCGGTCCGGCTTGTCCCTGGCGCCGGCGTCGTGCAGCGTGAGCGCGGCGGCGCGGAGGCGCATCCGGTCACGGTCGGCCTCTGCCATCACCGGAGGTGAATCGGGTGGGTGGGTCACGGCAGCCGACGCGAGGAGAAGCAGCGGCGGTAGTCCCCTCGGCGACCACGCCCAGGCAGAGCCGCGGACGCAGGCATACAAGAGAAGTACACAGCTGGTGAACAAGGACAGCAGAGGCGAGTTGGCGCTCGCACAAGAGACGCGGAGGAGCGCGTCCGTGGAGTATGTAGTATGCGCGGTGGGTCGTCTGCTTTGCTGTTCCTGTGCAGCTGTGTCTGTGTGTGCTCTCCCCTCTCTCTCTCTCTCTCTCTC
>Ga0182004_10003048_pt1 | contig 13218 bp, 16 predicted proteins | sample Sormic07211540_1_FD_120479 | JGI IMG/M metagenome (GOLD analysis project Ga0182004, IMG submission 120479) | Endophyte microbial communities from Sorghum bicolor roots, Mead, Nebraska, USA - 072115-40_1 MetaG | ecosystem: Host-associated > Plants > Roots > Unclassified | place: USA: Nebraska...
TATTACAGTCTACTGACCCTAAGTCATTTGTGTAATTTCACACTACGAGCCCCACACGCGCTCCCCGTCTAGGGCTTCAGCCTGTTGAATGCTTGAATCCTTCGCCCGACCGCCGATCCTTCGACGCTTCTACGTCGGAGGTTCCTCAGCCTGGCCACGCCGGAGGTTCCTGGGCCTGGCCACTCCGAAGGTTCCTCAGCTCAGACGCGCCGGAGGCTCGCCCCCTTCGCCGCGTCCTTCGTCCTTCCTTCGGCCATCCTCCGCCACGTGAAGGCTCGAAGGTTCCTCCCTTCTCCGCTTGCAGACCTCCGCCGATGTATCAGTCCCTGCAAATATTCAGTATCACAAGAGGCGCGTTAGCGTTAGTCTTCCCCAGGGTCCTCCGCACATATTCGTACGAAGGTCCCTCGGCTTCGGAGCTACCAGGGGAAAGGATGCGGCCAGCCCCCAACAGTTCCTCTTTTTGGGCTAATGGCACTCCTGCGGTCCATGTGCTCAAAAACGTGCCACACTGCGGAGGCTATGAGCATGGTTGCTGCCTTCCCCCTCGTGCGCAGGATGTGCTTCTCGGCCGTATGGAAAAAAGTTTCTTGTATTTAGCCATAAATCCTCTTGGTTTGCTTAGGTTTTTTAATTCCTCCGTTCCTTTGATTTTTCGAATTTTGTTTTTATTTTTGGTGGTGAATAGGTTTATCCTTCGTCAATCAAATGGCGGAGGATAGTGAAGAGACGTTTAATGTGTTGCGAAATTTGCGCGGCTAGCCGTTAGCTTTTCCTAATTTGTCGCTGGTAGCCGTTGGGGACGGGGAATCGTAACGGTCACGGCGAGTCCTCCGCTCATAGCCGTTGTGCGCCGGGAATCGCAACGGTCACCCGGCCGCAAGCTCCCCCCTATAAAAGGGGGTGTGGGGGACGTGTGTCCTTACCCTTGCCACCCGTTGCCTGCTTTGCATCCTCCGCCAGCTTTCGACCAATCTCTGAGTTGCCTGCGCGAGCTGTAGTTGCCCTGCATTTGGTTTAGTTCTAAGTGTTTGCGGAGGATCTAAGGTGGGTTTTCTTCCTTCGCCTCATCCTCTGAGGGCAGATTTTTTCGGTCCTCTGAGGAATTTTCTGGGTGTGAGATCCGGAGGTTGGCTGCGGAGGTTCGAGGATTGGATGCTTGAGGTGGCTGCTGCTCAAGATCTGGAGGAGACTCTGTCTGACGTCGAAGCCTCCGTCGGTGATCTTATTAGTGCGAAGGAGTTTGAGTCGATGACTGCCATTACCTTCGAGTTTGGGGAGTCGACCGTCAGGCTGGAGGATATTGCAGATATGGTTGAGGTTGGGTTTTTCAAGGATGGTCGTGCGAAGGATCCTCCTGTGGGCCAAACGGTGCCTGCGCCTTAGGAGGAGTATGCCGTGGTTTTCAGGGATTTTTTCACCTGTGGACTCCGGATGCCTCCGTATCATTTCCTCCGCTAGGTGATGGAGACTTTCAACGTGGAGCTGCAGCATTTTAGCCCGAATGGGACTCTCACCCTTAGCAAGTTTGCGTGGGCTTGTGAATCCTACGGATCTGTGCCCCATATTGACACTTTCTGCTCGTACTTTGAACTCCAGTGGCAGCCGAAAAAGGTTAAGAATGCCAAAGGATTGGAGTTCATTGCGCAGTTTGGGAGCTGCGCGTTCATGCCCCGCCGCACGATGCCTGGAGCGTGATGCGAGATTTCCTTCTGCCAAAAGGGGAACTGGGAGAAGGATTTTATGAGGGCTTGGTTTTACGTCAAGACCCCTGCTGCGTCGCGGACTTTGGATGATGGCCAGGTTGAGAAGCTTTATCCCTACGCCTCGAAGATGAAGGAGCTCAAGCCCGTCTACAAGGTTGATCCTTTGATTCGTCGACGATGTCGGAGGAGCGCAGGTCCTGCGACCAGGCCTTCGCACTAGCCTGCCATTTCTCTGGCGGGCGAGATTTGGTGGAGGAGATGGTTGCTGCCGATTACGGGCCCCTTGGCCGTAGGACCGATGAGTTCACCATCGAAATGGTACAGGTGCCAATATTTGGTGCTCCGAAGGGTGTACCATTTCCTCGCTTCGCGCGGGTTTGCCGGAGGGTGAGACGAATGAGTCATTCCTTAAACGAGTTGAAGTTTCTGCTCGAAGGATTGTTGGCATGATTTCTGAGAAGGAGTACCTCCAGCGGAAATCTGCGCTGGGTACAATGCCGCGGTTTAACCACGTTTTTGAAGACCTAGGGATTGAGTATAACGAGTATGCTGTTCCTTCGGAAGTGCTACTCGGCTTGGAGAAGAAGAAGGATTCCTCCAAGGCTATTGTTGCTGCCGAGTCAAAAAAGAGGAAGGGAGGCGGTGCTGCCAAGACGCTTGCGAAGAAGCGCAAAGCGGAGGTTGTGCTGGAAACTCTGGTGGAGTCTTCCTCCGACCGTTCCTCCGCTGCCGAGTCGAATTCAGTGGAGTCTTAGCCTGCGGAGGTTGCAAGGGCTGCACTTGTGGCTGGAGGTCTTCAAGTTGAGGTCTCTCGTGCGGTTTTGTCTGTCCGCGCGCCCTTCGCGTCGCTTCTTGGGGAGGAATCCTCCGACGCGGAGGCCCCTAGGGCGAGTCCTGCACGGGAGGCTTCTACTGGAGGAGAATCGTCTTCGAAGGAAGGGCGGGGGGAGTCCAGCGAAGAAGCTGAGTCTACTTCTGTCCGGAGGATAAAGAGGGCTGTTGATCCTACGCGATCGGCTGGCGAGGGGATTAATTCCCTGTATATGGGTAAGACTTTTTCCTTTGTCTTGTTTTGATTTTCCTGTATGCCTTGATTGATTGGGTCTTATGGTTTTTGCATGTTTTCAGAGGATGTTATCGCGGGGTTGGCCAGCGCGGAGGAGCTGGCCAAAGGGGCTAGCATTGCGCAGGAGGGGCTTGTTGTTCCTCCACCCCGTGTTCCTGCGCCGTCTGCGCTGGGTAGCAGGCCTTCGCCTGCCAACATTATTGGTCCTGGTGAGTTTTTTAGATTTATTTTTTGTTTTCTTAATTGAATTGGTTGTCTTTGGTTGGTATTGACTGAGCCATGATTGTGCGCAAGAGCCTCTGATCCTTCGATCACAGGTTGGGCTGATACCTTGCATGAAGTTCATGCACTCGTTGGAGGTTTGTTTTTCGGCCTCCATCCGTTACGCTTTTAGCTTTGTCTTATGTTTTTCTTACTTTCTTTTGCTTGTTAGATCATTTCCGACAGAAGCTTCGTGATATGGATTACGCGATGCTGCTTCGCGTGCAGTTTGAGCATCACAGCCTTGTGAGTATTGAGTTTCTTTCTTATTCCTTCGTAATTTTTCGTTCGGAGATTTGATGTATGTCGTCTTTGGACAGGACCATCACATGGCTGCTGCCTTGGAGGAGCGATGCTCCCAACAGGTTATTTGCCGTGATGAAGCCATTGAGGCTTTGAAAAAGGAAAATGAGACGCTGGAAGCTGAGAAGGCTCGCCTGTCGGTGGAGGTTAAGGAATTTTCTTTGACCCGACAAGAGGTTGATGCGCTAAGGAAGGAGAGGGACGAGCTCAAAGCTAGGTCAGAGGTTTTAAGAAGGGGAAGGAAGAAGCTGAAGCTTCAGCAGCTGTCCTTCGCGAGAGTGCCTCTGAGCTTGGAAGGGCTAAGGACCTGGCCATGCAGCGGGCCGAGAAGGCCGAGGACATTGCTGACCGCCTTCGCAAGGAGCTTGATGCTGAGTGCACGTCTGCGGCTGCAGTGCAGACTCGTATGCAGAAGGTGGAGGTAGAGGCTGCTGCCATCATCGGGATCTACTCTGGCTCGCTGGCGCAGTTCGGAGGTAGCACCTCCGCTCTTCCGCCAAGCGGTGACGTTGGGGCTAGCCTCGCATGGCTTAAGTCTCATATCAGCATGCTCCCCGACTTCGTTGGAGGGGCAGATGATTTTGGGGCTTTGGCTGCGGTTAGTTCCTTCGCTAGACTTCTACGTCGCGAAGGTTGCTCCCACGCCGAGGCGGTTGCGAAGGAGGAATTCGTCTCGGCGGAGGATGTTGGCGAAGGCACCTCTAGTCTGCGCAGGTTTGGGCGGGCTCAGGCGAAGAAAATGGCGGAGGCTCGTCGCGCTGAGGTATGTTTGACTTGGTTATCGTTTGCATACTGTGTTGCTATTTTCCTGTGTCTCAAGTGTGGTTTCACAGGAGGTTGCCAAGAAGAGAGCAAAGGTTGACAAGGCCGGTCCCTCGCGTCCTCCTAGTGAAGCGCATCCTTCGGCTCAGGCTGACTCAGAGGACCCTGAAGCTGGTGCCAAGGTTCCAGAAAGATTCGGTGCCAAGGCTCCAGAGGGGCCTAAAGCTCCTGTTCCTCCTCCGCCCGAGGTGTGAGGGATTTTAGCTTGTAGGTGTTTTCTAGTTTTTTTTGCGTCAGTTTCTATGTGACGTTTTTTGTGAAAAGGACGAAGGTTAAGTGAGTTTGTAATGAAATGTTAGTTATGTAATATATTGGCCTTATTTTGAATGAGTTGTTTGTCTTATATTTTATCCATCGCAGGTCTCTAGCAGAGGACCTGCGCATGATCTTTTTTAATGAAATTTATGTATTGGGTGACTTGTGGGAATATTGGCAAACTGCCTTTCCTGACCTTGGTTTAGTTGATATGTTCAACTTTGTTGAGTTTGACATAGACGATGAACGATCTGATTTTCTTCGATCGGTTGCGTGCCGAGGGTCATGTGGCTTAGGTGGTTGTTTCATTCTCTAATTTTTTATTTTGGGTCATGTGGCTTTCTTGCTATGATTTAATTTGATGTATTTCTGCAGTCATCATACCCGATCCTTCGTATCTTTGGTGAGGATGATGGTATATGTTGGCTGCCGGAGGATCCTGATGCTGTGGTTGAGCGCTATCTTCCTAGGCGTCGGGAGGTTCGAAAACTTCGTCCTTCGTCTTAGTCGCACCCTTCGCTTGGGTAAGGTGAAAAATTGTTTTAACTTTTTGGCGCAGGTTGTTAGATCTCCTCCCAGGCATGATGTCCTCCCTTCGAACTTTGTCGAAGGAAGCTATGTTACTCCTTTGACGTTCAAGTGTGGGGATCTGTACGCAAGGGGCTGGCTGCTGGATTGGTGGCGCCACATGTGTCCTACGCGTAGCGGTGACGACTTGGTCGAGTTTCTCGCTCGTGATTATTGTGATGGATTTAGGACTCTTGGTGATTCGTATTTTAGAATTGTGCGAGACTCTTAGATCCTCCGGTGTTTTGCCGTCGAAGGATGTTATGTTAGATTTTTGTTTCCTCTTTTTGATGTAAACAATTGTTTTGCATATTGCTTATCATGAATAAAGACCAGAAATTTTTTAGAGAAATCTTTTATTGCATCCTTCACACCCTTAGTGTCTTTTTCATTACAACCTTTGGATCATTTAACTTTGCGATTAGCTGTGTTTGTTGAACATGCCGGAAGTGTTTATCCTAAGGATCTTTGTGTTGCTGTTGCGACTACATATTTGCAGTTCGATGTTGCGAAGGCATTGGTGGTCGTGTGGATTGCGTAGGTTTGCTGTTCCTTGACATTAGGGCCTCCGCTCGCCTTGGTTCGAAGGAGCCTCTACTGGATTGAGCTCATCTTTGCCTTTGCTCAACTCCCATGGAGTGTTGTCGAGGGTAACCTTCGGGTGTGTGTGTCACAGGTTCTGAGGGGATGTTACGAGACTTCGTGTGATGCCCTTCAGAAACCTCTGATACTAACTTGTAGTGCTTTTTTAGTGGCTGAACATGACCCTGTGGTCGATGTTCATCACAACGCCGTGGCTCTAGTATGACGAAGCTTCGTACGGTACCAATTTTCTGGATAGCTATGAGGCTAACTCCTGCTTCCATGCTGACCTGGGTTTTTTCCTTTATGTTTGCTAGGCTTGGACTGGCTGTTTGGGTCTGGGTATACTGATCATGACTGGGGGTGGGGGTCCTGGTGCGCCTAGTTTTATAGGCTTGTCCGCATTGATTGATTGTATGTTGTTAGGTTAGAATTTACTTTCAAGTTATGATTGGTTGCTGGGGTTGTTAGAGTAGTTGGTTTTGCTTTACCTGACTGAGGGTGAATTTTTCTTGCTTTGAGGTATCTTCGTACTTCTGACTGTGGTGGTGGCCTATTTAGATTCGCAGGATACCTTCGGCCTTGTCTTGCCGAAGGTTATGTGAGTGTTGGTGAGGTTTACTTTTTGAATGTGAAGCCTTCGTTGCCTTTTGGTGGAAGTTATATGATCCCTGATGCTTGATTATCTTTCAGGTCTTTATCAGGTTTGATGGTTTTGTTCCTTCTGGTCATGATGTGATGCCTGATGTGGATAGAGCTTTTTCACTTTTGACCATGCTTTCCTTGCTGCCTGCCTCTTGGCCAGGTCTTTTGGTAAGGATGTGGTGTTTTTTCACTGTTGAGGACGTTCCGAGCTTTTTTAGCCTTTGGCTGGAAGCTGCGGAGGGTCCTTGCAGTTACGTGATGTTTTGTGGAATGCTACAGCCTCGTTGCTGGCTGTTTTTCGACTTTTGAGTTTTGCTTATGGGGTGGATTCCTCTTTATATCTCAAATGTTTTTACATAGGTTCTGCCTCGTTAAAAACCTCACCTCCTAGTAGGAGTACCCCTGTGAAGAAAAGAGTGCAGACCTTGGATTGCAAGAAAGTAGAGAGAAAAAGAAAATAAGTGTATCTAGAAAACATGGACGCCTCCGCTTATTTTGCGGGGGTCGTCCTTACACTCAAATGTAAAATCTTCGTAGATTGTCGACGTTCCACGTGTGGGTGGAGGTTCTTCCTTCGAGGTCTTTAAGGTAGAAGGATCCTGACCTTCCCGCTTGCATTGCTGTATAAGGTCCTTCCCACTTGGGTTGCAATTTTCCAGCGTTTGGGTGATCTCCTTTTTTCCTGAGTACTAGGTCCCCGTCCTGTATGTCTTTCCGCACTACCTTGCGGTCTCTCCACTTTTTGGTTTCTTGCTGATACTTGGTAATGTTCTCCACTGCCTCCAATCTTGTTGGTTCCAAAGTCTCCTTGCAGTAGTCTTCATCCTCAGCCAACTGCTGCTTCATGGAGCGCAAGCTTTAGTGTTTGATTTCATTGGGCAACATTGCCTCTTCCCCATACAAGAGCTTGAATGGAGTGAACCCACTTGCTCTTGAAACTATTGTGTTGTGAGACCACACAACTCTGGGTAGCTCATCAACCCATTTCCCCTTTCTTAGGTTGAGTATGGTTTTGGAGATTGCAGAGAATATTATTCTGTTTGCTCTCTCCACTGCCCCGTTTGACTCTGGGTGGTAGACAGACGCGAAAGCGATTTTGGTTCCTATGTGACGGCAGAATTCCTTGAACTTGTCTGAATCAAACTGCTTCCCGTTGTCAACTGTGAGTAAGCTTGGGACTCTGAATCTGCAGACTATGTTCTGCTAGAAAAATTACTTGATTGTTATGGAGGTTATTGTGGCTAGTGGCTTCGCTTCGATCCATCTTGTGAAGTATTCGATGGCTATGATTGCGAATTTGTTTCCCCCCTAGGCAGTTGGCATCGGCCCTACCAGGTCCATTCCCCATCTTTGCAATGGCCATGATGGTGATATGAGCTGAGTTGGTGCTGAAGGTCCTGACTGAATTGGTGAGAAGGTCTGGCAAGCTTTGCATGTTTTCACTATCTCTTCTGCATCATTGATGTGAGTTGGCTAGTAAAAACCTTGTCTCAATGCTTTGGCAGACAATGCACGGGGGCCGATGTGTGACCCACATATCCCAGAATGTAATTCTTGCAGGAGTTCTCTACCCTTGGTTTGTGATATGCATTTTAGCAAAGGTTGGACTACACCTTTCTTGTACAAGTTTCCGTCAATGACGGTGTAATTCCTTGCTCTTGCTTCCATTCTTTTAGTTACTGCTTCGTCATCTGTGGTTGTTTTGCCATTGAGGGAATCTGCTATCGCCTGCCTCCAATCTTCGCCTTCTGTCAGCAGGACTGAGCTGAAAGCCTTTGGCAACGATTCGGTTGCGGGTGCTTCAATGATTTGGTAGAAGGTTCCTTCTGGCAGGGCGGTGTTGTTGGCTGCTGCTTTGGCTAGTTTGTCTGCCTCGCTGTTCTCAGCTCTTGGAATGTATTGTAGGGTGAAGCCCTTGAACCTTCTCTCCAACCCTCTTACGACGGCCAAATATCTTGCCAGCTCGGGGTTGTGTGCCAAGTATTCCTTCTCCACCTGTCCTGCCACCACCTGGGATTCTATTTTGATGAGCAGGGTTTTGGCTCCCGAAGCCTTAGCTTTGTTCAGCCCGAGGATGAGTCCTTCGTACTCAGCTATGTTGTTTGTTGCTTTGAATTCGAGTCTCATAGCATATTTTAGCTTGAGGCCGGATGGTGCGATCAGAATAGCTGCCGCTCCCGCTCCTGATTGCCCCCAGGCGCCATGTGTATACAGTGTCCACGGCTGGTCGACTATCTTCTCCTCTTCTTTGTTCAAAGGTGTCCAATCTGCCATGAAGTCAGCTAGGGCCTGTGACTTGATGGAGGTTCTGGGGACATAGGTGATGTCGAACTGCGGTAGCTCAGCCGCCCATTTCCCTATACGCCCAGAGGCTTCCTTGTTCCTAAGGATGTCACCCAAGGGCTGTGAAGTGGGTACTTTGATCTCATGGCTTTGGAAGTAATACTTGAGTTTCCTTGATGCACACAGGACTGCGTACGTGATTTTTTCTATCTCTGTGTAGTTCAACTTTGCTCCTGACAAAGCTTCGGACACATAGTAGACAGGCCTTTGCACCGTTCCCTTATGGTCACTCGTCTCGTGCACCAAGACAGCACTGACTGCGTGCTCCGAGGCAGCCACATACAGTAGTAAGGGAGTGTCTGGCTCGGGCACAGTTACCACCAAATTGGTCACAATATAGCTTTTGAGCTATCTGAAAGCCTCCGATTGTTCAGGACCCATTCTGTTTTATCTCCTCCCCTTAACACTTTGAAAAATGGAAGGCTTCATTCTGCAGATCTAGAAAAGAATCTGTTGAGAGCTGCTATTCGACCAGTTAGCCTCTGCACTTCTTTTTTGTTCACAGGTTCTGCCATCGACATGATTGCCTTTGTTTTATCTAAGTTAGCCCTTATTCCTTCGGAGCTGATGATGTATCCCAGCATTTTTCCCTTGCTGACCCTGAATACACATTTCTTCGGGTTGAGTTTCAGTCTGGCAGATCTGAGGTTGACAAAGGTTTCCTGCAGGTCTTTTGATGTGGTCCTCTTTGTTTCTGCTCATGACGACAACGTCGTCGACGTAGGCTATAATGTTTCTCTGCAGCTGACTCCCCAGAACCTTCCCCATCATTCTGGAGAAGGTTGCTCCAGCGTTCTTGAGACCTTCAGGCATTCTGGTATAGCAATATGTCCCGAACGGAGTCGTGAAACTTGTCTTTCCCTCATCTTCCTTCTTGAGCCAAATTTGGTGGTATCCAGAGAAGCAATCCAGCAGTGAAAATCTCTGGCAGCCGGCAGCTTTGTCGACAGAGGCATCAATCCTCAGCAAGGGGAAGGAGTCTTTGACACAAGCTTTGTTGAGATCTGTGAAATCTATACACATTCTCATTTTGCCATTCTTCTTGGGGACCAGGACTACATTCACCAGCCATTCCGGGTACATAATTTCTCTGATGACATTTGCGTCCAGGAGTCTCTGTACCTCCGTCTTAGCTGCTAAGGTTCTCTCCTCAGACATCTTCCTCTGTCTCTGCTTCTTCGGTCTCATCCTTGGGTCGATGTCAAGTGAATGCTGTATAATGTCTCTGCTAACTCCCAGCAGGTCAGAGGCACTCCAAGCAAAGATGTCCTGATTCTTCTGTAGCACGTCCAACAACTCAAGCTCCTCCTCTCTGCTAAGGGTGGCGGATATGGTGACTTCCCTATCCGGCACTGCCTCCTGTAGAGGGACACATTTTGTTTCCTCTTGATCAGCCAAGTCTGTTTTCCCCCTCGGCATGTCCGGTGGTTGGCCAGCTCCTTGCGTGGAGTCTACTGAGTTTATGTTTCGGAAGGACTTGTAAATTGCTTTCTCTATGTTCCTTGCTTCTTTTTGACTTCCGTGGACAGTGATCACCCCGTGCAAAGCCGGGATTTTCATGCACAGGTACCCCATGTGAGTAGCCGCATTGAATCTGTTCAAGAATCCCTGCCCGAATATGGCATTATATGGGTAGTGCAGGTCTACCACGTCGAAGGTGATATACTCTGTCCTCGCGTTTTCCGTTGTGCCGAAGGATACAGGTAGGGCTACCTTACCCAGAGCGTGTATCTGCTTTCCTCCGAACACAATCAAAGGTGATTCCGAAGGTTGGAGCTGGCTTCTGCTGAGCTTCATTTGGTCGAAGGTCCCGGCGAATATTATGTCTGCGGAACTTCCTGAGTCTACTAAGATCCTAGTGATCCCCCAACCCGCAACATTTGATGTTATGACCATTGCATCTGCATGTGGGTTGCTTTCCAACCTTAGATCTTCTTCGGTGAAGGTTATTGGGGTTCTGGACCAATCGGTGCAGCAGACCGGGCCTTGAACTGCAATGTTGTTGACGAGCCGAAGGTGATCCTTCTTTTGCTTCTTAGTCTGGAACTCCATTGAGGACCCTCCAGCTATTGGTAAGATCATCTCAATTGTGGGCAGCGGTGTGTGGGGGCCAATCTGATTGTCGGGATGAGGTTCTAGTTTTGGTGGAGGTGGAGCTTGGATTAACTGGAGTTGGTTTGGTGGAGGAGGTAGTGCCTGCTGGTGGGGCTACGCGGTTTCGATGTATGTAATCTGTGGGGGTCGGGGAGGAGCATAGGTTGGTTGCAGGTTGTGCTGTGCGGGCTGCTGTGCTGGGCGCCAAGCTGGTAGGAAGCTCCTAGTAAGCGGAAGCTAATGCACTGGGCTGGATTGGAGCTGGGTGTTGCTGGCCTGATCCTCCGACATATCAATGGTAGTAGGATTGTGGGAATGTGTGATTCACCTCCCTCGGTTGAACAACCGACGGCGGAGGTTGCGGAGCCGACCTGCTCTTGATCCTCTCCTGAGTTTCTTTGGCATCTGGTCGAGTGACCCTTCTCTTCCCCATGGAAGAAACAATATTGCTTCCGCTACCGTTGCTTCTAATTCTTTTGCCATCCTCTGTTCTGACCTCCTCCTCCAGCTTGGTTAAATCCGCATTCTGAGTTTTGCGGTTCTACTGGCGGATGGTTATGCCCCGGCTTGTCGTTCCTTGGTTGCTCAATATTCATCATCTGCCCACCAGCCTCTCGCTGAGGACGGGGCTCATCTTGGCTAAGGTTCTTCTTCTGCGAGTTTCTGTCATTGCCCTGCTTCTTCTGAGAGTTCTACTCCTCCAGCCTTTTGCGGAAGTCGTTGTCCGACTTGCAATACTTCTCGAACTCATGGTACACCTTGTGCATGGATGCTGGCTTTTCAATGGCCAAGTGAGCTGCAAAGGGCCCTATGCGAAGGCCCTTGATGGCTACCTCTATGACAACCTCCTTCGGCACGCCGAGTGCTCTCGCCTTAGTCTACACGAACCTTTGAAAGTAGTCCCGCAGTGCTTCTCCCTGACTCTGGCGACACTGGAACAGGTCCGTGGAGGTCAGTGATTCTGCAGCGAATCCTTAGAAGTTTGCCAAAATCTTGTCACGAAGGTTCTCCCATGAATAGATCGACCCAGGCCTGAGCATCGAGTACCATCCCAAGGCGTCTCCTTCGGCCGCGATCACAAAGGATTTCGCCATTACAGTTTCATTCCCCCCAGCTGAGGCTATAGCTGGCTCAACACTCATCAGGAATTGGCGGGGGTGTGTCTTTTCGTTGAACTTGGGGAGCGTGATCGGCTTGTAGGCAGCCGGCCAAGGTGAGGTCTGAAATCCTTCGGACAGAGGGGAGCAAAGGTCCAATGTAATCTGCAGTGTGCCACTGTAGCTCGTCGGCTACACATTTACTGTCGGACCAGCGTTGGGTAGAACCGTGGGCTGGACCATCGGTTGCGGTGGAGGTTGCATGCTAAGGATCTCTGCTTGCAAGATTGAAAGCTGCTGCCTAATCTCGGTTGCTTGCACTGCTGCAACTGCAAGTGCTGCCTCCTGGCTGGCGGCGTAGGCAGCAGCGATCCGGTCTCGCTCTCGCTGAAGGTTCTGCAGTTGCACTTGCAGTAGCTGAAGCTCTTGCGCGGCCGTGGGTTCTGCCGGCCTCCCGGCGGGAGGGTCCTAGCCAGCCTCCGGTTGCGCATCCTCCGGCTGCACACCCTCAGGGTCCTCCTGCTCTGCGGTCGCGTATGCACTCCGCACGGCCCTCCTCGGCCTTCCTCTCATAGAGAACTCCGCTTAAGGTCTTGTGGTGCTTGATCTCTTTCCAGCCATCGTAGGTGATCCTTCGTCGCCCCACGGTGGGCGCCAATGTTGGGAAAATGCGCACTGCACTCCCCTACAACACGGTGAATCAAGAGCCTTCTCACGCGCTGCAGTGAGGGACTAAGCAACAATGAATAGTGGGCTCAACAGTAGGTGAAAACAGTAAATGCTCTCTCTCCCTTAGTGACGGCTCCGCTCCCTTTATATAGGGCTCGGAAACCGACCTAAGGAAATTACAGAAATGCCCCGTGACAGTGGGGGAATATCCCAGCATATTCCTATATTACAGTCTACTGACCCTAAGTCATTTGTGTAATTTCACACTACGAGCCCCACACGCGCTCCCCGTCTAGGGCTTCAGCCTGTTGAATGCTTGAATCCTTCTCCCCGTCTAGGTTCCTCAGCCTGGCCACGCCGGAGGTTCCTGGGCCTGGCCACTCCAAAGGTTCCTCAGCTCAGACGCGCCTGAGGCTCGCCCCCTCCGCCGCGTCCTTCGTCCTTCCTTCGGCCGTCCTCCTCCACGGGAAGGCTCGAAGGTTCCTCCCTTCTCCGCTTGCAGACCTCCGCCGATGTCTCAGTCCCTGCAAATATTCAGTATCACAAGAGGCGCGTCAGCGTTAGTCTTTCCCAGGGTCCTCCGCACATATTCGTACGAAGGTCCCTCGGGCGAAGGATATCCTTCGGAGCTACTAGGGGGAAGGATGCGGCCAGCCCCCAACAATTCTAAACGGCCAAGAAAACTACTATTTCCTAGAGTGTTATTTTTAACCGCCAAGAAAACTACCTATTTTCTTGGGTGTTCTTCTAAACCGTCAAGTAAATTATCATTTCCTTGAGGGTTATTGAATTTTCTTGGAGGTTGACA
>Ga0182004_10003049_pt1 | contig 13218 bp, 10 predicted proteins | sample Sormic07211540_1_FD_120479 | JGI IMG/M metagenome (GOLD analysis project Ga0182004, IMG submission 120479) | Endophyte microbial communities from Sorghum bicolor roots, Mead, Nebraska, USA - 072115-40_1 MetaG | ecosystem: Host-associated > Plants > Roots > Unclassified | place: USA: Nebraska...
GTCTCCGGAAGTCAACAACCTCGCTCCGATCCCCAACGGCGACGTACGAGATGCGAGGACGTACGGAGGATGGAGACGGACTATGGCAGTTCATCAGGCGAGAAGGACGCCGCCGATCCCGGCCATCCCCAAATGCAAAGTCCATCTGTACTCTCATTTCGAAACACCTCTATCGGCCTAGGGTTTGGGCTTCAATGGCAAGCGATTTCGTGGTGTGTGCCTGTTATTCCGATCGAGCAGGTGGTTCTAGAACACTAAACGCGCGGGAAAGAGAGATGCTTATCCTCTTATATATATATTAGTCTTTGCCAAAGTCAGAATTGATCTTGTTCGCTGTTCCACGTTTCGTACAAAAGATGACGACGCAATTAGAAACAGGTTGACGATTCAAATAACTCTCCTTCGTGTTCCCGTTCTCCACACATGTACAGATGTACTACACGGAGCGAGCTCCTAAGCAAGGGACGACACAGAAATTTAAAACAGTACTTGCAGGACGCAAGTTAGTTAACTACTACTACACGTAGTAAATTACCAAACGATTTATTACGAAAAAGGTATGTGTTGCTCGAGTGTTTTCTCTTCCCGTCGCACGCTCGATTTCAGATCGTTTTTTCGTCTGCTCATCTTTTGTGTCTATTCCTCACTGCGTGTCAGATCACCACGGATGCCCACGCCTAGATTGACTCTAGCGCGGCACCCGGGTCCCACAACATCTCTCTCCGCGTGTTGGATATCGTGTCCGCACGGTGGGCCCTACTGGGGGTTTATAGTTGGAAAGCTCCCACGCCTTGAAAACTGTCCAGTCCCACATATTACCCATTTCACACCTATGTCGATTGCTGGGCCGGTGGATTGAACTAGAGTAACCGAGACGGACCGCCGGTCCAACCGTCTCCGCTGTCCATTTCAAAATGCCTATTTTTTTTTTAGTAGTGCGGGTTTGAAAAAACAATAGTTACTAGGCCCGCTATGGACCCATATGCCTGCACAGTGTTAGATCCTCAAGAGGGAAAGAGAAAAAATAGGAAAGAGTGATCACCGTCGTTGGGTCAAGTACTGTGTGAGAAAGTTATTATGAAAAGGCTTGCAGTGCTTATATCTCATTGGACCATATTACTATTCCTTTTGGGTGTAAGTTCTATGTTCAATTGTTTTAAATTGATTGTTCATAAATGAGATGGTCAAAATTAATTATTCGAACATATATCCGATCTTTATTTTTTGGATTTTTTATTTTCTATATATTTTATCTGGTTTCCTTTTGAAATCTTCCAATTTGGCTTCCATATAAATAATCTAGCTATTTTATGATTGTTTATTATTTTTGCATTATTTTGATAAGTTTAATTTTGCTCATTTGACTTGGATCCAGTGGTCATGACAATTGAGTGTTCCATGGATCAGAATCACTTGATTTTGTTTCTATTCTCAACCGGGCGTGAAAGAATCTAGGCATCTAGTTGGGTTTCAATGATTCATGTCTATACAGGATTATTGTGACTAACGTGTTTTTTTGTAGAGGTAGTGTAAGTTAGGTCATAACAATGGTGATTGATTGGGCAATTATGGTTTCCATGCCTCTATCGATGAAAATCATTTTGGTTTTTTAAGGAACGATGACAAGGATAAGGATGGACTAGTTCTAAGTGTCGTTTGGTGTCGAGAGACACTTAGATCAGTTTAGGACTTTGTTTTGCCTCTGATTGTACTATAAAGGGGGGCATGAATGGGTACCTTCACCTAGGTGAATCTAGTAAGAAGAATGTAGTCCACATTTGTCAAATCTAGCACTAGATAGCTCAGATAAAGCCCAAGATTATCGGAGATTGGAACTTGATTCAAAATTATGATTGAATCGATCGGCAACAGGTTTTGGTGCTACTTGAGTGTGCACCGCCTTGGCCACCTGACAAGGGTGGCGATGCACTGTCATGGGGTGGCGGTGGCATCGCCTCTTTTTTCCAGAGGCTACATATTTTTGGTTTTCACTTCAAGTTGTCACAAATAGGGGTAGCGGTTGCATCGCCATATTTTTAGAGGCTTGGTTGTTCTGGACTTGGTCACCGTCATGGGGTGGAAGGTGCACCGGGACAGGTGTGGCGGTGCCCAACCTAGTAACAACTAGTTTAAAATGGGTGGCGATGCCCAACCCAGTAACGGTTAGTTTAAAAACTAGTCGTTGTGGTGCCACCGGACAGTCTGTTGATCTAGTGTGACATCTTGTTAAATGCTGAGTTGGAGGGTAATGGCTAGTTCCTTTGCTTGGAGCTATTTATGCCTCCATCTCATGCAATAGAGCCCTCTTACCCATTTGTTCAGCTGAGGAAACACTCTGGAGTACAAGGGAGAGCAAGAGCCTAGTGAGGTGTTGAGATTTGATAATCGGAAGGTTAAGGATCTCACTTGCGCAAAGAGAGTAGCAAGTGTGCATCCACTCCTCATTAGGTTTGGTTGGATCAAGTGAGAATTCATGCTTGTTACTCTTAGTGATCCGTGTCACCTAGTAGATGGCTCGGTGGTGATTGGGTGCTTGGTGATCATCTAGTAAAGCTATGGGATGACCCAACTCATGGTGTGAGCGGTTATGAGCGACTCATCACGTTGGAGTGACAAAGAATCAACCTGTAGTGTGCAGATCAAGTGGGAGCTATACCTTTGCACGGGTGCTCCAACAAGGACTAGTGAAAAAGAGTGTCGACTCTCTCATACCTCGGAAAACATCACCGTGTTTCTAACCCTCTCTTTGAGCATTTACATTTGAGCAATTTCATTTATGTATTTACATTCCTATAATTGCCATGATAGAATAAGGTTGGAACTTAGGGTGCAAAACTTTGTGTGGTAGAATAGAAATCACAATTAAGCACTAGGGGTGAAATGGCCTAAGCAATAATTTTTAATTGTTGCGAGAAATTTTAGATTAGCTAGCCTAATTCATCTTTTCTTGGGCATCTTGATCAGGGTGTTTAGATGGTAACCAACACTCGGGTGCTAGATGCCCCTAAAACCAAGGGATCCGAAAGTATATATGGTCTTTCTATATTTCTTACATGGTACTGTATCTGTTCCTAAAAGCTTCAACTTTTAAAGTTGTCCTAAGTCAGACTTTTAAAACTTTGATCAAATTTCTAAAAAATGCTAAGATTAAAACAGTGGCGAATCTAGCCGAAAACATTGTTGGGGTCATCGGGGGTCAATTTTACTATGTGATATAAATTTTTGTAAGTCCAAACAGTAATTTACAAAGGATTTTACAAATTTCGTCGGGGTCGGCGGACCCCAATGAACCCCCCTAGATTCGCCCCTGGATTTATAGTACCAAATTAATATCATTAGATTTGTCATAAAATATATTTTCATATTATATTGATGCTTTTTTCTATAAAGTTGGTTAAATTTTTTTTTTTGACTAGCACAGATTCTAGATGATGAGTATTATATATACACTGACAAGAGATCGGAAAGGTCAAAGTGTCAACAAGAAAATAATCTGTTTTCAATTCCAGAACCCACGCCACGCCAGCATGCACTCAGCACTTTGGTTTGATCAGTAGTAGTTTTATCCGTGTGTGCAAGATCTCACGGATTAGCATCGTATCATTTATCCCTCCCGGCCATGCTGTCATCACCAAACTATTGCCGTACACATCAATCGATCGGCTATTTAATTGGGAATCCATCCTTGACAGGGGAATCATATATATATGCACGAAAAACTACAGGAATATTGTTCATTACCCTTTTCCTATTGGTTAGCTAAAAATTGAATGAAATATTACATTTTTCATGTAATATATTGTTCACTTATATCATAAGATAAAAATTATCTTCATATATGAATTCATCTTGAGACATTTTTTTGTTCATTTATATATAATAATAGTCCTAGCATTTTAAGCTACTAAGAATTGGGTTAGTCTCAATGCAAAATTTTAATATGTACAGTTACCAAGAGTGTCGCACCAGTGCTTTACAAGTAAATGAAAGACTCCGTCTCAATGCATATATAAAGCCTGTTTGGTTTTTATTATTAAATTTTATCTAGTTAAACTTTAGTCATTTTAATAGCTAAACTTCCAAACACACCGACTAAAAATAAGATAAAATAGTTTATCCCACTAGTCACTCAAGAGTAGTTAAAATAATTTTAGCTGTTTAAAATGTAGCAAAGAAAACCGAATATGTCCATAATTTTAGGCTATCCATGTCATTTAATTGTTATATGGTTTTATGATCAAATGTGGCATATCTGCTTGGAGAAGCTCGCTCCCCTGCGGCTTGCTAGGGTACTATGGCCTCGTTTAGTTTCGAAATTTTTTTAGTTTTTGGGACTGTAATATTTTTTTTTATTTGACAAATATTATTTAATTATAAAGTAACTAGACTTAAAAATTGATCTCGCGATTTACAGGTAAACTATGTAATTAGTTTTTATTTTCATCTATATTTAGTGCTCCATACATGTGCCGCTAGATTTGATATGACGGAGAATCTTGAAATTTTTTTGATTTTTGGTGTGAACTAAACAAGGCCTATATATATAGATAGGTCTATATAGCTGTACACCAGTGGAGCCGTCGAGCCGTCAGAGCCCCAAAATAATTGTTCCCCATGCTCCTTCATGTTCACACGGAGACGAAGCCGTTTTAAAATGGCTCTTCAAAAAATTTAAATAACTTTATAATCTGGTATATATATAGAGGAATAAATATTTATTATTTTTTATATATACTCGGTTAAAATTAAGAATACTTGACTTCTCAAGCAAATCAAACGTTCAAAGGTTTGATCTGCAGGTAGGAGCTCCACATCGAATACTAGCAAGCGCGAAATTCCTGACGGTGACGGTGACGGCGACAGTAACGGCAAAGATGAATTCTGTTTCCCGTCGGTCTTGGGCCGGCAGGAGTTTTACGGGCCGAGGCCCGAGGTAAGGTCAACAATCGTTCTTGGGCCCACATGCTGACAACCATGCCTCCTCCGAATCCCCCGCCCGGCGCGCCCGCTCGCCTGTCGCCTCCGCCGCCGGAACCAATCGCGCTCGCGCGCACACCACCGCCGGCAGCGGCCCTACGCACCGTCGCATCCCTTGCCTGGTGCCGCCGGCGCCACGCGCCACCGGCGTCTTCCACACCTCCGGCTTTCCCCGTCCTCTCCTCCGCCCACGCCCATTCCGCGGTCGGCGCGGGCCAGGGCGGCGGTCGGATCCTTGACCCCGCCGCCGTCTTCTCCTCAGGGTGGGCGGAAGCCGGCTGATCCACGACCACACCGCCGTGGTGGGTCGCCGTCTTCCTCCTCATGGCGGGCAGGAGCGAGCAGATCGGCGACCCGGGAGCCGTCTTCTTCCTCAGGAGCTGTTCAGAAGCCTCCTCCCCGAGCGCCGCGCCGAGCATCCCATCCTGGCCCCGCTTCTGGAGGGCTGTGGAGTGAGTCGGAGTGAACCACAGGGGACCCAAGAGGTGGGGATCCAAAGGAGGCGCATGAAGTACGGTCGTCTTCAACTGCCGTCTGCACGACGTACTGAAGCCTGCCACCGTGGGCTGCGTCTGAGGTGATTCATTCCTCCCCTAACCTGCTACTTGATCTGATGTACTGCTGCATTTTCAACAGATTAATTGCCACCGGCTTTTGCATCTCATGTACTGAAGTGCAGAAGTACTTGGTTTGAACATAGCCTGCTCATGTTGTGGGTTTTGCACTACACGAGTATGTTTTGATACTTTTCCCTGTTTTGGTCATGTTATGATAATCAAACAAGAGAATATAGCCTGCATTTCATCACTAATAATATAAAATAGATGTAGATAGGTACTGAACCTTTGCAAATAAACTGCACAAATGTTTGCAGCCTATTGCAATCGGCAAAAGTATATATTATCTATTTAATAATTCAATTGGTCTTTCATAGTATTGATGTTTCTCTGTCATCGATCGCAATGTTTCCTTGATTCAGTGGAGCTAGCCATTTAACTTGTTCCCTGCTAAGCAAATGACTCAATGAGACATTCATTCTGAGTTCTGACACCTGTAATATGTGTCCTTTGCATTCCATTTTGTAATGATTTACTAGTCTAAATTGATATGTTGCAGACTGTAAGAGCCTGCATATGAAATCACGGGGGTCATGAATGAGCTGCCATATGTTGCGCAAACATTGTAAGTGTCTTCTTAACTAAATATTGAGGTATTAGATAGTTTGTCCATGAATTAACAGCTTGGTGAACATCAGTCTTTATCCTGGATACATGAAGGTTGCGTCATTTATCCAGATAAAGAGTATTTTTCACCAAGCTGTAAGTGCCTTCTTAACTGCATATGCCTTTCTTGAAGTTGATCTGTTGACTTCTTAAACCAGTAAGTGTATATATTCCTTTGGGACAGTTCTCAGTTATTTGAAACATATCCACTATTCACTGGGCTAGTGGGAAAATAATTTAGCAATGGAATAGTTTGCTCAATTATTGAAATTAGTTCTGGTCTATGATAAATTTTTACTAGATGATGGCCTCTTTGCCTATGTTCTATCATCATGTTATTACATTGATTCCCAAAGTATCATATGCTGGGCATTATTGATGTTGTAAACATCAAGTCTGCTTGGGCCTCTAATTTGTATTGAACAAAAGGTTATGTTGCTATGTGAAATTAGGCCTGTGCTATATTTGTTAAGAATAGCTTCATCACTTATTTGTGTTAAGTAAAGACATTTCAACTGCCATATACTGCTTGGGTACTAGACAGGCATGGTTACGTACATCTCAGTACTTAAAGCAACAGCCTGTATAGCAGCTCAACAGCCTATGCAAATAAGATATTACAACATGCATTTGTATCCCATGATAATTTTGAGTCAACTCAGGTTTAATATTGTAACTCTACTCCTTGTAGCCTTGTAGGTAACTTGATTGTCCCATGCTGGAAATAAAGTTTCTGCTTCTTTTGCGTAGTTAGTAGGAGTATGATGTAGAGCAGTAATGGCCATTTGGATTTGGTTGACATGTGAATTTCATTTGTGTTATTAAATTTAATGCATTAAATTGCACACAAATAGATTAAGATCTGACTGTCTGGTTGTCTTTTTGGTCGGTGTCAAATGTCTGGAATAACGCAAGGTATCCTGCCCAGGTGGAATTCCTGATGGCCGTACTGACAGGATCTGATTTTGACCGGTCAACATGAACCGACAGGAATTTCTTCCTGTAGACTGACCATTAGGAGAAGTTGATTTCACCTCTCTAGCTGGTCCTATCTGCCATCCCTGATGGCCAGTTGTTAGGAGTGTAACTTAGGCAAAAAGGTGCCCTGGTATTTTGCTGCCATTACCTTCTATCATGTCCAGTGTATGATTTACAATATTTGATATTGCTGCTTTAGTTTGTTGCTTGATGTTTTGGATCCCCCATTGTTCATAGAAATATCCATTTTCTGATAGAGTGGGGCATGCTCTAAAACTACTTTGCTAATGGAATTGGACTCAACCATTTGTGCTACCTTAGCCCTTAGGGTGAAAACTTGCTGATTGAAATTGAGATATTGTGTTGTTCAGCTGAAACCAGTTTCTGTATTTTTACAATAATAGTTACGTTTAGTCCTTGCGCCCAAGAATGGAAAAATAACTTCAATTTTTTCTTCCTGTCATTTATTGTGCTATACTTTACCTTACTGCTGATTTGTTCCTCAGATATTAAAATTCTTTACCTCATTGCTATAGATAGTTTGTCCATGAATGAATAAACAGCTCGGTGAACATCAGTATTTATCCTGGATACATTCTCATGATTACCAATGTTGTCATTCATTTGTTCTTGGTCACTGTCAAGGTAAATTTATGAATTGATGTAAATCAGTGTATCATTGAAGCCTCACAGTTCTGTTCTATGCACAGGCAAGACTGGTAGTATTGGGGAAGAAAGCAAAAAAACACAACTTATATATCTGGAAATGAAGCTGGGAGGATATCAAGAGAGGTTTCTAAAGTGGAAAAGTGAAGAACTGTGAAGAGCACACTTTGTAACAAGAGAAGTTCGCGTAGCCATTGCATGGTTGTTTGCACTCAGCCACCAGCACTTTGAGCATTTTTTTTAAACCAAGCTTTTTTCGAGCTATGCTTGCATCTATAGATTATCCTGGATGTCCCATCTGTGGGAAGAAAGTTAATGCTTGTGGACATGGCTGGATCTAAAAACATAGAAGCAGCAGGACAAACAGGATTTGAAGCCAAAATGCAGGCGTGTTATGCAACCGATTCTTGTATGTTTGTAGCATCTATGTGTTCCAAACTTCCAATTGCACTCTGAACAATGGCTTTCAAGTTTCAATGAGTCGCTCTGTGTTATATGTTTGTAGCATCTATGTGTTCCAAACTTCCAATTGCCTCTGAACAATGGCTTCCAATGAGTTGATCTGTGTATTTAATAGATAGTCAGTTTGGCACTGATCTTGCCACATGAATTGTACCACTGTTAAAATCTTATAATATTTTATTACATGTGCGATCTATAATGTTCTCAATTTTTCCAGACAACAAAAATTAACCAAGGGAACACTGCTTTGAAGCGAATTGTTTAATCTATTGCTAATGGTGATTCCCATGTTCCATTTAGGAACAACAAGCTCACAATGCTACTACAGGTACACTACTCCAAAAATCAACATTTATTGATACAGCCTCTCCTCTCTAACACTGATCTAAATATTTCTTTTATTGTATTTCAAGGTTCATTTGAGGATGACAAATCCAAAATCCTGATGATTTATTTTGGAATTGGACACATTGAAGTCTTTGAGAAATTGTAATTAGGCCTTTCTTTTGTTTCATTTTGGATTCGGCAGCAACACTTGTTGATGTAGTTGATGTATATGTGTCCATTGTGATGATCAAATGGTTTTGGGGAAAAAGGAAAACCAGCTTCTGGGAATGAAGCAGCAGGGCCCCAAATGCTATGCTGCATATAGATCTTGAGCTGATCTCTTGGAAGACTATGACGCTTATCTTTGTAGATAAAATGCTACTTTGGAGTTAATGTGGTCTGTAGCGTTAGCATGGGCAATATACTAGTTTTGTTAGGTAAAGACATTTGAACTGCCATATACTGCTAGGGTACTAGACAGGCATGACTACAGCTCAGTATTTAATACAAGCAACAGCCTGCATAGCAGCTCAACAGCCAATGGAAATTAGATACTACAACATGCATTTGTATCCCATGATAATTTTGAATCAACTCAGGTTGAACATTGCAACTCCACTCCTTGTAGCCTTATAGGTAACTTGATTGCCCCATGCTGGAAATCAAGTTTCTGCTTCTGTTGCGTAGTTAGTAGGACTATGATGTAGAGAGTGAAAAAGACTCCTTTTGTCATATAGCTAGGAGCTGAACATGCAGTGTTGTGAACTTGCATTCTTAACTAAGGCTAGTCTCAATGGGGTATTTCACTACACGGTTTCACAGACGCCACCTCAGCCAAAGCAATTAACGAAACTGAATGAAACTGCTATTCACAATGCTGAGTTTCATTGCACCGAATCATATGCTCAGTGTAACATTTAATTCTTGCTTTTTGTTGTGATCAAATGCCACAAACAAACTCTGTAGCCATTTTGTGTCTAGATCAAACAGGATCAAACAAATTCATGAACGCACACACATCTGCTTCAGATAACTAGAATAGCACCATGACTTACTATAGTTCAGATAGTTCATTCACATAACCAAAATAGCACCATGGCATACGATGACAACAAAAGTGACAATCTGGAGTACTGGACCAGATTGGCATTTGATAAGGTAGCTAAAACATAGATAATATCATAGATAATAAGGTAGTTAAAGAAAATAGTTCACAGCCTCCAGCCTTGCTTTCAATTTGCTCTCAACCTTGCTTTCAGATTGCCTTCAACCTTGCTTTCATCCTGCACAAACAAAAAACAGTACAACATGAGTTCTCAGCATTCACAAAAAATAGAGTAGGATCATATCATAGAGTTCTCAACATTCACAAAAAATATATGTACCCGATATATGTGCACGACGAGCACTAAACTTATTCCAAATATGTTCCACCAAATCATTTTTAAGTCGATGATGAGCCGATCGATCTCGAATATCAGTATCCTTTTCTAAAACTCTCTCCAAAGGAACATCCTGATCTGGAGTAAATTTCGGTTCGTGAACGGTTGATGAACTAGGAGCCACGTTTAGATCTAAATTTTCTTCAATAAGTTCTGGGGTTTTCTCATCTTCAACTATCATATTGTGAAGTATGATGCAAGCTAGCACAACATCACGAAGTACACCTCTATCATATAGACGAGCTGGACGTTTTAAGATACACCATCGATGTTGCAATACACCGAAGGCTCTCTCGATATCCTTTCTCGCAAATAAAAAACTCACCTTAATCTCCAAATATCAGATTTGCAAGTATCTCAACAAATAAAAAACTCACCTTAATCTCCAAATAGCTTTTCTTCTAACTTGTGTATTGTCCTCTCATGATTTGCCTTTTGAGCTTCAGACATGTTGCTTATGTCTTTATTCAGCAAGGTATTGTAGACTTGAAACATCTTTCCTTCTTTTTCCTCTTGTGCTGCCTTCAAATTTGCTTTTGATATCTGAATTTGTGCTTCGGCGATCTTCTCAAGCTCCATCTTCCGATCTTCCTGGACCTTGACAATTTTTTCAACAGTATCTCCAAGGTTTACAATACCATCCATCAATTTTGCCTTCTTGTGGTTTCCATTGCGCTCAGCCTTCGCACTATCTCTACCAATGGGACGCATCTGCTTTTCTGGAATATCATGTACTTCAGCCTTGTCTTTCTCTGTATCAAACAGTGCACACCATTTGGGTTCTTCTTTTAGTATCTTCCACCAATGCACCAATGTAAAAGGCTTTCCAAACCTGTTTACGTACATCTCCTGTGCCTCTTTCTCCAGCATGTCATCTGAATAACCACTTGTATGCATTTGATTTGCCTTAATCCAATAATCATTGAAGTCACCGATCGATGCCTTGAGGCGGCACCAGTGAATCTTCAGTTGGTTTGCTTCTCTTATACGCTTCCCTTCTCCTTTCTTGTTAAACATGTCAGTGACTTCCTTCCAAAATGTATCACCTTTCTTGTCATTTCTATGAATTGGGTCTTTAGAAGTATTCAACCAAGCACTGGCCTACAAAATATAAAAATGTACATGTGAGCATCCAACCAAGAACTAACCCAAACAATGGCCTACAAAATATAAAATGGTACACTGATTACCAGTCTTTCTTCCTCTTCATGAGTCCAATATCTTTTGTTGTTCACCTTTGCTGCCCTATTTGCTTCCATGTTTTCAGATTCAGGACTTGGTGTTCCATAGACACTTGGTGATGGTGGAGACATTGGGTTGAAGGACATACTCTGACCAACATAATGAAAATTTTCACCATGTAGTTGTGGCTGCGGCGGATGGTTTTGTCGAATCATATTTAAAAACCCTCCTGGAGGATAGCCCCTGAAAATATACAAATGCCCACATCCATCAGTACATACAGAAGCATATATTAGCATAAGACAACAATTTTCCAAATGTTCAATTCAGGTAATTAGGTTTCAAAGAGAATTAATGCAAGTTTTCAGACAAGTACAATCTCACAAAAACATATATTAGCAAGGTAATTCCAGTTTTGCACAGAAACACTCTCACAGAACAAACCAAAACAAGTGTGATGCTCTTCTGAATCAAACATGGCAATGTCCAACTATATGACATCATTAGCAGTTGACATAATTACACATTTTATGTCATGTATAAAATAAGCTACAGGTTCAGACATTTTGGCTGAACCATATGCATACCATCAGACAGAGAAAACATTGCTAACACTGCTAACCAAATCCCACACCATCAGACAGAGAAAACATTGCTAACCAAATCCCACAAGTTCAATCCACCATGCCGCCATCTGCAGATTGTCTACAAGGGCAAAATCAACATTCCTATGGAAATCAAATTGCAGCAGCACAGATCGAAATCATACATACCATGGATTTGGTTCTTGTGGGTTTGCATCAAGAGATGGAAAATTTGGGGGTATGCCCCCCCATCCTGCTCCTTGCGGTGGCCATGGCGGCATGGTGGATGACGGCACAGGGAAGGAACTTGCCGGCGCAGCAGGGGAGGAACTCGCCGGCGCAGCTGGAGAAGTTGCCGGCGGCTCAGAACCTAGTGGCGCAGAGGAAGCAGTCGGCGACTCGGCGCAGGGACGGTGGTCTTCTTCAGTCCAAGCCGGCGCCCCTTCCCTCCTCTGCCGTCTGGGCGCCGCCTTGAAGCCTCTGGCCACGGCGGATCCATGGCGGTCGGACGCAGCGGATGAGGTGGCCCGGCGGGTGAGGGAAGAAAGATGGAGAGGGGTGCTGCGCATGCGGGAAGAGGGAGCAGGCGCGGGAAGAAGGGGGCGGTGCGCGCGGGAAGAGGGGGAAGCGGGGGATTCTGCCGCGCGATTCAGAGCAGGCGCGGGAAGAGGGGCGGTGCGCGCGGGACGACGATGGCGCGCGATTCTGCCGCACGGGATCGAGGGGATCGGAGGGAGAACGAAACGAAATGACTCAATGGGCGTTTCACCCGCTTACCCAGACCTGGGAAACGTCGCTACCTCGTTTCACCGTGGTGAAACTTTTTTCCTCTCTCTCCTCCCCATTTCATGCAAAGTGCTACAAAATGCTGATGTGGCATACTATTAAATGTGCATGAAATGCCCATTGAGACTAGCCTAAGTATTGGAGCTGTCATGTTGTCATTCCTAGTGTGGGGAACAATGAATCTGTACCATCAGGAGAAGTTGATTTCATCTCTCGAGTTTGTCCTATCGGCCATCCCTGATGGTCAGCTGTTAGGCGTGTAGAGGCGAAAACATGTCCCGGTAGTGTGCTGCCATTACCTTCTATCATGTCCAGTATTTGATTTGCCGCTTTAGTTTGTTGCATGATGTTTTGGATCTCCTGTTGTGTTGTTCATAGAATTATCCATTTTCTGATCGAGTGGGGCATGTTCTATACCTACTCTCTCTGTCCCTTTTTAATTGTTGCCGTTGGTGTGCGTGCCATAAGTTTGACTCGATTTGTAGAAAATACGTGCAACATTTGTATCTCCAAATAAATTTGTTAAAAAACTATATTCAAAGATCTTTCTAATGATACTAATTATGTATTATAAATATTAATATTTTTTAA
>Ga0182004_10003050_pt1 | contig 13217 bp, 18 predicted proteins | sample Sormic07211540_1_FD_120479 | JGI IMG/M metagenome (GOLD analysis project Ga0182004, IMG submission 120479) | Endophyte microbial communities from Sorghum bicolor roots, Mead, Nebraska, USA - 072115-40_1 MetaG | ecosystem: Host-associated > Plants > Roots > Unclassified | place: USA: Nebraska...
GTCTTCATGCCCGTACTGGACAAGTTTGTGGTGGTCTTCATTGATGTTATCTTGGTATACTCTCACATTGAAGAAGAACATGTAGAGCATATGTGTGTAGTGTTAACTCATTTGCATGAGCACAGCTTTATGCCAAGTTTGGCAAATGAGAGTTCTGGCTAAAGAAAGTACCTTTCTTGGGCCATGTCTTATTTGAAGAAGGCATATCAGTGGATCCGGCCAAGGTGCAAGAAGTGCTGGATTGGAAGGTTCCCACTTCGGTGCACGAGGTTCGGAGTTTTTTGGGTTTAGCTGGGTATTATCGTTGTTTCATTCTGGAGTTTTCGAAAATATCCAAGCCTATGACTCGCTTACTTCAGAAGGATGAGAAGTTTGTGTGTACGCCTGAGTGTGGAGAGGCATTCCACAAATTGAGGACACTGCTGACATCAGCTCCTGTCCTAGCTCAACCCGATATCGAGAAGCCTTTCGATGTCTTTTGCGATGCATCTAGTATCAGTCTGGGCTGTGTGTTGATGCAAGAAGGTCATGTTAGCGCTTATGCCTCGTGCCAACTTCGGAAACATGAGGTCAATTACCCTACTCATGATTTAGAATTGGCCATGGTTGTGCATGCTTTGAAGATCTAGAGGAACTATTTGCTAGGTAATCTATGAAATATCTACACTGACCATAAGAGTCTCAAGTACATCTTCACCCAACCTGAATTGAACATGCGGCAGTGAAGGTTGCTTGAGTTGATTAAAGATTATAATCTTCAAGTGCACTATCATCCAGGCAAGGCCAACGTGGTTGCGGATGCCTTGAGTCAGAAATCACATTGCCATTCAGTTCAAATTGGAGATTCATCCTTGTCTCGTCTTATGCACCCACTAGTGCTTCACCAGATTGCTTTGGAAATTTCTCTTCACAATCGAGTGATCGAATTGCAGCAAATTGATGTAGGTATCCACCATATAAAGCGCAAGATGAAAGAAGAAGAAACCAAGCATTTCTGGGTCGATGAGAACGGAATTCTATGGTTCAAAGATTGGCTTGTCGTACCAAAGAACCGTGAGCTTTGAAATCAGATCTTATCTGAAGCTCATTCATCCAAGCTATCTATCCATCCTGGTAGTAGCAAGATGTATCAGGATCTGAAGCCTCTGTTTTGGTAGACAAAGATGAAAAAGGAGATTGCTGCTTTTGTTGCTCGTTGCGATAATGGTTGTCGTGTGAAGGCAGATCATATGAAAGCAGGTTTACTTCAACCCTTGCCAATTCCTGGTTGGAAATGGGAAGAAGTAAGTATGGACTTTATCTTTGGACTCCCAACTTTTGTTAAGGGTTATGACTCTATCTAGGTGATTGTGGATCGGTTGACCAAGGTCGCTCGCTTTATTCCAGTTCAAACTGACTATCGTCCACATCAGTATGCGAAGTTGTACTTCGAGCACATTGTCCGTCAGTATGGTGTGCCTTGCACTATCATATCAGATGGTGGACCGTAGTTCACTTCCTGTTTTTGGTAATGTCTTCACGAGCTGATTGGTACTCACTTGGTTCGCAGTTCTGCATATCATCCCCAAATAGCCGGCCAAACTGAACGTGTTAATCAAATCCTAGAAGACATGTTGAGGGCATGTGCTCTCTCTTCAAAAGGGTCTTGGGTAAAGTGGTTACCGTTAGCTGAGTTCTCTTATAACAAGAGTTACCAAGAGAGCATCAAGATGGATCCTTTTGAAGCTCTGTATGGCCGAAAGGGTCGAACCCTGTTGAATTGGGTAGAACCAAGGGAGCGAAGGTATTACGACATTGACTTTGTGAATGAAGCAGAGCAGCAAGTCCGTACAATCTAGCAACATCTGGAAGCTACTCAAGCTCTCAGAAAAGTTATGCTTACAAAACAAGAAAACCGATCGAGTTCACGGTCGGGGACCACGTGTATCTCAAGGTATCTTCGATGAAAGGTGTACAAAGGTTCGGAGTCAAGCGAAAGCTTGCACCCCGTTATGTGAGACCATATCGGATTCTTGAGAGGAAAGGGAATGTGGCTTACAAAGTTCAACTACCGGTTAAGCTACGAGCTATTTTTCCTGTCTTTCATGTATCACAGTTGAAGAAATGGCTTCATGTTCTGGAAGAAAGAGTGGAGGTTCGGGATGCCAAGTTGAAATCAGACTTGGTGTATGAAGAAAAGGTTGTGGCGGTTATTGACTGCAAGGAGCGGGTGACTCGTAATCGTGTGGTTAAGTTCTACAAGGTGTTGTGGAGTAACCACGGGGAGGAAGACGCCACTTGGGAAACAGAGGACTATTTAAAAGAAGTTTATAAAACCTTCTTCGAAAATCAGTAAGCCTTCAAATCTTGGGACAAGATTTCTGTAAGGGGGGGGAGCTGTAACACCCCAGTGTTATGGTTGCATCCTTTCACATGCATAACATGAGCATGATCATCTTCATAAGCATACCATGATCATCATTCACCTTGGGTCATGTCATTTTATGCATAAGTGGGATTTACTTGCTTAATTATGCTCTCTATGCTTATGTTTGTTTATATCATGCTCTTGATTGTGCCCTAGGCCTTGGTAAATAGTTATCCTTGTTTAACATACCCTAAGAAGCAATGTTCATGTTGAGTGTTTAGCCCAAAAGTGAACCTAGGACCTAGTTATCCTTGTTTGACCAAGTTTGACCCTCTAGAGTGCTTTTCAAAGATCCTTTACGAAGTCCTTGCTAGATTTCTTGCATGTTGGTGCACCCTTCAGCAAAGTTGTGGCAAATTTCCTAAGCAACAAAAGTCCTTTTGGAGTCAATTCATGAAATTGTGTAGAGCAGGCTCTAAAGTGGCCCACAAGGTAGAAATTGGGGTTGTTTCCAACACTTAGAAAAATTTCTAAGTGTGGAATTCACCAAGTATGCTCGGGGGTTCCTTTGGTGGCTTCTAGTTTGAAATCTATGCCAACCAAGCTGTGATTCTTTAAGCAAACCTTGAGTCATCTTGTAGCTCTACATCATGGAGCAATTAGACAACAAAACCATAGATCAAATTAGGAGTTAATCGCGGCTCAAAATTGAGTTTCAGTCGGGCTTCAGACTGAATGAGGACATCGTCAGTGGGGAGGGGTTCACCGGTGCTGCCGCGTGTTTGAACCCGTGGCGTCCGTACGTCGCCGTTGGTCTCGCTTGTCAGCGCTCGACGCGTCTACAAGGTCGCCACGGCGTGCCCGTTGGCGTGGACAGCGCCATTTCCCCTCCTGGCTCTCTCTCTCTCGCTCACCGTGTTCTCCGAGTCTCCACCGTCGCTTCAGCGAGCTCACGAGCTCATGTCACGGCGTCTCCGGCCAAGTGACTCCACCCAGCACTTCGCCAGCTTCCCTGCATCACCGTCGTCATGTTGGCTGCACCTTCCGAGCTTCGGTAAGCCCGCATTGCCTTCTCCGCCGTGAGCTCACCTCGCCAAAGTTCCACCGTGGTCACCGGTGTCGTGGCCAGGGCTCTCTAGTCCAGCATTTCTTCTCGTTTTTGTTCGTAGAGCTCCGCCTCGTCGTGCTGATGCTCGACGAGATATTCTACCGCTCGGTCTCCGACTAGAGACGCCGGCGGTTGGCCGCGCACCGCCGCCGTGCCGCCATTCGCGAGGGCGAGGTCCTTAGAGCGCAGTAGAGCTAGGGTTTCTAGTACCAATCGTCACAGAAGAGAGTGGGGAGCACGATGGTGCCCTTGATCGTCACCGAGACCTCGCTGTCGACGAGCTTTCCGGCGGTCAAGCCTCGCCTCTGTCCTCGGCGTCACTGACGCGTGGGGCCTGTTGACCTGTGTGGTCTCCCTATCAGTCCCTCTCTCCTCCTGTTTGAATTTAGGGTCTATGCTGTTTTTTTGGAAAAATCATATCTAGAGTTTGGAAAGTCCTCTTGAGGTGATTCAAATTGTGTTGTGCTCCTCTGGTAGGATAGTTTTTAATAAAAATATAACATGTACCTTGTTCCTGTGAAATATAATTGTTATGAATTAATCTTGTTATTTCAATGTAAATTCATATCTCTTGATATACTGCTCCAAATGCTATGAAATTTTATACTATGCTCTGGGTAGTACTCGAATGCTCTGGTAAATATTTCATGATTTTTGGGGTACTGTATCTCTGTGATGTAATTTATGTTAATACTATTTCTTAAATCCATGTTTAAATCATATTAAATGTTATATGCTTATGCTGGAGTTCTCTTTTGGTGTCAAGCTTGTCCATAGTAGTAGTAACATGTAAATAATCTGAAATCTGTTGTTTGACACTATTTAGACCATGTTTATTAATTTATGAAATAAGCATTTGTTACATATTAATTAAATATCTTTAGTTTGGCATGTGCAATGGCTCTGAAAATTTTATAAACGTACCTTGCTTGTGCTTCTGTAATTTTTGTAGATTTTTTTGAGTACTCTTGCTGGTATCTCTTAATTATGCCTTTTATGAAATTAAATTAATAAATGCCTTTAATTAAGTGTGTAGTAGTTAACATATGGTTGTCTGGTAATCTTAGGTTATACTTGTGCTTTTGAGTCACTTGGTTGGTATTAAATATGTCTTTGCTATATCGACAAATAATTAATTAAAGGTTTAATAGCTGTTCTGGACAGCAAAGGAGTAATCTAATTATTGTCTACTGATAACTTTGTTTCTGAAAAACTTGTCTATACCAAAACTGTTGTAAACTTCGTATGCTAGCTGTAGTTTAAATTTGGGGTCCTTTGGCCCAGTAGTTTAAGAGTTATGGCGTTTCCAAGTAAAGTTCCAGAACTAGGTGCTCTCTGTTTTTCTAGGACAGAACCTGGAACTTTGTTTGTTTGACTTGTTTTACTGGTGATCTTGCTATGATAGCTAAAGATGAAATATAAACAATTTCATAAGCTTTCCATAATGTCTTCTTTCATGTTTGTTGGATCTATATATCTCTAGTTATGAATTGTTATTTGAGCTGCTCAGTTAATTAGTTGTTGCTGTGGAGTTGTGTCAGTTGATGTGTCCTTGTTAGTTGTGGTGGTACTCTTTGTGAGCTTGCATAAGAGCTTACTCCATAAATGAGTGTCCAGTGAAGTATGAATTTGTGTTACCAAGCATTCATCATCATCTTATGTGCACACATTCCTCATTTATCGTGTATGCAATAGGTGCACCCGAGAACGCTGCATCGATCGAGCTCGAGAGGGTGAATCCCGAAGGCCCGGAGGTCACCCAGGAGACGGAGGTCCAGCCAGCAGGACCTGAGGAGCCCGAAGAGGAGGTTGAGTGCCCTAGTCACGAGCCCGCTTCGTTCGTGAAAGGCAAGCCCCGGAGCATCTTCACTCTCCTACTTTAATTTCAAAGCATACTTAAATATGTTATATCTATTGATGCATTACGTATAGGAGTTGTGATGGAACCCTTACTGCATTATACCTTTCCTTGTCCAAATATCTTATCCTACCTTGTTGTAGAGTTAGAATCGGGCAGAAGCTTAGCCATGCTTTAATCAGTAGAAGTCGGGTGATATCCTATCACCTGCGCGAAATAGGGTCGGTTGTTGGATCACGATTGGCTATATGTGCTATCGTGGGGAAGAACCTGGTTTAAAATGACTTAAGCCACGCAGAGTTTTGCAAGGTGGTAGTAACTCCGTCTGTGGTAGTTAAGGACCGGTCGTTGTATGTCCTCTTGTAATGTTTAACGCATGCCTGACACTTAGTTGTCCGGATAACTCGTTCCGACCGTGAAGCCTAGTAGTATGACTTAGGCTGGAAGACCGGCAAGTATAAAGTGCACACAACCGGAGGAAGTGCGGTGTGTCGGGGGCCATTGGCGTAAGACCAAGGGCAGGTGATTTAAAAGTCCTGATCGTCCTGGCAAGGTGGCAGCTCTGGGAGTGCGGCGCTGATCGGAGTCGCGATTCCTAAGTCGTACCAAAGGAGACCCGCTTGCTCTCCGACGGGAGATGCATGGGTGAGTGGTAGGAATAACCCTCTAGCTGGATAGGAATCGATTCGAATCGCCGTCTCTCCCGGATAGTGAGAACTTGACAGAGCAGTGGCAAACGTAGCAATCACTAAGTACTAATGCTTCTTAATGATGACGTTGAGGATAGCAAGAAGAACACATGTTGAAACTTGGTATGGTTATTATTGTTTGCTAATAATCAAGCGAAGTGCTTAGTCTAGGTGCTAATCTAGTGATAGGCTAATGATAATCAAGTTGATCCTTTTAAGAATGGTTTACTATCCAATTTAAGCTCTTTTGCAAAGAACATGAGTCAAGACAGCTCCACTTTATACTCAGCCTTGCATGATCCTTGGTGTCTTTTATGTTTGGTTAGACGGGTAAGTCTAGCTGAGTACATCCTTGTACTCATGGTTTATTCCCACCTGTTGTAGATGATGTCTTGTATGATGGTTTCTCCAAGACGTATCTCCATCCTGCTGGGGATGAGGACTAAACCGTTGGGCGCGGTTCTCTAACGACTTCGCCTCTCTGATGCTTTTGGTGGATGTTATGAGACTCTGGCAGTAACAAGAACTTATGAAATGTGTGTGTGAAAACTATGTTGCTTCCGCTACTTCAAACTTGTGTTGTAATAACTAAGTACTCCGATGTGGTGCCGCTTCGTCAGCAATGAATGAACTGTGTAACAATCGCTATGTTATGTTGAACTATTACGATGTTGGTATGTTGCAAGTTGGTTTGAAATCCTTCGTGATTTCGGTTGACTACCGAGATTATATGGGCTCAAGTTTGGAAACTTGATTGCTAGTTCGATCATTTGTACACTTGAACTCTTATAATTTGGTCGGTTCTGTGACAATGTTTGCATATGACAGTGCATTCGGCCGATAGCAAATAATGCCTTAAGTTAATACAAGAAAAATATAAACATAAGCATAATTTTTCAATAGCTGAATACCTTGTTTCAGCATCTACCAATCTCCTGCTTAAATAATAAATGACACATTCTTTCCCTTCAAACTCTTGAATAAGAGGAGAACCGATAATAGTATCATCGGTCGACAAATACAATCCGAAGGGTTTCCCATGTTGAGGTGGAACCAACACTAGAGGATTTGTCAAATATTTTTTTAATTTCATCTAGGGAAAACTGCTGCTCAGTTACCATACAAACTCCTCATCAGCCTTTATTTTGAGCAATGGACTAAAAGCTTTAATCCTGCCTGATAAATTAAATATGAACCTCCTGATGAAATTAATCTTGCCGATCAACGATTGCAGTTCAATCTTATCGACAGGCGCAGCTACCTTGTTAATTGCATTAATAGATCTCTTACTAATTTTGATCCCCCTCTGTTGCACCATAAAACCCAAGAATTGACTTGCCGATACGCCGAAAGCACATTCGTTGGGATTCATCTTCATCCCATGCTTCCTCGTGCATTCAAGTATCTTTCATAGATTGGTTAGATATTTTATGAAATCTCCAGACTTAACCACCACGTCATCAATATAGATCTCCACTAATGTGCTGATGAACTCATGAAAAATAAAGTTCATAGCTCTCTAATAAGTGGCATCGGCATTTTTCAAACCAAACGTCATGACTATCCATTCAAATAAACCCATATGACCTGGATATCTAAAGGAAGTCTTGAGAATATGTTCGTCAGCCATGAATATCTGATTGTACCTTGCATTGCCATCCATAAAGCTAATAATCTGATGTCCATCTGCAGCATCAACTAACAAATCGGCAACAAACATAGGATAACCATCCATCGGTGTAGCTTTGTTAAGATTCTTGAAATCAACACAAACATGAAGTTTCCTGTTTTTCTTATAGACAGGGACAACATTAGAAATCCACTCTGTGTACCGACACTGCCGAATAAACTTTGCCTCAATTAACTTAGTTATCTTGGCCTTAATATCAGGAAGTATGTTAGGGTTACATCGGCATGCTGGCCACTGATGTGGCTGAAATCCAGATTTAATAGGCAACCGATGTTCAACTATCGATCGGTCTAAACCAGACATCTCAGTATAATCCCAAGCAAAGCAATTTTTGTATTCCTTTAACATATCAGTTAACTGTTGTTTACACTTGGAACTAACTTAGCACTAATAAAAGTAGGTCTTGGCCTATCTCCACTACCAATATCTACTTCTACTAAATCATGAGCCGATGTAAACCCCTAACCTAACTTTCCATCATCGGTGAACCTATCCATTAAAACTCCTCTTCAGAACCGACTACTTGGATCAGTGTAATCTCATAATCGGCAACTCTGAGGAAATCTTTCTCCCAAGATTCCCCTAACATGCACTTGGTCTGTTCATAAGTATCTGATTCTACCGATGCGATGATGTAAGAAGAATCACCAGGGACAATCTCAATATTATCCCCAACCCACTGTATGAGGCATTGATGCATTGTAGAAGGAACACAATAGTTGGCATGAATCCAGTCCCTTCCTAAAAGCAGATTGTATGCACCTTTACCATTGATAACAAATAACGTTGTCGGCAAGGTTTTGCTGCCAATGGTCAATTCAACGCATACTGCCCCTTTAGTCGGCGATACGTTGCCCTCAAAATCCTTCAGCATCATAACTGCCTTGGTCAAATCTTGATCACATTTACCAAGTTTCCAATACATGATATAGGGCATAATATTTATTGCAGCCCCTCCATCAATGAGTATTTTAGATACTAGCTGCCCATCAACCCTACCTCTAACAAACAAAGCCTTGAGATGTTGTCTTTCATCATCGGTAGGTTTCTTAAAAATAGCCATCATAGGATCGAGTGCCAACTGAGCTATTTAATCAGAGAGAATAGTTTCCTCTTCATCACTGGAAGGCGCAAGGAATTCCATCGGCAACATAAATACCATATTAACATCTGTCGATGGACCTTTACCCTTGTATTCTGATTAATACCAATTTTCAGGCGTAGAAGAACTCTCCTCCCTGTATAAATGTTCTTGACGCTCTCATTGCACCCTCCTCCTTTGTGTTTTTGTCAAACCCTTAGGACACCATCAGGGAAGCTTGGTCTTCCAAACCGGTTGATAACGTCGACTCTACATGACGTATATTAGGATCCCTATAAAATATCTCCTCATTGAGGACTCTTGCATTCGCCATCTCCTCAAGCTCTTCTTGATTTCTTGTGAAATAATCAACACGCCTACCGAGCCTTTCATGTACACTGAGGCTGCCCCCAACCGATCTTGTACTGATGCTCTGCTTCTAATTAGCTTATCAATAGACAAACACCGATTATCTGGTTGAAATCTCCTTTCTGGCCGATTGTTTTGATAGAATCCATTACAATCAGGGCAATTCTCAACAGTCAGTAATTTGATACCCTGTTCCTAGCAATGAATGAAAAACGGGCAATCCCAATGATCCTTATGCCGATTCCATTCTTCTCGATGCCTCTCATCCTGCTGTCATCGATATCGGTTCTCAAGCTGTTGCCAATTCTCCAGTTGCCGCTGATGAGTGATCACAACACTAGATCGAGGAGTCCTTTCGAAACTACTACTTTCTTTCAACAGACCTTTTCCTTTTGTGTCATCGGTAGTTACCTGATGTTGGGGATCCACCGATGCATTTTTCTCGGCAACCACTAATGTTAGAACCTTGGTCTAGACCTTTGCATCCAACATGTTTGTTGGAGAGGGATGCTGATCAATTTTCATCGCTTCTGATTAGAACCATCAAACTTAATTTTCCCAGATTCTATAGCCGATTGCAACTGTTGCTTGAACACTTTGCACTCATTTGTGTTGTGTGAAGTTGCATTATGCCATTTGCAGTACTTGATCTTCTTCAACTCCTCTACCGATGGAATCACATGGTTAGGTGATAGTTTAATTTGTCCTTCTTGAAGCAAGAGATCAAATATCCTGTCGGCCTTGGTGACATCAAAGGTGAACTTTTCTGGCTCTTTCTGACCAAATGGGAAAGATAGCGTCTTTTTGTTTTTAACCCATTCAGTCAAACCGATAACTGGCTCTTCATTAGAACTAGAGTCTTCTGCCTCATCAACGAACGACACCTTTTTATTCCAACTCATTGTAGGTTTAAAAAACCCTAGTGTCTTGATCAGAGATCCTTTGTACTAGATGACTTAGGCTCTCAAATTCTTGAGAAGCATATTTGTCTTTGAGATGTGGTAACAATCCATGGAAAGCCAAATTAGTAAGTTGTCGATCATCTAGGACCAAGCTATAACACTTGTTCTTCACATCCCGTAGCCGCTACACAAAACTTTCTATTGATTCATCATTACACTGTCTTAATCTTACTAAATCGGTAAGCTTCTTTTCGTGACTCCAGCAAAGAAGTACTTATGAAACTGCTTCTCTAGATCAGCCCAAGTAATAACGGAATTCGGTGATAATGATATGAACAATGTGAATGCCGATCCAGACAGAGATGATGAAAATAACTGAATCATTAACTCATCTCTGTTAGCTGCTTCCCCACACTGGATAATAAAGCGATTGACATGCTCCATCGTCGACGTATCGTCTTCTATGGAAAACTTAGTAAAATCCGGCACCTTGTACCGATTTGGATGAGGAATCAAATCATATGAAGGAGGATATGGTGTCCAATAAGAATAAGTGTTAAAAATCCGGCACCTTGTACTAATTTGAAAGAGGAATTAAATCATAAGTTTTATCCCAAACTGATCTCTCATGATCTCTGCTATCTTATCGGCCCAATAAGCGTCAGCATCCTGCCAGTGTACTGGCTGAATCTCTATCATCTACTGATATGCTTCCATGTGTCTTTGTGGCATATGATCCCCAACAAACGACATATTTGCCACTGCTTGTGGTCCACCGATCTGCTGAACAAGATTCATCGGCTGAGCTGCCGGTGCTTGATTCTGAAAGCCAGTCTACATGTGACCTTGCTAAACTCCTGCAACCTGATGATTTTGCTGTATTGTATGCTAAAAAGCTAATTGTCCTAACCAACCATTATTAGCATTCATCGGCACAAAGCTTGCCGATGGCTGATAATTTGCTGTCATTGCTGGATTAACATATCTAGCTTGTGACATGTACCTCTGTTGCATCGGCAATGGATTTGCCGATGAACTTTCATTAGGCACTTAAAACGATGGCATCTGAAAATTCACTGTAATTGGCCACACAGTAGTTGTCGTAGCATATTGAGGCACTTGAGTCATCGGCGAAACTGGAGGAGCCGGTGGCATAGGAGCCTTCCCTACTGTATCAGGTGCCTGAGACAATCTAGAATTATTTGCCAAAAGTTTCGGAGGCATACCATATCCCCACCAATTAGGAGAAACCTGGTTGTTTTGGAACATAGACCCTGACATAGCAGATGTCGATGGATCTATATTGAGTTGAACTTGGCCTCCTGAAGGCATTGGATCTGATCTCATCGGTGTAGATTGATCATTAGACACACCTGCCGTATTTGGAGGAGATGTAACTTCTGTACCCGCAACGGCTGAGGGAGCCAATGGAGCAACAACCGATGACAAAACTAGTTGATGATAAGCTGGGCCAGCATAAATTGGTGGTGCTTGTCCTTCCTTGAAAGTTTGAACCACGGAGTTGTAAACGGTGTTGGACAGCACATTGGAGTGGTTAATCAAAGCATGATTAATTTCACAATTAACCATCTCTTGAAGTTTACCATAATTGGAGTCAAAGGTGACCCGCTAAGGCAATGACAGATCTTGCTTCTAGATGACTTCTCCACTCCTGTTCAAACTGAAAGATTTCACACAAAGCTACCTGTAATCCAACATAGCCTTTTCCATAGCTTGCTTCTGTTCTTCTTTGAGATCCACTTCTGTCACACCGATGACGTTGTCTGCATCAAGATAAGAGCTAAACATGTTGATCACATTGATTGATCCCACCGGGCATGCCAAAAGATGTGTTGATGCAAAAGTGCATCTGCAAACACAAAGGGCTAATACCAGATCTGATATCCTAGATGTGCCAGTCGATTTGACTTGTTAATCAACAAGGATGATAACTCAAGTACTTTGGTCCCGACAACAACGATGCGCCCGGAAGTCACGGCCAAGAGGTACTCAAGTGGAACTCAAGGATCATCGAGATTTGCACTAGAACAATGCAACTCGCCGAACCGATGAGAACTCGTAAAAAGAAAATATGTGAATTGACGAAGTCATCGAAAAGTAAGTAGATGCAAAAAGTAGAAGTAAACTTGGATTTGATATTGATTGACTGTCTCATTACATTGCCCTCTGGTCTATATTTATAACCTATCCCAAAGACATACAACCAAACATGACTAGGATCTGACTTTAAGATAAAACAAGATTTTTATATAAGGTATACTCTAACAAATATAGAAAATAACGTCTATCTACTCTTGTGTCCACCTCAATCACGATGAAATCTCCATCAGCTCCTTCTCCATCGGCATGTTGCCTGTTATTTCAAGCTTCATCAGCAGCAGTCTTCATGTGCTCCTTCATCGACATCGGCAACGAATCATTATAAGCTTCATCGGCAATGACACCTGAATTGACATCGGCAAACACCGATCATCACCTTCCATCGGCAACAATCTTTATCAGCCGATCTTCATCCCCTTTTTTTGAAATCACAGAATTACAAGTACATTTTGGTGGCAGTTGACTATGTATCCAAGTGTGTAGTAGCCATGCCATGCAAAAGGGATGATTCAAGACACTCAAAGAGGATGTTTGAAGAAGTTATATTTCCAAGGTCTGGAACACCTAGAATGGTTATAAGTGATGGAGGAATACATTTCACTGACAAGAAGTTTCACTCATACCTACAAGCTCAAGGAATACGACATAATGTCACTACTCCATATCATCCACAGACAAGTGGTCAGGCAGAAACATCAAATAAACAAATCAAAAACATTCTCCAGAAAATAGTAAATGACATGTAAACTTTATGGAAGGATGAGCTACCAAATGCACTATGGGCATACCGGACAGCTTATAAAACACCTTTGGGTATGTCACCATATCAATTGGTATATGGCAAGACCTGTCACTTGCTAGTTGAACTAGAACATAAAGTACACTGGGCTATCAAAAGATGGAATATGGATTTTGATGTCGCTGGAGATAAAAGAAAAATGCAATTATCAGAACTAGAAGAATGGAGAGAAAAGGCGTATCACAATTCGAAGATCTACAAAGAACGAACAAAGAGATGGCATGACAAGAGGATCAAGAAGAAGGAATTTGCA
>Ga0182004_10003051_pt1 | contig 13215 bp, 12 predicted proteins | sample Sormic07211540_1_FD_120479 | JGI IMG/M metagenome (GOLD analysis project Ga0182004, IMG submission 120479) | Endophyte microbial communities from Sorghum bicolor roots, Mead, Nebraska, USA - 072115-40_1 MetaG | ecosystem: Host-associated > Plants > Roots > Unclassified | place: USA: Nebraska...
AAACCCAAAATGGGTCTCCAACACAATACCTATAGCCTCCAACAGAGGACCCATACAGAAGACCCACTTTGGGTATCAGGAGAGGCATAACCCAAATTTGGGTATCCTCTCTCCTCGAGACCCGTTTGCAGAGAGTGTTGTCTTTCAGGTCTTGTTGTTGGAGAAGACTAAAAATAGGTATAGAACCTTTTTTACCTGTAGCGCTACCCAAAGGACAAATGAGTCTTGTATTTTGGGTGAGGATTGTTGGAGATAGTCTAACTGCTCCACCACCATCGTATCGGTTTTCCACCAAATTGGTCGCGGGCGCTGATGACTCGCGAGTTTATACACAAGTGCCTCCGGGTGGACCCTGACGACCGGCCGTCTGCGGACGAACTGCTGGGGCATCTGTTCGTGGCGCTGCCGGACCCGGAACAGCATGTTCCCTGATCGAAGCTGTCACGTTCAGACTGACTGAATGATCAGTGCAGGAATTCCGGTTCTCACGACGGTTCCATTCTGAAAGTTCAGAGCAGTCGTAGCACCGTCAGGTGAAGAGGCCTCTGGATTCAGATGCTGCTTGTTGTTTAGCCGCACGTGTACTTTGTACATGTTGTCCTTTATATACGTAGGCAGCTGGTGTATACGGACGGGCACACGTGACTGGGCATCCATCATTGACTATTTTTGTTGCGTTTGACGGTACACCGTACACATCCATGTTTGACCATGACTTGGTGGAACGATCAAGGACGCTACCGTTCTGACCTCCATCCCCGATCCGTAGCCGTCGACGACCAGTTGCTTCGCCGATGTGCACCGCAGCCCCGAGATGGAGGCTAACCGGCTAGTCCAGCGGCTCCAGTCCAAACGACCAGGCGCGCTGGCTGCGCTGCCCACATCCCTCAGTCCTGACGCGTAGGCCATGTCAACGTGTGATGTGACGGCGACCCCCTGCCTGCCTGCCCCGCCCGGTCGTCCGCTTGCCTTCCCCGTTCCGCCGCTCGCGACGCGATACGCCGTGACAAAAATAACACGCGCGCAAGGCGCCGACCCGGTCGCTTTCGGCTCTCCCTATTCCCCAACGCAGCGACCACAGCCGCGCCGGGTCAAGAGCGCGCGCGCACGGCAAACGGCATCCGCGCCTCCCAGGTCGCGGAGGAGCACTGCGTTGGGAAAGCTTCTGAAGCAGAGGCAGCAACCCCCCCTCCCTGGCTCCCTCCCTCATCGTCAAACCCCACTCGCAACCGGCAACCGCGGACGCGTTCCGCCTCGCGCCTGTGCTGCTTCCCTCCTTGCCCTGCTCCCCACGCAAGGGCCACCGCGCGCCGGAGACCATCCCATGGCGGCGCCGCAGCGTCCGAGGCCGCAGCTCGCGCGCATCAACGCGATGAAGCACTCGTCGTACCCGGCCGAGGACGACGGCGCTGAGGACCTGGCGCCGGTCGACCTCGGCCCGGAGTTCGCGTCGCAGACCAGCTTCCGCATCCGCCGCGGGGGCGCCGAGGTCGCCGACCTCTTCCGGAAGCTCGGCCTCAAGGGCCCCGAGGACTTCACCATCCCGCCGGCCGTCTATGCTGCCGCCATGGCGCACATCCCCAACTCTTCCCGCAGCCGCCGCCAGTCGCTTGAGGCGCCGCCGCCGCTGCCGGGTGCGGGCGCCGACGGGGTGGCACCAGCACCACAGGGACCGCCGGATGTTTCTGGACGGGACGCCGTAGTCGCAGCGAGGCTGGATGCAGCCGTCGAGGATGAGCAAGCTGTGTTGGCCGCCAAAGTAGTCCAATCGGAGGTTGCTGAAGTTTCTGCAGAATCGTCCAAGGGGTCTGGAGTCGAATCGAGCAGCAGAGATGTCCAATTGGAGACAGGGGAATCTTCCAAGCGAGTGGTTGCCGCCGTGGTGAAGGAGAGGGCTGCAGACGGACTGAAGGGAAAGGGCGATGTGGTCAAGGTGGATCAGCTACGAGTGGAGAGATCAAAAGCGGTGGTTGTCGAGGCGCCAAGAGAGACTACCGCTGCCGTGGTTCAAGCTGTAGCGGAGTCCCCTTCTCGCAGCACCGAGTATTTGATCTCACCGTCGCCAAACAGGCGGCTTAGGAGAACTATCACGTCTTGGCTCAAGGGACAGCATCTCGGCAGTGGATCTTTTGGGTCAGTGTACGAGGCAATCAGCGAGTAAGTTTGATTCTTCCTACTTCATGATAATTATACCATATTCGCATTATTGGGTTTTTGTTTGTCATAATTAACTAGGACAGAGAGGACAATGGAAGCACAGCTACACTTTTGCTCTGCAAGAATATACATAGTAGGTAGTACTGTATTGCTGAAACTGTGTTTATGATCTGATATATCAGCTATCAAGTTCACTAATCTTAGTGTGAATAATTCGAGAAGCTTTCAAATATATTGCAATCGATGTAATACTTCTCATTTTAGGTGCACTTAACTATTGCCTGACTTTCAAAAGAATATATCGAGCATCGGTTTTCAGTTGACCTTAAGTCAAGTCTTATCCGTTGGATTTTAGTCTATCTTGGAATCTTTGTTTGTGGGAATACATTCTCCTGGTGTTTTATGCAGAGTCCTGTGTCCCATCTGAGCTTTCACTTCATTAGGATTCTCTGTGCCAGAAACAATATTTAGTTATGTATATATTCATTATAAGATTGGCATGCATATATGGATCTTTTCACAGGTTGTCTGTGATGTCATTTCTTGATGTTGGCTAGCATTATATGAGATCAATTTATTATTTTCATAGGAACTCCAGAGTTCACAAATTTTCTATTATCAAATGCAGCCAACAGGCTATTTGGTGGGAAAACATTCAGACATTTTCGATGAACACATACATGCTGTGCAACACAATATTTCAGAGACTGACTTCTAACATGTCTTTTACAGTGATGGCTTTTTCTTTGCTGTCAAGGAAGTATCATTAATGGACCAAGGACTCAATGCAAAACAACGCATTCTGCAGCTTGAACATGTGAGTTATGAATTATGCATGCTTGAGAATTATGCTAATTACACTGCTTCAAACATGTTTCTCAATCATCCAATTATTTTCTTGACTTCCACTGACAATAGGTAATTATTTTGTTTCACTGTTTCAGGAGATATCTCTCTTGAGTCGTTTGGAGCATGAAAATATAGTTCAGTATTTTGGAACAGATAAGGTACTAAACTCATTTCTATAGTCATGAAGTTTGTTTCCAGAATAAAACTATGATAAGCATACATTTATTTTCTATAATAAATCTTTCTCCATGCGGTGATTGCTTTGTTGTGCTCCGTTTTGTGCTCTCCTTTTGTTCATATTACATGCTATCTTCAAGTATGTGGCAGCTGTCCATCGTGAATGCTTTTTTTAATGTTAAATTTATGGGATGAATTCGTTGCAGGAAGGTGGGAAACTATATATTTTTCTTGAACTTGTTACTCAAGGATCTTTAGCAGCTTTATATCAAAAATACCGTTTGCAAGATTCACAAGTCTCAGCATATACAAGGCAGATTCTGAATGGTTTGCACTATTTACATCAGCGGAACGTTTTGCACAGGTGAGTTAGGATTGAATTAGAATGATATATCAATTTGATTTTCTACTTTATATTTGGATATATGTTTATGTTATCTGGATATTGAACATGCTCATCCTCTATGTTACTAGAGATGTAAAATGTGCCAATATCCTAGTTGATGCAAGCGGATTGGTCAAATTAGCAGATTTTGGACTTGCAAAGGAGGTATTCACTGCGACATTCTAAACGCCGTAAGTTTCATCTGAGTTCTACATCAACATGTTGGGCTGACTCTTTCTAATTTGCTTTTGCAAGATGTCAATTTTGAGCCAAGCAAAATCTAGCAAGGGAACTGTCTACTGGATGGCCCCTGAGGTTAGTCTGTGCAGTTGTGGTTCTGTGCTGTTTCTATCTCAGTGATCTTACAGTACCATGTTGAATTATTAAAATAATAATTCTAAGTATCTCAAGTGGAGATTACCTGAAAATATCCTTGTAGTGTCAACCTTAATGATGTGCCTCTCCCGAGTTCAGTTACTTGACAGTGGCGAGTTTGATACTTATGAGCCATCTAATTGTAACTGAAAAACTTGTAAGCACTGTGACAAACAAAAGTGTGATATGACTTCAAGCTGTTACTTTACTCTGAAAAACTTGTCTTGCAAGTTGCGACCCAATATTGTGGGCATTTCCTGATGGCATATTTTCATTATTAGGTTGCTAAAGCTAAGCCACATGGACCTCCAGCGGATATATGGAGTCTTGGCTGCACAGTTTTGGAGATGCTGACAGGAAAAGTGCCATACCCTGATATGGAATGGGTGAGTGATTGTGCCTCAATTTTCTGCTGCAGCAGTAACAAACTTGTATATACAACGTGATTTAAAGTTTAAACTTTGAATACAAGAAGAAAGAAAGAAGGTCCGTGTGGCTACTTTTCCTGACTGATAGATTTGCTGTTTATCTATCTATGTTTGTTTGTGCAAATGTCATATGGTATAGTGGACCAAAAATAGCAGTAGTCTTGGTCAAGATGATTCCATTATTTTTATGAGTAATATAATAAATGATTAAATGTGCACGCACAAGTAGCACGTCTCTTGATAGAAAGCTATACTTTCATGGTGAATGATATCACATTTCTCCTGTTTTGTAGACACATGCTTTGCTTAAAATTGGTAGGGGAATACCACCAGAAATTCCTAAAACATTATCAGAAGATGCGCGTGATTTCATAAAGAAGTGTGTTCAAGCAAATCCAAATGACAGGCCATCTGCTGCTCAGCTATTCGAGCACCCATTTGTGCAGCGACCGCTGCAACAATATAGCACGTGATGTTCTCCTTGGTTGCTAACACATTTGATTGTACATAAGCTGGTAAGTCTTCCAGCCTCCTATTAAACAAACAGCTGCTTTGATCACCTCCATCTTATCACTCAAGAAAATATTTAGCTCAACTTGCCAGTACTAATGATCTTTTTTTTTTCGTTTTATAGATTTAACTTACATCCGAAAGCTGTTGCTGTAATGAGGATGACCCCTTGTCCTGTATTCTGAGAATGAGCCTCAATCTGAAGGCAACCCTTGCTCACTGTACCATTTTCATGCTTTGTAGTTTAGGGGTGATGTCCAAAATTGCTTTAAATCTGGTAAGCACATCCAGACACTTCGAAGCAGCAATGTTTGCCCTAATGTGGGCAATTTGTATTCGGTTCAAGATGGCTTATATAAGTGGTTCTTTTGTGCTTGTCCGCCCTTTACACCAAGCTCTAACGACTATTTCAGATTATGTGTGCCTGAATATCCGGCTGATCTAGTGTTTATTAGTGTTTGACAATGGACATTTTGGCCAAACGGGAAACCACTCTAATGACAAAAATGTGTTGCTGGCAGTATAATGAGGTGTTGTTCAATGCTCTAATATTTCGTGTTCTGTTTCTGGCCACGTCTCCATGCCTGTACAGGTCAAATTCCAGTTGTGCTGATGTTAACAGAGCACCCAGAATTCTAGTGTCTGTACTCTGTAGCCGATCATTGCCTTAGAGCCACATAAAAGCAACATGGATTGTCTATGTTGATCGACCTCATCAAATTGTGATCAAACATGCTGAAATCAACTGACTCTACCAGTGTGCCGTATATGTTGAATCCCTACAATGATGGGCAATTGTCCTGTCCAAGTAGTAGTAACAGGCTAACAGCTGCATGCACTAGCAAGCTACAAAGGCAATGCAGACACATTTATCTACACAGATGTTCCATCTGTTGGAGCAGCAAAGAACCACCTTTACAGAGAGGACATTCCACAGGCACAAGCAAAACTTTGAACCCTGTGGTGCTGCCTGCAGAAGCATTGCATCTTCCACATTCTTGCAGTCCCAGCAGCTCAATCCCCATCCAAACTGCTGCTTCCATGATCATCACAACCATACATTGCCATCTCGTGCCTGAGTAGCCCAAGCATCTGGCCAATCTCCTCGGCCTGCGGATGGGACCGATCACTCGACACGAACTCGTGCACGTCGCCGTCGATCTCCACGATGCTGTGCCCCGGCCGTTTCTTCACCCCGCGCGCTTTCATCAGGCTTCGGACCTTCCCCGCGCCGTCCCACTTCCCGACGGCCGCGTAGATGTTGGAAAGCAGCACGTAGTTGGCATCGCCGCCGGGGTCCAGCTCGAAGAGGTGCTGCATGAGCTGCTCGGCCATGTCCAGGTCGCCGTGCATCCGGCAGCCCGCGAGGAGTGCCCCGAGCACCACTTCGTTGGGTCGCATCGGCATCGTCTCCACCACGTGCATCGCCTCGTCCAGGCGCCCGGCACGACCAAGCAGGTCGACCACGCACCCGTAGTGCTCCATCCGCGCGGCTATACCATACTCTGTCGTCATGAGATCATAGTACCTCAGGCCGTGCTCGGTGAGACCGGCGTGGCTGCAAGCCGTGAGGACGCCGGTGAGCGTCACCGCGTCCGGCTTGAACCCCTGCCTCCGCATCTCCTCGAAGAGCTCGATCGCCTCCGTGCATAAGCCATTGGCTGCGAGTCCGACGATCATCGAGTTCCAGGAGACCACCGTCCGCTTCCTAATGGAGTGGAACACCTGCGCCGCGAGCTTCACCTGTCCGCACCGCGCGTACATGTCGATCAGCGAGTTGGCGACGCGGACATTGCGCTCCAACCCCTGCCTGAGCACGAGCCGGTGCACCCACATCCCGAGCCCGAGCGCGCCTACCTCGGCGCATGCAGATACGACGGCAATCAACGTGACGTAGTCCGGCTCGACGCTGTCCAGCAGCATGGCGCGGAAGCAGTCGATGGCCTCGTCATGGCGCCCGTTCTTGACGAACCCGTCGATGAGCGCCGTCCAGGAGACCTTGTCCGGGCCGGGCATCCCGTCGAACACCTCGAACGCGGCGTCGACGAGGCCGTTGCGCATGAGCCCGGAGACCATGGTGTTGTAGGTGACGACGGAGCGGACCGGCATTGTGTCGAACAGCTGGAGCGCGAGGTGCGGGAGGCGGGACGCGAGGTAGAACCTGGCGAGGCAGGTGGAGAGGAGGAGGTGGGAGGGGAATAGCTTGAGCGCGCGGGCGTGGAGGGTGAGGGCGAGGGGGCGGGCTAGCGGCGAGGATGGGGAGTCGGCGCAGGCGGAGAGGACGGTAAGCAGCGTGACGTCGTTGGGGGCCGGCGCGGCGGGGGAGGAGAGCATAGCGCAGAGAGACGCGGCCGCCGCATGCAGGTCACCCTGGCGCGCCGCGCGCGCGATGGTGGACGTCCAGGAGACGACGTCCCGCGGCGCATGGCGGGGTGCGCGTTGGGATTCTTTGGTGGAGCGCGGAGGTGGGCGGAGGGCGAGAGACGGAGCCGCGGGCACAGCCATGTTTCTGCTTATCTTTTGCTGAACACCGCCTGAGCCAACGCGGGAGACCCCTGCCCTGCGGCATCTAGTTCCAGATTTCCAGCCATGTCGTGATTAAAAAAAAACATTTTCAAATTTCAAGACAAACTTGCACATGCCATTTCATATGGACAGTTAAGCATCTACAGAGCCATTGTAGGCCATAGCAAAAATAATTTGGCCACACTCAGTTTTTAACCCCACTTATTCTGAATGAGAGCATTGCACAGACAAGCAAATTCTGCTGAAGAACTGATACACATAATTGATGCTGCAGCAACTCTTTACAGATCTATATCACCGTACATCACTGCTGTACACATAACAAATCCAAATAATGTGTACAGATAAATACATATGATACATTGAGCTTCTGCCTTTACAACATTCATGCATCTGAAGAACTATATGTGCAAGCAAAACTTTCATGTGGGAGTGGATTCCCATGGGAAGAAAAGAACTGCAACTTATGGGATGAGGAGGCCCCTAGATCATGGAGAAGAGAAGTTCCAATCACTCTTGACAATGCCCTTGCACACAAGAGCCACAAAAAATATGCAATGAAACTGCAGAGACTAATTATATTTATAAGCTTCCTGGTAACAAAAAATTACATTGGCGATATGAAGTCTTGCTCTTGATATAAGTAGCCATGCACATAGGAGCACAACTACAGAACCTGGCCCATCTGATATTTCACTACAAGGAAAGGAAAGATTTTGTTGTCATTCCAATAGCTCTGTCTACATATCTTCGGTGTGAGGATGAAATGAAGCCAAACAAAATAGCTTTCCTCCTTTAATACACTGAAATCCAATTCATGTGGTTCTATTGAACAACAGTGGCTAAAACTGCAAAACCTTTTACACCTTCACAAAATGGGGTTGAGCTTACACCGATAACCACAACCAATCTTCTAAATAATCAATCCTCAATGTTACTTCCACTGAATCTGGACTTCAAATATTGAACTGCAAGCTCTTTCCAGTCTGACAGAGATGCAAATGGCAGCAAACCAGCCAAGCATGGCAGAATAAGTGTCACCAAAACATAAAATGCGTATCGGCGGGTCCAATATGGTAAATGAACAGCCTTGGTCCTGTGAGTCACAGAAATAGGACCATAGAGTATGTGATGTAAAAGAGATGGCCAAATGTTTCCAAGTAAATGGATGGAGCAAAGGGCCTCCCAGTATATAAGCCATACATTTCCATCCCCACCCAATGTGTCGACACAACGGCTTCCAAAATAACCACAAAGAACTCCCAATATCATAACATTGAATGTTACTGGCATGTTTGGTCCAGTCATTGCAGAACGCTGGAATATCAACCAACCAATTAATAGGAGCATCAAAATTCCAAAGAATATCCTTGTTGCTGCTATCACATGGCATTTGAAAAGCAGCAAACCAGAGTTGAATGCGGACACTGAACTTGGCATCCACCAAGATGTATACTCCTGCAAGAAAAGGGAACACATGGTATGAACCTCTCAACAGTGGCACTGGAAACAGCTAATTCGTATCAGAAAAAAAGTGGTACATACCCTTGAAATTGCTGCACAAGCTGAAGTAGCAGCAGTTATCCTCTGGTACGAGTAAATATATGTTCCATATCCAAAACAGACAGACATGAGTACCACTGCAGTAAGAAGCATATCTATAAGTTTCCTGAAAAGTTCTGCATGCTTTGTATCCTCCATTTCAGTCTTGAATTTCTTCTCTTTGAAAGAGGCTTTCTCAAATCCCATAGAAACTTTGATCTTCTCTAACATGTGTGATTCAGAGCTCAGAGCTAACTGAGATCGGCTCAATTGCAATTTTCTCATAGTAAGTCCTATTTCAAGCTCCTTGAGCTCATTTGAACGAGTTTGCTCATTCAGAGATCTCTCAAATACACTAAGGATGTGCTGATCAATTTCTGGATTAGATCTGCTACGAGTAAGGTGAACCAGCTGGTGATTGACGCCCGCATGAAGAACAATCTGATTATTCATGGAACTCGAGGGCATGTCAGTCTGGACATCATGTATCTGACTTTGTGAATCAGCACCACCCAACTTTATTTCAGGTAATGAATCAGCACCACCCAACTTGATTTCAGGTACAGAATTACCATCTTTGTAAGAACATTGTGCCATATCTTGTTCATAGACAGGTGTTTCATTGATAAGGTGAATGGTTCTCAATGTACTACCAAAAGCTTTCTCAAAGTTACCCATGAAACTCTGAAATCTGTCACCATAAATCTACAACAAAAAAAAAGGAGATATAAGAAGCTTATGGAAAGTGGAAACAGAGTAGTGAAAAAGAAACTGCCCTGCACATACATTTGTTAAGGACTCCTTCACTGCCGAGGTACACATCTGCATCCAGAATGGGTGTGAGAACATCCATGGTTTTGTTCCAAACAGCAATCATTTACGAGAAGACTGAAGACAACATATATACCTTTGAGAGGACATCAGGTCGTAATCTTCCTTCAGAACCATTGCATCTATTTAGAACCTGTAAGAGAAGGAGGTGTTAGTTTTTGAAGCTGATTGATTGGTGCTGCCCCAAGTAGATCCACCTAAACCATTTCACTAATTGCACAATTTAAGTAACTTATAGAATGTACATCCTCCTATTAGGCCAAAAATATAAGTAGCAAACATTCCAGCACGCACTATCAATTAGAATATTAGGATGAGATGCTCATACCTTCACACACCTTGATTACAAGCATGTAGTGCTTAAGATTCAAACTCATAGGATTTATTTTTAAAAACAAGCTAACAACAGAACATAAGTCAAACAGAACCATAATCAAGATAAGCATTAAAAATCAAAGTATCTAATCCCCAGCCCTTTAGATATGTGGTGCATTCATATGGCAAGTTCTGAACTGAACACCAAAAAAAATCTTTGATGAGCCAAGCAAGAATAGTAGGATCTGAGTCATCCAAAGTTCCTTCACTTTTTTTTTTGACAGGGGTAACCCAGCTTTTATAGAAACTATATACAAGAATACAGTTCCTATACTTTTCCGCCAATCAGAACTGAACAATTCAAAATTCTTACACATTCTGTCCATTTGAGTTGAGGTCTTCTTCAAACAGCATTATCCCAAGTTCGACAAAACTCATCAATTTTGCACTGAATCAAACAGAAATCTTCAGTGGCTTGAGCAGAACCTCATGTTTGGTAGAACTGCAGTCACAAACTCCATTAAGATCAGAGCAGCTGGGTCTTGAGATACTGTCACACAATGCAAGCGCCACTGGGAGAGCCAAATAATCTCAATTCAATGAACAGCGTCCACTTAGATGGCAGAGAGAAAAGACTAGCTTCTAATCTCAATAGTACCAAACAATTGCTGACAGTTTACTGGAACAACAACTTGGGTTGGGGAAGCTTAAACTCTTTCTTGCAGACAATACAAGCATCGTGCAAAACAAACAACAATTTGGGTCTAAATGGAACTACCAATTAACGAATAAGTAGTAACCAACTACATATTCTCGCGCACAAAATTCCAACCATCCAAACATGGCAAGACAAGCTGGAGCGCACGAAGCGCGTAAAGATTGAATCTTTGGGTCGCCGCCGCGTAGACAAGAAGAGAGAGAGAGAGCCAAGATACATCCCACTCACCTGGGCAAGCACCGCCGCGAAGGACATCCCGAGAGGCAGCGCGAGATCTTGCACATCGTCGCCACCGGCTCTCTCCCCTCCCCTAACGGCCACCCGCCTCCGGCGCCGGCGCAGGTGCACCCCCTTCCGCAGCCAGGAGCGCCCGGACGCCGAACCGCCGTAAGACGAGGCCGACGACGCCGACGAGGACGCCCCTCCGGCCTCCGGCGATGCGGCGGCGATATGGGACCCGTCCATACGGGAAGGAGGGCCCGTGAGGAAGAGAGGGGCTAGGGTTTATTGACTGAAGCTGCAATACTGCAATTCTGCCCCGGCCCGGACTCCGCGTGGAAGTGAAGCAAGGAAGGAATTCTTCGCCCTGGCCGTTTGCGAGTTCGTCGTGCTCGTCTCGGCTCTTTAACAGGAAGGAGAGGTCCGGCTATGAAACGAACTGGAGGGAGATGAGAACGCGATAGCGAAGCGGCGTCGTAATGACGCCGAGTTAACCGTTGAAGCAACCGTGGAAGGAAACTCCGGTGAACTCGCGCGTGTAAAACAGCACACCTCCGATAAAAGTTCGTTTGGACGTGGATTCGTCGTTGCTTTCCTTGTATATCTTTTTTACCGTTGCTTATTAAGATCTCTTTTTTTTTTGGTTAAAAAAAAAACACTGAAGAAACATTTCAATCCTTGTCAATCTTAAACTGATGAAAGGAAAGGTTTGTACATGCCACGTTGTTTCCTGTAAATATACAACTTGCATCGACGAAGTTTAAAGGGTGGATTGAAATTTGAAGCTTGTCATCACATCAGAAGTTTCGGATTCAGTTAGCAGAAACTGCTCGGCAACTGCAGCCCCTAGCACTCCTAAATTTGGGCCTTTGTGAACGATTTTCTGGCCCGCACACGTTTCGCATCAAACGGGTACACGCAAGGCATCACATCGCAGGCCCGTTTCCACTCGCGAGGCCGTCTAGCTCCTGCTGGGCCCGCGTCGGGCCGTAGAGTGGCACCGCCGCGCCAGCCCACCTCTCCGTCGAACCTCCCGTTCTCCGTGTTCGCGAGCGTCGGTCTGCCGGCGACCAAACCCGTTCTGATGAGCGGATACCGACTTCGACAGGTTCAGTTTGGATCAGCAGTGTTGTTTCTGGCCACCCTTTTGATGAAATACTTGAAACCAGGGACCGAGCAGTAAGATCAAATCACACCAAATACGGGCAAGATGCCCGATCGAGGGGAAAAAAGATCAAACCACACCTGGACCTAGAAGGCAGAGGGATGATCATACTGTATCCAGTTCGAAGGTCGTACACACATCCAATTTGCCGTCGCTGATTTTGTTGGAAACATTGGGCGCCAGCGTGTTGCAACATGCAAAAAAAAATTTCTCTGGTTACGTACGGGTGCGAAATCGGCAACGGACAGCTTCGGACAGACGACAACAACGAGGCTGGGAGGGAGAACAACTACGTACCTCGGCCCGGCCCCTTTGCTTTCGGAACTTGGAAACGGCGCTTCGTCGATTTGTTCCTGAATGCCCGTATGCAAGAGCTCGGGACACAGATCCTGTGCAGTGGTTACTACTACTGCAAGATAAGCAGTGGCTGCACCTGAGCCATCCACACGAGAATGAACGGCTTGGATGAAACCTTTATTTTCTCTTTACTTTATTCTACCAACAGCCTTTTTGGAGGGAAATGGTAGGGGGCAGAGAAATGTTTAGCGCTATTTTATTACTAACACTATGTAACATCCCAAAAATTTACATTCAAAAATCACTCGCATTAAAAATTATTTTCAAAATATATTTCAAAAACTATAAAATAATTTGAGCTCTATAGTATCTCCATCTAATCCATCTATATTTATTTTTCGCGTACAAATAACAGCAAGTACCAGCAAGCCTACATGCAAGAAAACATAGCAGTGCACCTACACGAATATATATCTCATGCATGCATGCAGGACATGCCACCGACCATTTGCATGCACCTGCATGCAAGGACACGGCGATTAGGCACCGTCCATTTGCATGCAACGTGCATGCAAATGGGACATCGTCCTTCGCATGTAATTAGGCACCGACCACGCGCTACAGTAGCATTTTTAATGGCACGCAGCTGAGCGCTTTGGCCTATAAAAAGCCAGCCTCGGGTGCTCACTCTCACCACCCGAGAAACACGTTCACTCACTCG
>Ga0182004_10003052_pt1 | contig 13213 bp, 17 predicted proteins | sample Sormic07211540_1_FD_120479 | JGI IMG/M metagenome (GOLD analysis project Ga0182004, IMG submission 120479) | Endophyte microbial communities from Sorghum bicolor roots, Mead, Nebraska, USA - 072115-40_1 MetaG | ecosystem: Host-associated > Plants > Roots > Unclassified | place: USA: Nebraska...
AAGAAACTGAAAAGCCAACACACATCTCTCTATTTTCTATTTTATATATATATATATATATATATATATATATATATATATATATAATCCTAGAGGAGCCAACCCAGCACTCCTAGCCTGCTCCTGAGCCAACCCAGCGGCGATCCCCTTTTTCTGTTACATCCAACCCTTCGCTCCTCCTACAGGTTTTTGTTTCTATTTTTATTTATTAGTCAGATCCGCAATCAAATCAAATAAAAATAAATCTCGAATAGATCGTGGGAGTGGGAGGAGTTACGAGCTCAGCTCGCCGCCGTCACCGCCGCTTATCCTGCCCAGAAGCTGTGGTTCCCCCACGTAGTTTTGCTCCGTGCCTCTGACCCTGTCGGCGCCGCCCCCATCCCACCGGCGCCACTCCCCACCCCTCTGGCATCACATCAGGAATGATGGCGCACTTCGAGAATACGTCAACGGTGGATGATAGCGTAAATTGTTCATTATCATTTATGATGTACTAAACTCTATGACCAGTGGGGCCTTCGTGCCAGTCAAGGGGCATACCGTATAAGGACCCTTGTTGCGTGTAAGAAAGACAGATTATCATTTATTAGTAAAAGCACGAGAGCCAGAGGCGTTCCTCTGCTCGTCGTCGTCCATGGTATCTACCTCGTCTCGCTCACGTCCGAGCGATCGCCGGCGGCCAGGCGTGCAACAGGTGGTATCAAAGACAGCTATTCCTCGGCCCTTCCCTACCCACCCAGCTCATTTCTTGATCGGCTCGGCGTCGGCCACCAATTTCCGTCGCAATCGATTGAGATCCATACGAGTTCGGTCTACCAAATCCCTGCTGGATCAATCCGATCCTCCAGCCACCAGAAGCACATGGTGGCGGCATGACGGGAATCACTCGCAGCACCAATTGCGAGTGGGCGCACGATGGCGGCAAGACAGGATCCGGAAGCAGCGCACCTCTGCGCGCCTCTGGCTGCGGCGACATCGTCTTCGACTGGGGTTCTGCATCGAGCGATTGCGGTTTGGAGGCGTGAAACACGGTGAGCACACAAACATCGCTCCCAATTTCTCTCTAGCTTCGGTCGATTCTTAGCCTAGGGTTGCAGAGCGCTTGTCTCCGTGTAAAATTCCGTAAGTTGGAGTCGATTCTATAGCGGTGGCGTTTGGTGGGGAACTGTCTGTCGATTTGGGTTCTAGAGCGTCGTTTGCGTCGTCTCTGTGCTAAAATCCCTCGATCGCGCCTTGGTTCCAGGAGTCAGGTATTGGTGTAGCACGCGATAGGGGAGGCTAGGCCAAACCTGTTGCTACATATCATTGGTTTTCTGATTTCGATCTCACTTTCACAACGACGCCATCTAAACAACCCAAGCCTTCGACCTAGATGCAACTCTTACTAGAACACATGGCGGACAAAGAGCAGGTTGAAGAGCAGTGTTGGTGTGATCTGTTGGAGCAATTGGATCTTCTATTCAAACATTTGAATGATGTGGGCATTAGGCAGCAAGAGATGAAACAACAATTGTCTGCCCAGCAGCGTCTTATTGCCCAAAAAGTTCATGCCAATGGTCAAGTAGTGGCGCAGTTGACAATTCGTCAGTTTGAGAATGATCATTTCTCAGTGAGTGAAGATTCAGTCCTTGCACATGAGGAAGATCAGTTGTTCGAAAATGTGTTCACCAACAAGGGTAAAGCTTTAGTTCAACTGGGTCCCAGCCACCACTTCAACCCATCTCGGCCAACACAGAAGTCTGAGGGCATCCCTCGTCATGCTCTTACCAAGTTACTATTTCCCACAACTGATGGTTCTCAAGCAACGGTATGGTTGGACAAGTGTGTTAATTACTTTCAGATCTATCAGATGCCAGAAAGCTTGTGGGTGGAGACTGCTAGCATGCATCTGCAAGATAATGCTGCCAAGTGGTGGCAAACATACAAGCTTCATCATCAGAATGTTACATGGACAACATTCTTAGCAGAGCTGCAGGCTACGTTTGGCCCTGATGATCACTGGCATGCTCTCAATGAACTAATGGACTTGAAACAAACTAATACTGTGGAGGAGTATACCACTCACGTTAAATCGTTGTAGTATGATGTAACCTTGCATGGATGTTCCTATGATGACATGTTCTTTGCTACTCACTATGTTAGAGGCCTAAGAGAAGATATCAAAGCTGTGGTTGAACCTCAAAGACCAACTACTGTGGAAGCTGCCATGGTTATTGCTAAGATCCAACACAAAGTCATAGAGAGGAGCAAAATAAAATACCAGCAAAGGCATCCTAACCCAAGGGTCCAACAGCCAAAGCAAGAAACTAAACCACCTTCTATCTATGGGAACCTTTGGAGGGACAAACAACTCAGAGATTACAGAAAGGCTAACAATCTGTGTTATGGATATGGGGAGAAGTATGAGCTTGGTCATGCTGAGGTGTGTGCTAAAAGAAACAAACCACATTTGCATGCTTTGGTGGTCAATGACTTGGACAGGGAGATTCCTGAAGAATTACTCAATGAAATGGCTGTTAATGAAAGGTTGACAGAAACTTTTGGGCAGTTATCATTAAATGATATAGCAGGCACTGAGGGTGCAAATTCAATTCAGTTGAAAGCCACTGTCAAGAACAAGACTATGTTGATTCTAGTGGATACTGGCAGCAGTCACAGTTTTGTGAGCTCTCAATTTGTTCATATCACTCAGCTACCCACATCGCCAATGCCCAAGCAGAAGATACGGCTAGCCGATGGGAGTTGTATGTCTACTGCTCACCAGGTCAAGGATCTCCAATGGTACATTCAGGGCAAAACATTTACCGAGCATATGATTGTTATGGATAAGCTACCATATGATGCCATACTTGGATTTGACTGGTTGCAACAATTCAGTCCTATGCAGTGTGATTGGGTCGCCAAGACGTTGTAGTTCCAACATGAGGGCAAATTGGTTACTTTGCAAGGGTTGAGCAAACCACCAGTGACCCTTACGTCCATGTCTACCAAGCAAATGTTTAAATCTATCCATGGCAATGATGTGTGGGCTTATGTGTTGGTGGACAGTCCAACCTCGGTGCCCCAGCAGGCAACATCTACTCACATTCCAGAGGATATCAAGGACATGCTGTTACAGTATGTTGATATTTTCCAAGAACCTAAATAGTTACCCCCACATTGAGTATATGACCATGCTATACCATTGTATCCTGATGTTGTCCCTGTTAATACCAGACCCTATCATTACTCTATACAACATAAGACTAAGATAGAGAATCAAGTAAAGCAGTTGCTGGAGGCTGGTCACATCACTCATAGCCATAGTCCTTTTGCTTCCCCGGTGCTGTTGGTGAAAAATAAAGATGGCCAATGGAGATTTTGTGTGGATTATAGGAAGCTCAATGCTCTGACAATCAAGAATAGATTTCCCATGCCCATTGTAGAGGAGATTTTGGATGAATTAGCTGGTTCCAAATTTTTCACTAAGTTGGATATGAGGTCAGGATATCACCAGATCAGAATGTTGCCCAAGGATGAAGATAAAACTACTTTCAAGACCCATCAAGGTCATTACTAGTTTAGAGTTATGCCATTTGGGCTTACTAATGCTCCAGCCACCTTTCAATGCATCATGAACCAAATCCTTCAACCTTATTTGAGGAAATTTGTGTTGGTGTTCTTGGATGATATTCTAATTTATATCAAGATCAGGGATGAACATCAGGAACATATTCAGCAAGTGTTTGAAGTCCTGCGACCAATCAATTTTATCTCAAAGCTTCCAAGTGCACATTTTCTCAAGCTTCGTTGGCATACCTAGGACACATTATTTCAGATGCAGGAGTGGCAACTGACCCTGCCAAGACACAGGATATGTTGCATTGGCCCTCTCCTACTAACATGACTGAATTAAGAGCATTCTTGGGTCTTACCAGTTATTACCGCAAGTTTGTTAAGAATTATGGTATTATTGCTAAACCATTGACAAATGTCTTGAGGCTCAAGCAATTCCAGTGGGGACCTGAAGCCTAGAAAGCTTTCCAAAAGTTGAAAATGCCAATGACTACCACAACAATTCTAGATTTACCAGATTTTTAGAAACAGTTTCAAGTGGAGACTGATGCTTGCTCTGAGGGTATTGGAGCTGTCGTCATGCAATAGGGACAACCTATTTCTTTTCTCAGTAGAGCTTTGGGCGACAAGCATAAACATCTATCAATCTATGAGAAGGAGTTCTTAGCCCTCATAATGGCTGTGGAGAAATGGAGACCATATTTTTAGCGACAAGAATTCCAAATTCTCACTGATCACAAATCCTTGTCGTACTTGAATGAACATAATCTGCACTCTGATATGCAGAGGAAAGCCATGACTAGGCTTATGGGGCTCCAATTCAAAATTATTTATAGACAAGGTAAAGAGAACATAGTTGCTGATGCACTTTCAAGGATGCCTCACATGATGGCCCTACAAGCAGTTTCCTTGGTACATCCTCAGTGGGTTCAGGAAGTACTAAGTTCGTATGCTACTGATGTGGAGGCTTAGACATTACTTTCTCAGTTAGCCATCAGTAGTCCCAATGCTTAGGGTTTCACTTTGGATAAGGGCCTGATCAGGAAGGACAACCTCATTTGGATTGGCAACAACTCAGCTTTGAAAACTAAGATCATTGCTGCTTTTCATTCATGAGCAATTGGGGGCCACTCAGGGGTGAATGCTACTTACCATAGACTAAAAAAATTGTTTCTATGGAAAGGGTTGAAGACTGATGTGGACAACTGTTGATGCAAAAGTGGATCTGCAAACACAAAGAGCTAATACCCGATTCAATGTTAAGGCGTGCCAGCCGATTTGACCTTACAATCGACAAAGGTGGTAACTCGAATACTTTGGTCCAGACAACAGCGATGTGCCCGGATGCCACGGCCAAGAGGTATTCACGCAGAACTTGAAAACTCGTCGAGTATGACTCGATGAATTCTTAAGAACTCGTAAGTAAAAGACAATATGCGAGTTGACGAAGTCGTCGAGAAAGTAGATGCAAAAGTAGATGTAAAACTTGTGTATAATGTTGATTGGATTTTTACATCGCTACTAGGCCTATATTTATACTCTGTCCTAAAGGGTTACAACCAGATACGACTAGGATTTTAGTTCCAAACCAAACAGAACTCGTACATAAAATAAACTCTAACAATTACGGAAAGTAACAATCTATCTATTCCGGGTGATTGACACACCACCATTGTCTTCCCGACGACCCCCATGTTTGTTGACAACGTATTCTGACACAAATCAGGAAAGTTAATAAAGCCTGGATCGACAGGTGGAAAAGTGATGATTGACCATTGAGGGATTTGCCGATGATTTATGATACCGATGAAAAGGCGGCTGGAAAGAAATATGGTTAAGTCCGGGAACAGTGATGGATCAGTGCTGATGGCTGATATGACAGTTGGTGATGCCGATTGAAGATGATGTGCCGATGATGGCGAAGGAAGACGTGGAAGTTGTCGGAAGGACAATGATGATGTGCCGATCATCCTGGATGGATAAATTGTTGTTTTCCATAATTGGTAGAGTTTATTTGACGTACAAGTTCTTTTTAATTTGGGAGTAGAATCCTAGTCGTATCTGGTTGTAACTCTTTAAGATAGAGTATAAATATAGGCCTAATGGCGATGTAAGAGAACAATCCAATCAATATTATACACAACTTTTACATCTACTTTTGCATCTACATTTTCGACGACTTCGTCAACTCGCGTCTTTTCTTTTAATTACGAGTTCTTAAGAATTCACTGAGTCATACTCGCCGAGTTCTCGAGTTCTGCATGAATACCTCTTGGCTGTGGCATCCGGGCGCATCGCTGTTGTCGGGACCAAAGTATTCGAGTTAGCATCTTTGTTGGTTGTAAGGTCAAATCAGCTGGCACGTCTTAACAATTGAATCGGGTATTAGCCCTTTGTGTTTGTAGATCCACTTTTGCACCAACACATCTTTTGGGACACCCGGTGGGACGTATTCATCATCAAGATCAATATGTCTACTACTGAATTCGACACAGAAAATATCATCGCTGTGACGGAGGCTGATCTCAGGGATGAGCAGAAGCAGGTGATGGCAAAGGCTATGGAGGAATACAAGCAACTATGCTTAAAATCCTTCAGCGTCAACAGGAGCGGCGAAGTGATCCAGAAGCAAGACCTGCCGATGCCTCGGCATATCACTTTTGAAGCCAATCCTGGTAAATTGTAAGATATGGTTGACAATGCTATTAATCATGCTTTGGTCAATCAATCCAGTGTGCTGTCCAATACTGTTTTCAACGCTGTGGCTAGAAATTTCAAAGAAGGACAGACACCATTATTATACATGGGCCCGACCTATCATCAGCCAAGGTTGTCATCGGTTACGGCTCCATCGGCCTCTCTGGCCGTTGTGGGTATAGAAGCTACTTCTCAGCCAAGCACATTAGGGATGACTAATGAGCAATCTACACCGATGAGATCTAATCCAGCAACATCAGAAGGACGGGTTCAACTCAACACAGATGTATCGGCATCGGCAATGTCAGGATCTGTGTTCAAAAATTGCCAAGCCCCTCCCAATTGGTGGGGATATGGTATGCCTCCAGAATTTTTTGCAAATAGTTCTGGAACATCTCAGGTACCTCGGGTTCATGACTTGGCACGAAAAGCTCCTATGACATTGGTACCTCGGGTTTCACCGATGAATCAAAACCCTCAGTATTCAACTACTACTACTGCAAAGCCTATGGTAGGGAATTCTCAGATACCAGCGTTCTAGATGCCTAATGCATCGGCAGATCTACTACCGACGCACCAGAGGTTTATGACTTAGACGGGGTATGTCAACCCAATGATGACACCCAATTATCAGCCATCGGCAGGGCCTACGCCAATGAATGGTAACAATGGATGGATAGGGCAGTTTGTCTTTCCACAAATGACACAACAGAATCATCAGGTTGCAGGATTCCAGTAGGGACAGATGCAGGTTGGTTTTCAGAATCAAGGACCAGCCAATCAGCCGATGAATCTTGCTCAACAGATTGGCGGCCAGCAAGCTATGGCCAATGTCGTGTTTCCTGGGGATTGTATACCCCAAAGACACGTGGAACCTTATCAGCAGATGCCAGAACCCCAACCTGCACATCGGTAGGATGCCAATGCCTATTGGGCTGATAAGATAGCTGAAGTAATGAGAGATCAGTTTAGGATAAAGCCCAAGGTCAATTCTTATTCTTATCAGACACCGTATCCTCCTGCATATGATTTGATTCCACTCCCAAATCGGTACAAGGTGCCAGATTTTACCAAATTCTTTGGACAAGATGACACGTCAACTATGGAACATGTCAATCGGTTATCATCCAGTGTGGAGAAGCTGCTAACAGAGATGAATTAAGAGTTCAATTATTTTCATCATCTTTGTTAGGATCAGCATTTACTTGGTTTATTTCACTACCTCCAAATTCAGTAATTACTTGGGCCGATCTAGAGAAGCAGTTCCACAAGTATTTCTTTTCTCGGGTCCATGAAAAGAAGATTACCGATTTAGTAAGGCTGAGGCAACGCAATGATGAATCGGTTGAAAGTTTTGTGCAGAGGCTGCGGGATGTTAAGAACAAATGTTATAGTCTGGTTCTAGATGATCGATAGCTAGCCGATTTGGCTTTCTAAGGATTGTTGCCACATATCAAAGACAAGTATGCTTCTCAAGAGTTTGAACGTCTAAGTCATTTGGTGCAGAGGATTTTTGATCAAGATATCAAGACTTTTGAACCTAGGAAAGCTTGGAACAAAAAGGTGTCATTTGTCGATGAAGCAGCAAGTTTAGATTCAGATGAAGAACTAGTCATCGGCTTGGCAGAGTGGGTAAAGAACAAAAAGCTGATGCCCTGTCCTTTTGATCAGAAAGAACCGGAAAAGTTTGCTTTTGATGTTACCAAGGCCGATAGGATATTTGATTTTCTGCTTCAGGAGGGGCAGATTAAGCTGTCACCTAATCATGTGATTCCGTCGGCAGAAGAGTTAAAAAATATCAAATATTGCAAGTGGCATAATGCAACATCACATAGCAAAAATGAGTGCAAAATGTTCAGGCAGCAGCTGCAATCGGCTATAGAATCTAGGAAGATTAAGTTTGATAATTCCAAAACTTAGAAGCCGATGAAGATTGATCAACATCCTTTCCCCACAAATATGCTAGATGCCAAAGGTAAGACCAAGGTTTTGACATTGGAAACAGCTGAGAGAAACGCATCGGTGGATCCCTAGCATCAGGTAACTACCATTGACGCCAAGGGCAAAGGTTTGATTCAAGAGGGTAGCAACTCTGGAAGACCTCCTCGATCCGGCATTGTGATCACTCATAGACGGCATTGGGAGACATGGCAGCAACGTGAAGATCGGTATCGCTGTCAGCAAGAGGATCGACGCCGGGAAGAAGAAAGGCACCGACAAGAGTGGAATCGGCACAAAGATCACTAGAATTGCCCCTTCTTTATTCATTGTTGGGAGCAAAACATCAAGTTACCAACTGTTAGAGACTGCCCTGAATGCAATAGTTATAATCGGTATGATCGGCCAGATCGACGATTTCAGAATGATGATCGATGCTGTAATGAGCCGATCAGGGGAAGAATGTCAGTTCATGATCGGCTGGGGGGCAGGCTCAGCGTGCATGACAGGCTTGGTGGACGTGTTGGGCATTTTCCAAGGAATCGAGAGGAGCTTGAAGAAATGGCAAATGCTCGGGTGCTCGATGAATTTATTATTTGCAGGGATGCTAATACTCATCAGGTGGAATCAAGGGAAGTTCGCTATCAGCCAGTGCAGAGGACACAGCTTCCCCAATGGTGTCCAGAAGGATTGACAAGGACACAAAAAAGGAGGATGCAGCGAGAACGGCAAGAAGAATTGAATAGGGAAGAGAATTCTTCTAAGTCTGAGAATCGGCAGCAATCGGATCACAAAGGAAAAGGACAATCGGCAGATGTTAACATGGTATTTATGTTGCCGATGGAGTTTCTTACACCCTTTAGTGATGATGAAGAAGCAAATTTCCCTGACCAGATAGCTCAGTTAGCACTTGATCCAATGACAGCCTTGTTTGAGAAGCCTTCCGATGATGAAAGGTAGCATCTTAAAGGTTTGTTTGTCAAAGGCAGGGTTGATGGGCAGCCAATGTCCAAGATACTCATTGATGGGGGAGCTGCTATCAATATTATACCTTACGCAGTCTATCGGAAGCTTAGCAAAGGAGATCAAGATTTGACCAAGACTGATATGATGTTGAAAGATTTTGAAGGGAATGTATCTCCAGTTAAAGGGGCCATATGTGTTGAACTGACCATCGACAGTAAGACTTTGCCGACGACTTTCTTTGTCATCAGTGGAAAAGGTGCATACAATTTGCTACTAGGGAGAGATTGGATTCATACCAATTGTTGTATTCCTTCTACAAGGCACCAGTGCCTTGTTCAGTAGGTAGGTGATAAGATTGAAATTGTCCCCGGAGATTCTTCATACGTCATTGCATTGGCAGAGTCAGATACTTATGAGAGGACTAGATGCATTTCAGGGGAAGTTTGGGAGAAATACTTTCTCAAGGTTGCCGACTGTGAAATTCCACCGATCCAAGCAGTCGGTTTTGATGAAGAATTTTAATGGATAGGTTCGCCGATGATGGAAAGCTAGGACAAGGGTTTACATCGGCTGATGATCTAGTAGAAGTAGATATAGGTAATGGTGATAAGCCAAGACCTACTTTTATTAGTGCTAAGTTAGATTCTGAGTGTAAGCAACAATTAACTGGTTTGTTAAAGGAATATAAAGATTGCTTTACTTGGGATTATACTGAGATGCCTGGTTTAGACCGATCAATTGTTGAACATCGGTTGCTTATTAAGTATGGATTTCAGCCGCATCAGCAACCAGCACGCCGATGCAATCCTAATATTCTCCATGATATTAAGGCCAAAATAACCAAACTTATTGAGGCTAAGTTTATTCGGCAATGTCGGTATGCCGAATGGATTTCTAATGTTATCCCTATGTATAAAAAGAATGGAAAGCTTCGCGTTTGCATTGACTTTAGAAATCTTAATAAAGCTACACCGATGGATGGTTATCCGATGCCAATTGCCGATCTGTTGGTTGATGCTGCGGTTGGACATCGAATTATTAGCTTCATGGATGGCAATGCAGGGTACAATCAAATATTCATGGCTGAAGAAGATATTCCCAAGACTGCATTTAGATGTCCTGGTCATGTTGGATTGTTTGAGTGGATAGTCATGACTTTTGGCTTGAAAAATACTGGTGCTACTTATCAGAGGGCTATGAATTTTTATTTTCCATGAATTTCATCGGTAAATTGGTAGAAATCTATATTGATGATGTGTTGGTCAAGTCTAGAGATTTCATAAAACATCTAGCCGATCTATGAAAAATATTGGAGTGCACGAGGAAACATGGCTTGAAGATGAATCCTAATAAATGTGCTTTCGGTGTATTAGCAGGACAATTTCTTGGTTTCATGGTGCATCAAAGGGGGATTGAAATTAGTAGGAGGTCCATTGATGCCATCAACAAAATAGTTGCTCCCACCAATAAAACTGAACTTCAATCATTGATCGGCAAGATTAATTTTATCAGACGATTTATATCTAATTTGTCGGGTAAGATTTGTGCTTTCAGCCCTTTGCTTAAGTTAAAAGCCGATCAAGAATTTGTGTGGGGAAAGGAGCAACAATTAGCATTGGATGAAATCAAGAATTATTTGACAAATCCTCCAGTTTTGGTTCCACCTCAACAAGGAAAGCCCTTTAGATTATATTTGTACCGATGATATGGTCATCGGTTCAGCTCTCATTCAAGAATTTGAAGGAAGGGAGTGTGTGATTTACTATCTAAGCAGAAGATTGGTAGATGCCGAGACAAGGTATTCGGCTATTAAAAAATTATGTTTATGCTTATACTTTTCTTGTGTCAAATTGAGACATTATTTGCTATTAGCCGAATGCACCGTTGTGTGCAAAGATGATGTAGTCCGGTATATGTTATCAATGCCGATTATGAGTGGTAGAATCGACAAATGGATATTAGTGTTGTCGGAATTTGACTTGCATTATGAATCGGCTAAAGCAGTTAAAGGTCAGATCATGGCCGATTTTGTAACTGAACATTGTGGTGTGGTGGATACTTTGGGAATTGTTCCTTGGATGCTCTTCTTTGATGGATCTACATGTGATCGGGGAGCAGGTATCGGTATAGTGCTAATTTCTCCTCGAGGAAAGAAGTATGATTTTTCTTTGCTGATTATTGCCACGTCGACAAATAACCAAGTTGAGTACCAAGCTCTGATCAAAGGATTAGAGTTATTGAAGGAAGTTCAAGCCGATGTCGTTGAAATTTTTGGTGATTCTATGCTTGTTATAAACCAGCTGGCTGGGAGTTATAAATGCCAAAGTGAGGTTTTAATAGCATATTATGAGAAATGTGTACAATTGTTGAAGGAATTCAGGGATTTCCGATTAGAGCACATTCCTCGGTTACATAGTGAAGAAGCTAACCGGTTGGCTCAACATGCCTTGGGATATCAGCCCATCCTAGAAGTATTATCGGTAGTCAGTACCGATGATTGGATAAAAGAAATTATTGATTATTTAAATGATCCATCTAGGAAAGTTGAGAGGCGTGTTAGGTTTCAAGCTACAAAGTATGTACTCCTTGAAGAAGAATTGTATTATCGAACGATACATGGAGTTTTGCTCAAATGTTTAGGTGAAGATGAATCCAAGAGTTTGATGGGCGAAATTCATGAAGGAGTATGTGGAGCACATGAATCGGCTTTTAAAATGAAGTGGATGATTAGGAGAAACGGATATTATTGGCCGACTATACTTGAGGATTGTTTCAAGTATTTCAAAGGGTGTCAAGGATGCCAGAAGTTTGGCAATATTCAAAGGGCGCCCGCATCGGCTATGAATCCTATTATTAAACTTTGGCCGTTTCGGGGTTGGGCTATTGATCTCATTGGTCAGATCTATCCACCATCAAGCAAAGGACATAAGTTGATCCTAGTTGCCACCGATTACTTCACCAAGTGGGTTGAGGGTATTCCTTTGAAGAAAGTAACATCGGCTAATATGATTGATTTTGTGAAGGAGCATATTGTTTACCGGTTTGGCATTCCCCAAATGATCACTGCCAATCAGGGTACTATGTTTACCTCAGGAGAGTTTGATGAGTTTGCAATCGGTATGAGGATTAAAGTGTTGAATTCTTCTCCTTACTATGCTCAAGCTAATGGGCAGGCCGAAGATTCTAACAAAGGAATTATTAAGCTTATTAAACGAAAGATTGAAGAAAATCCTAGTAAATGGAACACATGGTTAAATGAAGCCTTGTGGTCATATCGGATGGCATGTCATGGTTCAACCAAAGTATCACCTTATCAATTGGTGTATGGACATAACACAGTATTGCCATGGGAAATTAAAACTGGTTCCAGGCGGATGTTTTCTTAGGATCAGCTAACTGCCGATGACTATGCTACTTTGATGAAAGATGAGTTGGATGATTTAGTGGGGCATCGGTTGAGAGCTTTAATCAGCATAGAGGAAAATAAAAAGAGAGTTGCTAAGTGGTATGACAAAAAGGTAAAGGCCAAAGAGTTTGTTGATGGGGATTTGGTGTAGAAACTGATTCTACCGATTGGGACTAAAAGCTCAAGATTTGGAAAATGGTCCCCTATGTGGACGGTCCTTAAGTACCAAATATAATCATGAAATAAATAAAGAAAAGGATCCAAATGCAACCAACACCCAGACTTAGGGTTTTATCTGACAGAATTCCATGAGTTTTGGTGTTTGTCTATTTCCGCAGGGGGTTATCAGGAAATATGGAGGAAAGGCCCACACATCGGGTTTACATAGAGATATTAACGTGCCGCACAATTTTCTATCATCTAGAAGACTCTAGAAGCCACGGGAACAAAGCGGAAGCCGAGAGGGCTCACGGACAGGGCGCCCGCCCAAGTCCTTAGGGCGCCCGCCCACCTATTTCGCCCTATCATGTTCAACTTCGCGGATTACGCTCCACCGACCTAAAGGATCAAGAATAACCGTTCAATCAATGTCGGTTTGATCCGACGGCCCAGATTCACTTGAGGGGACTATATAACCAGACCCCCTGGCCC
>Ga0182004_10003053_pt1 | contig 13213 bp, 9 predicted proteins | sample Sormic07211540_1_FD_120479 | JGI IMG/M metagenome (GOLD analysis project Ga0182004, IMG submission 120479) | Endophyte microbial communities from Sorghum bicolor roots, Mead, Nebraska, USA - 072115-40_1 MetaG | ecosystem: Host-associated > Plants > Roots > Unclassified | place: USA: Nebraska...
GTCGTAAGTATATTGAAAATGGTTTTACAAACTAATAAAAAACAAATTACATATCTTGTCTGGAAAAACTGCAAGACAAATCTATTAAGCATAATTAATCTGTCATTAGTATATATGGGTTACTGTAGCACCTAAGACTAATCTTAGACTAACTAAACTTAAAAGATTCATCTCGTGATTTTCAACCAAACTGTATAATTAGTTTATTTTTTATCTACATTTAATGTTTCATACATTTGTCCAACGATTCGATGGGATGGATGAAAATTTTTTTGGTGGGAAACTAAACAGGGCGCCAGCAGCGTCGGATTAATCATAATAAATGTTTAGTCTATTCGACGGAGTACGTGCTGCCAAAAGAAACTTGTGAGTGCTCTGGCCAAACCGTCGGTGGTCGAGTGGGCCGAAAACCACAAACGAATTGGGGAAGGAACCAGCCAGATATGTTGTGTTTCGTTTGGCATACGGCCTAACTAAGGTTTATCTATGACCTTGTTTACTTCTAAACCAAAACGTAAAATTTTTCAAGATTCCCCGTCACATCAAATCTTTAGACACACGCATAGAGTATTAAATATAGATAAAAATTAAAACTAATTGTACAGTTTGGTCGAATTTACGAGACAAATCTTTTGAGCCTAGTTAGTTTATGTTTGGACAATATTTGTCACATACAAACAAAGAGTTACTGTAGCAATTTTGCAAAAAAATTCCCAAGTAAACAAGGCCTATCTATATCGCATATCAATGCATCATGTTGCATTTTCAACGTCTTACAGTATGCACGGTTACCAGCACGGCAGTGCCTTGCTTTGCAATGCCATGGTCTTTGTTAAATTAGTGTTCTGAAAAAGGAAAATCATTGTGCTTGTATTTACGTAATTACGTGACAGCGGCCATGATGTGATGGAAACCATCCACAGGTTTGAAGAAAATGGAAATCTAAGGTCAAGTCTCTTTCTTTTGTTTACTTTTAATAAAATAATTGACTTCTAAATCAACTTATAAGCGTAGTCGTTTAGACAGACTCTCGCATCAGCCAATCAATTTTATCTCTGAAGTTATTATTTGTTTTTCTTAGAAAAAACTGCCAATATATATACAGTCTATTATATTCACCAACCATAGATGACATGGTTATAAAGAGACATGATGAAAGTAAAATGTGTGTTGTCCTATGACCTAAAGAAACTTTCGCAACATCCTTTCTTTAATTGTCTCTATATGCTAAATTTCTTTGCATGTTTCACATATTGCATTTGATATGTATCTTTTGGTGAAGTATTCGACAATAGCAACAAACGAATCATGAGACCACTCCATATGCAAAATCTAATGTCTTATTTATTTGATAACACACTTGCTTGCCAGATCATGCATTTTTAATAAACAACCCGGACTCAGTTCTCATCTACATTAATAGCATAGAATATGCGTATTAATAACATATAATATGACTATATTTTTAACACCACGGGGAACTCTACATGGATTTACGTAAAAAACATTAATAGATTCATATTATAGTTTTGGGGATCCAAACACCCCTCAGTCCACCAAAACATCAATGCACAATCACACGGCTTTAGCGACAACTTATGCTTATAGTTAGATCATGTTTAGTCCTCCAAATTGGTATCTAAACATCCAATGTGACAGACTAAACTTTAGTCCTGGGGATCAAACACCCTCTCAATCCACCAAACTCACGTAAGACCTAAATGCACTTTCGAGGACAACAATATTTTTTATTAGGTAAATAAAATTATATCGGAATATAATACTTTATATATGCGTCTCTATTATAGTATTAAAAAGAGAACATTTGAAATATGCCACCAAATATCACATGAAAAGCAAAAAAATAAAATAAAAAGTAGAACAATACATAAGGGGAAATGAAAAAAATCAACACAATAGAGGAAAGTAGAAAAGAACATCGCACAGATACTACTCAAACAACCTAAAAATATACCACAAAAATTCCTCACAGTACAATGTGAATACTAAAAGATACACTCGAGAACATCCCTTCTATACTAGGTAAACATCCCCAGATACATTATGAAACATCTCATACAATGAATAAAAAAAATATACCATTGAACATCGCACGTATACCGCTCGAACATCATATGTATCTTATAGAATAGAATACAGAAAATAAAAAAACTAGAACATGAAAATAAAAAAAGTAAGTTAAAGTAATAAAATTTTAAAGATAAAAAACAAAAAAAATAAGATAATATACAAAAATTGTAACAGGAAATATAAAGACAAAAATGATAAAACATGAAAATAAATAAAAATAATTAATTACATTAAAAGCAAACATAAATTAAAGAAAGATAAAAATGAAAATAAGTAAAAAAGCAAGGAAATAAAACGAAGACATAAAATAATAATAAAAAACAGAAAATAAAAAAATAATAATAAGCAAACGCCATTTTTTTTAGAGAGATACTTAGAAAATATATACCAGGTGCTCGCTTCGTAATAGAAGAAGGCATCTGAAAAAGGAAAAGACCGTGTGGAGGAATCAACCAGTATATTCTGGGCTGAGGACAAACTGGGCCGATGCGTTAAGAAAACAGTCAACTGGGCCGATGAGGGAAGAAACAGTCATTGCCCGTTGGCGGGCACCTGGTCAGGCGTACAGAACGTGGACGCGGCTGGCGGCGCGGGCAATGGCGAACGAGAAGGCCCATTAAAGGCCCAACTACAGTCAGCGGATATATATAAAACCCTAACAGCCAGCAGCCTCCGCCCCTCATCCCAAGTGCCAGCCGCCACCAGTCTCTCCCTCTCCTCCCGGCTCCGGCGAAGAGCGCCCACCAGGTATCCCCACTTCTCTTCCCTAGTTCCATGTCTGCTGGTGTGCGAAACCGAGTTCCCAAACTCTAACCTCAAGCGATTTGGCTGTCTGATGCTTACGAACTTGTAATTTTTTGCAAAAATTATCGGCTATACATGTGTACACGCGTGTCCCGTTACTAGATCCGCCCCTGGATCCCAGTGGTTTCAAGTGTTGAGATAGCATCTAATCTGAATTCCATTATTAGCTAGTTCTTCGTTCTACTTTGTAGCAAAACCCATGTGGTGATTTAGTTCGTTAGTTTCTTATATACCGTTGCTGTCGTATACTTGTTAAAATCGCGATTATGTGGGTGCAATTTTATGACTTTTATGATCATTCTTCTTATTTTGTCTTTGTCGGGTACGATTCTACAATAAGTAGTTATGAATTTGCGAGTCTACCAATCCCGATCCGAGTCAGGTACACGAACTGTCCCTGTAGATCTCAGTCTTCTGTTTAAAACTTTCTGTTTACCATGTGGTTCTGTCCCCATAAGTTGTCACCTAAGCTCTGAACTAATCTGACACTTCAGAAACATTGTTTTGGTTTGGATACTTCGGAAACATAGCTTTGGTTTGGATACTTCGGAAACATAGCTTTGGTTTGGATACTTCAAAAACATAGCTTTGGTTTGGATATTCAGAGTTCGGAAACATATCCTTGGTTTGGATTTGGGTTCAGGGTGCTTGTTATTAGATCTAATATATACGAGTTGTTTAAGGATTTGGATAATGCTCTGCAGTATTATAGTAGCATCATTGTTCTCTGTTCATTGAATGCCTGTTTAACTCTTGTCATGATTTGACACTTCAAGTTGTTCTAACACCGACCTCATATGTGCCATCAGATCACTTGTTAATCTTTCTCAAGGGGAGATGGCGTTTTCTTTCGCAAACGTCAACTCTGAGGCAGGGCTGAAAAAGCTTGATGAGTACCTTTTGACTCGCAGCTACATCACTGGGTATGTGATTCTAGCCACTCTGTTTGCACAATGGCATAACCTTTGTACTGAACTTATGCTGCTGTCTCTAGCTACCAAGCTTCCAAGGATGATCTGGCTGTCTACTCTTCATTTTCGGCTGCTCCCTCATCCAAGTATATCAACGTAGCAAGGTGGTTTACTCACATTGATGCACTCTTGAGGCTGAGGTATGCCTTTCTTGGCCTTTATATTTCCTACTAGGTATCCTGTTAGCATTGTGAGTGTTCTGATAATCCATACAATTTCAGTGGAGTTACTGCAGAGGGCCTAGGTGTCAAGGTTGAGTCATCAGCAGTTCCTTCAGCCTCAACTCCTGATGTTGCTGAGGTATAGTTTCTTAACTCCTATTGTAGCTGAAAACTATAAATGAATTTACGTGTTGTGCTAATTCTTTGTGATTTTTTGGCTGAAAATTGTTAGTAGTTTTATTATATGCTCACATAATTTGTGTTGATTGCTGGTTTGAATTATTATTGTTTTCTATAGTTATCATCAACCATGTGGTTCAATATCAGAAATAGGAACTTCTTAGTTACTCGTTTTAGTCACTGAAGTGCATTTCTAATAACCACAGGCCCCAGCAGCTGACGATGACGACGACGATGATGTTGACCTTTTTGGTGAGGAGACTGAAGAGGAGAAGAAGGCTGCTGAAGAGCGTGCTGCTGCTGCCAAGGCTTCTGGCAAGAAGAAAGAATGTATGTCAACGTGCATATTTTCTGTTTTATTCTCTCAATCACTGTCTTGCCACTTTACTATAAAGACATCCTTGCTGCTGCTATATTGTTGTCGTGCTTTGTTTCATACCCAAAAACTTTAAAGTATGATTCTAACCTTTCCATACCTTGTCAGCTGGGAAGTCTTCAGTTTTACTTGATGTGAAGCCATGGGACGATGAAACTGACATGGCCAAGCTCGAGGAAGCTGTTAGGAGTGTCCAGATGGAAGGACTGCTCTGGGGTGCTTGTATGTTACCTCAGTCTGCAACGAAATATAGTGAACCTTACACCTGTTTTACCATTTAGCTATGTTTCTTATGTGAACATGTTCTGCCCTTTGCAGCCAAGCTTGTCCCAGTTGGATATGGCATCAAGAAGCTGCAAATCATGATGACCATTGTCGATGACCTTGTCTCTGTCGACACACTCATTGAGGACCATCTGTGCGCAGAGCCAGTGAGCGAGTACGTCCAGAGCTGCGACATCGTTGCCTTCAACAAGATCTGTAAGTCATCCTCATCTACCACGCCGCCCTCACAGCTGCAGTAGCATTAGTAGGATGTTGCTTTAACCTACCTATAATATAGACCTGTCCAGTTTGTAATCATTACCCGAGGTTAACATTAACTTTTCTGCTTTCGTACTGTGTATGACTAACTTTTGATCAATCCTGTTTTGCAGAAATTTGCTAGAGGTGCTGGCGAAGGTGGTTGGCGGGCAATGCAACAACCTAATTTATCCATATTTCTGTGTCTGCTTTGTGTGGCTAGTGATATTGCCGTGAGGTTTTTGGATCCTAGTCGTGTCAAATGTACCAGTACCAGAGTTAATTTGCTTTAATTCGAAACACAGTCTGGTGGATTTCTGTTACTACTGTTTTTTGCTCGCAGTTCTCCTTTATTTCTGAACGCACTGCGGCACTGGTGGTGGTTTTGGTTGGATATCTAGGCTGTGTTAGTCTAAATTCTTGGCTTTGTGTGATCGGAAGCGTAGCCCTGGTCTGGGCGTCTGGCTGGTTGGAGGTGTCGCGCGTGGCGGAGCTGTTTTGGTCATGTTCGCTGGCCGTTACCGGCAGCCACCAGCCAGCATAACCACATAAGTTACTCTGTTCAGTTAGCAACAGTCCGTGACAATTGACAAATAGCCAGACCTGAATGGCTGAATTGCTGAAAGGCTGGAAGCAACGGTGCGGTTGTGGTAGCACCTCGTCTTGTGGCATTAGCTGCTTCGCTTCTGCAGCTCTAGGGCAGGCATTGCAGCGACAGAGCTGTTCACTGACGGATTGGGCTTTCATGCGGCACAGTCGTCTGTCTATTGGCAAACGCTACCTAAAAGTGTACCTGAAATTTGAAAAATAACTCGTTCGTCACGTCAACACCTGAATTCCAGAGTTGCTACTGCGCGATCTCATCTGATAATGCAGGAAATATTCGTCCTTCGAGTTTGAAGCTATGCAAGCCGTGTGTCGAGTAATGCTATACAAGGAAACCCTTAAAATGCATCAATGGTTCAGATCGAAATACTCGTAGCATTTACCTCGTGTGAATCCAAAACCAACGCCTATAAACTGAGACCTTGTTTAGATGTAAAAACTTTTTGGATTTTGCTATTGTAGCACTTTCGTTTATTTGTGACAAATATTGTCCAATCATAGACTAACTACGAGAAAGGAAACAACTCTGCAGTGATAAATATTGTCCAATCATAGACTAACTACGAGAAAGGAAACAACACGAAATAACTCGCTCCGACAGATCCAGATCCTCTCCGAAATCTTGAGCATGCCATTCTCTGGCAGGCAGTCAGTCAGCCAGTCGACATCTGAATCCCCAACCTCTAGTTCCCAGGGTGATAGTGATAAGCTGCCTGTGATCTTATCTGAATATTACGCCGATTCACCGAAGATACGACACACTCAGAGTTGACTATTTACTAGATTCACATTCAGAAAGAAAAAAACAAGAAAAAAAAGGAGGACTCAGTACTAGCTAGCCATTCTCCTCTCTTTTTTAACCAAAAGCGACACGCGATTCAGGACCACATCGCGGCAGCTTCTGGGCTCTCCTAGAACACCACAATTCGCCCATTTTCCGATAGTTTTTATGCATCGATCCATCCGTCAATCCATGCACCTACCAACGACGAATCATAGTTCATAGGTGTCTCTACCCTGCCCAAACATTCTTGCCCAGCCAGGGAGAAAAGAAATGCATCAGCTTTGAGCTCAACTAAACAATAGCTCTTCTAGCTCTCCATGGAAACCTTCTTATCTTGTGGATCCCTAGGATCCTTCCAAAACTAACAAAGACCTGATGTCTCTAGAGAGTGGAGATCCTCAGAAACCATCTCTATCAAGTTAGAAGTATTGCTACCACTGTATTAATTATATCTATCTACTAGTACTCTATTATTAATACTACGACTGTATTCTATCTGCAAGCCTGGAAATATCTATAGATATACAGTACATATGATTACAGTGAGTAGTGAGCAGCACATATATATTCAATGGCACACATCGGCATCTGCCAAAGGTGTACAATGTTGCTTGGTACTCACTCCTTGGCGCCTTTTTCCCACAATTGGGCACGAACACACACAAATGTGCCGGGGAGCTGCCTCTGATCCTGACGGCCAATGGAGATTTCAGGTCCAGCCTAGCTTTCCGGTTTCGGCAATGAGCATGTTCCAAGCACCCAACTTGCAATGCTGCTTCTGGACACTCAGGACTCCGCGTATATATATAAATTTCACGCAATCATATGCTTCATGAGGAATGCCATGTTCTTGAGATGGGGTCACAATTGAATAAGATTAATTTATCATCAGGGTTACGTTAACTAATTGAAATCACTTCTCTTAATTAGCCCACAGGATGAGAAAGAACTACAACATGTCTGATAGTATATATATGGAGAAGATTAACATATCTGGCATCTGAAGATGAGATGGAAAAGGAAAGTACAAAGCTGAGAATTCTTCCTATAAACAGCTCCATTGTGACGCTTGAACAAGCCCGCCAATGTATAGTAGGTGTGAATTGTGATCTTCATTCAGTATATTACACCCTGGTGCATTAAGTATATATATCCCGTCGTCTGATCGTTTCGCTGTTCAACTGAACATTATATTCGTTCAATAGGGATTATTGTCAGCACTATTTTAATGGGATTTGTCTTCTGAGTCAAGGCCATCATCACTAGATCATTCGCTGCGAAAGATCAAACACCAAAGTTTTAGCACCAGCAATAATGAACTTACAAAAAAAATGTCATCATATCATACAACTTTGCCAGGCAATCTATTCTTTTAATTGCAGCGTTTCAATGCAGCTTACCAAACAATTGATATCACAATGGCCTTGAACTCGAGCCTCATGATTTAGATCTCCAGAACAATGACTGCAAAGCTCAAGAAATTTCATTCAGTGATCCATGCTTTCTGGCAGAGCTCATTGCATAAAGTTTCTATATGCATCAATGCTATTTAATCGTGTGCATACTGCATAGTGTTGTGGAAAGGGAGCATATATGTTCTTACAGTCAGTATCAGTTTTATCCCACTTGATTCTGTCAGAACCCTTTTCATCATCCTCTTCATCGTGATGCCCATCCCGTATCATCATCCTCCCACTCGGTTTGTCTTCGAGGTAGTACTTCCTGGATGACACTGCAGCATTGCTCGGGCGAGCATTGTTCATCTTCTTCTGAAGCATCGTTCTGAACAACTGTGTGCACTCAAAAAACAAAAGGAGAGAAGCATTTAAACTTTGTCTGACAAGACATGAACTCAGACATATACATTTCATGTGCGTTGCTAATCTAATATAACACAGGTACGTTACCTTCTCTATCCTTGATTCAACTGGATCCTTCAAGCTCGGTGCGGGGGCGAAGCCGCCATGGCAGACGAACATCTTCTTGAGGAGGAACTTGAACGACTTCTTCTTGATGGTGGTGCCGTTACTGTTAACGAGGAGATCCCTGGCCTTGCTGAGTATGATCTGCGTGTCTGGCGAGAACTCGCCATTCTCGCCACCACCGTCGCCGGCGGCGTGCCTCAGGGAGATCCTCCGGTCGACCTCGAGGCTGGATGGGCAGTTGAGGAACCTGTCGAGCGGCAGCTGGCTAGCGCGGTCCTCGTCGGTGGCGCCCGACCCGCGGGAGGAGCTGGACTTGGACTTGGCGCGCCGGAGCAGCTTGTTCAGCGCGTCCTGCAGCTTCTTCACCTCCTCGATGGTGAAGTCCAGCACATCGGCCTGCGACGCGCGCGGCGGGCCTCCACCTCCATCTCCCGCCGCCGGTGGTGGGTCGTCGCCCAGTGTCCCGATCGAGAGGAGGCCCTGTGGCGGCCAGTCGCCGGTGGGGATCTTGTCCTCGCGACCGTGGTCTTGGCGGCAGCTTTCTGACGTAGAAATGCAGCATCATGCATGCCATGCAATGCAAGATCGAGCGGCCAGTTCGTTCGTCAGCACGAAGCTAAAGAAGAACGCACGTACGTGCGTGCGCAGGCGAGGTAAACAACAACCACCGTGCTACGAAAGGAATCACTCACCGTGAGCTGAGCTAAAGGCGGCGGCGGCGGCGGCGGCGGTGGCCTCGGGTCGCCTCTTCTCATGTTTACCATTGAAGCGATTCTGCATCCAGTTAATGATCTGCAGAGTGCAGACAATGCAAAATTAACCACGGAACGTACACTAGCTAGAAAAGAACTTACAGAAGAATTGCTGTCAGTGGATGAAAACCAAAAGGTAGCTTTCAGTGGAATTTACCCCCATGTCTTGCACGTACTGCTCCCGGCCGGAGAAGGATTAGCAGTACCCTGTGAATATCAGAGACACGGAGACAGTTTGCAAGAGCGGCAGGGAAGCCGCCGGCTGGGAGGCAACAGAAGCACGATTGGTTCCAGGGGTTTTGAAGGTGTCCTGTGATTGGTCAGTCAGGACGCCGCCGACTTGGCTATGCATCCACTACATATTCATCGGGAGATTTCCAGGACCAGAGAGAAGCTAAGCATATTCAGTGAAAGAAAAGAGAGTCGATCGAGAGTGGCTTTGGATGCAACCAGGGTCCCCTCCCCCCTGAATTAAATAGGGTTAGGGAGGCTAAACCCAGGGCTAGCTAGATATTGATGGTAGTGGCCAAATTGCACAGTTGCATCCAGTTACGTTCTTACATGTACATGGGATGTTAATTAATTTTATTTTACTATACTTGAGTGAAGTAGAGAATATGTTGGTAAGAAAGTTCATAGCTTTAATTTCTGGTTTCTGGGATCAATGTGGAGTTTCTTACACCTGCCGAGGTGAATCATGGACATTAATTAGAACATATACTTTTTTATGCCTTATTTTTCAGTACTACTTCAACAATACTTTTCATCCAAGTAACATCGTTTTTCTCTCTCAAAACAATAAGCATCAGACAAAATGCCCACCTACAGTTAGAAAATAAAATTGTAATTTGACTTCACCAAAATAAGCATTGTAAGAAAAAATCCTATTGTATTTCCTTGATCGAAACTTCTTAGTATTTTTTTTTCTTTCTGGTGATGGGATTAATGTGGGAGTGTAACACCTACGCTTGGGGAACCATCTACAATGAAGCAATATATTTGTTTTGCTGTTTAGTAAAACAACACAATGGTGCTGACACACATTATATGAGCATCACTTGTAAGAGATTGGACTTGTAAATCTTGAGATCGACAAAATTATCATACGCTTGTCTCTCGCTTTCAACGAGAACACAATCTAACACTAAAAAAGGACAATTAGATGTAAATGTGAGCATTCGTGTCAGTTGAGTTAGAAACTCAAACCCACCAGCTGGACAGATTCCAATATAAGGTAGAAAGTACCTAACACTTATTAAAGTGTCCACATTACTACATTAGCGTGTTATTGCTGAGGTGCTTTTGCCACAAATTTGAAGAAGATAGAGGATCAGTGCGCATTCTCTTGTTCCGCTACAGGGGCATTCTGCCCGTGCATATACATGCATGATCCAATGTGCTCCTGCGTGTCTCAAGCTCACACATGTCAATATGCCATCCGGCGTTTTGGCTTTTGCAGCTGTAAAATGCCAATGACACTGTGTCTCGCGTCTCGGTACCTGGTGATGGATGTTCCCACGGTAACTATTTACTCCCTCCATACCTATAAAGCAAGTTGTTTTAGACAATGACATGGTCTCCAAAATCTAACTTTGACTTCTTGTTTTTTATGAAAATATTTATAAAAAATTAGTATAAATATATTTTTATGAAAGTATTTTTGAAGACAAAAATATTAATATGGTTTTGATATTTTAAAACTTAACAACTTAAAAGTTATTCATGATTTATATTTTTAATATTTGACTCAAACCTTATCCAAACAACTTGTTTTATGACTATGTTTATGGGTATGGAGTGAGTACTCGGCATACGTAGGATCGGAGTAGCTTCGAGCTTGCCATCGTCATTCGTGCTCGTACTACTCCAACCAAAGCACGCATTGTCAAAGCACGCACCGACGACCCCGGCGCCCAATGCTACAGGCGTAGTATCCCCGAGCAGTAATTATCCCAGGTGCCCTGTGCGCACTGTCAAAGCAGAGGAATTTATCCCAGGTGTCTTGTGCGCGGCAGCCAATGGCCTTCGCCGACGTGGTGCGTGCCCGTCCGTTCGAGGCAAATCCCAGCGCGCGGACGTGGGCTCGCACGCACCCAGCCATTCGGCTCCTATTCCTATTGTATTCCTCCGGCGCGTCGGCCGTCGTCGGGGGTCGCGCGCGGCCCATCAGGACCTCCTTCCCGCTCCCCGGCAATCAGGCGGGAGGAGAGGACCTCGTGGGGAGTAATCTACGGGGCACTTCGCGGCGCTCCACTAGTTAATCGGGGTGCTTAGGCGGGGAGGGACCGGTCATTAACAAACAGGTGTCAGCCCGACACGGGGAGCCCTGGCCGTGCACGCTGTCGTGACACTTGTCCCGCCTCTCGCATCGCACGGACGGCATCCCATTGGCTGCCCAGTGACCGCAGGGGCGAGATCCCAGTCCCAGAGGTGGCGCACGCCTGCATAGGCTGCAGCTGCAGCTGCCTGCATGTGCATCCGTGCATGGCACCCAACTCTTTCTTTGTAGTAGATGCAAAATAATGGAGCTTTTTTTTTCTCTATCGTGTACGTACTACTACTTGCACTTCTCTGTTGACGGGCTTTGCAGTTTTCCGAGTGTCACCCTTTGGGTCAGATGTTCAGCAATCAGCATCAAATCCAGGAGTTACGGTTAAACTAAATGATCGGGCATGTTTTTTTAGCACGCTACAACTACCATTCAGCAGTGTTTTTGTTTTTCTTTCGTAACAAATTTAGTGAACAGTTCTCGCAACAAATCGTTAGTGAACAATATTTCCAGTTATAACTTTTCAACTAACAAATCGTTAGTGAATAATATTTTCAGTCATAACTTTTCAACTAAGCGAACAGACTTTTACCGAAGCAACAGATAATATGGCCGCTGTTTGATTGCGTTTGCTATTCATTTTTTCCCTAAAACTGGACCCCAAACAGTGTTTGCTATTCAATTTTTTTCCTAAAACCTCACGGCGACGCACTAGCGGCGTGGCTAGCCGTGACTGGGAGTTAGTGGCTAGCCGTGACTGGGAGTCAAAACAGCCTGTCAACTCCCAACACTGAACAGCTAGATAAGCTAGATATTCAGAAACAAGTACGCAGCAGCCCTAGTGAGTTGTCATCCCTCTTTCGCATTGCATGTAACACGAGCAAATCAGAACGATTGGACGGAGACAATGTACAACCAAGACCGATCGTCAATCTAAGCTGATATATTTTGTATTTCATCCACGCCCCACAAGCCACAACCTGGCTTCCGCGAACTCTATTATGTACAGTCCAAATCTCCAATCTTCCATAACAATATACAAAACACAACTCCTGGGTTTCCCTATTTCCTACTACGACTCTGACCCTCCACAGCACACCTCTGAACAGCACTCATAGCAGCCAAGGCACGCTAGTGCGGCACAGATCTGTGCCATCAGAATGGCGCACTGGTCATTCATCCTGTTGCATGCCTTGATGCAGCACATGCAGCAGAGGCAGTCAGCGACGCTGCTGCAACAACCCTTTCCCTTATGGAGCATCACAAGTTTTTCTGCCGGATTCCTGTCCCCAAATCCTGTGATGAGATTTTCCCTTGTAGCGTCTTTGTTACCGAATCCCAGTTTCAGGCCGTGCATCAGGATCCGTTGCTCATCTCTGCCTTTCTGTCCTTTTAGTTTTTGCTTGACCTGTTCAAGTACACAAAGCTCAGCAAGAAGTCCCTTCACATCAAACTATTTGTAGTTGCAGCCAACGGACCAACAACAAGAAATAGTTATGAGCTAAATGATCTAAAGTAATTTCATGAAAGCCCCTACACCAAAAGAGAATGAACATCATCGAAGAATAACATGTTGGAATTACCTTTTGTGTTCCGTCTACTTTATCCAGATTTGTTTGAAGTAAGGTCATTTCTGTGTACTCTGATGGAACACCATTTTGTATGCTTAATTTAATCACCTGCAAGATTGAGAAGAATCCCTTTTATTCAAACATGTGAGAGAGAAAACCAAGGTAAAAGTAAACTACTCATTATATTAAAGTCTTTGGCAA
>Ga0182004_10003054_pt1 | contig 13213 bp, 11 predicted proteins | sample Sormic07211540_1_FD_120479 | JGI IMG/M metagenome (GOLD analysis project Ga0182004, IMG submission 120479) | Endophyte microbial communities from Sorghum bicolor roots, Mead, Nebraska, USA - 072115-40_1 MetaG | ecosystem: Host-associated > Plants > Roots > Unclassified | place: USA: Nebraska...
CATTTTAAAAAAACCGTCTCGGTTAAAATGTTAACGAAAGCGGTTGCTTTATAACGGCCGCCTCCGTTAAAGCAATTAACCGAAGCGGTTTTCTAACAGCGGCCGCCTCAGTTAACATATTAACCATGGCAGTTGGACAACCGCCATGGTTAAGGCAACAATTAACCGTGGCCTTTCATCCGTGGCGGTTGCTTTGCCCGCCACGGTTAACCTGTTTTGCCCGCCACGATTAAATATTTCTATAGTAGTGCTAAGCTTTTTCTTGAACACCCATTTGCAACCTATGGGTTTACATCCATAAGGTCATTCAATAATTTTCCAAATTTCATTAGATATTATTGAATCCATCTCATTCCTTATTGCTTCCTTCCACAGGTCAGCGTCAGGAGAGAAAAATGCCTCTTTAATGGTAGTTAGGGTATCATCCACGAGCTACACAATATAGTCATCTCCAAAAGACTTTATTTTCCTCTATCTTTTGCTCTTTTGAGTGACAATACTATCATCCTCCTCATGATAGTGAACATGAGGTTCCTAAGTTTGTTCTATCGGAATAAATTGCTCATAGGAAATTATAGATTCATGACTAGTAATATTAGGTGCACTTTTCACAGGGAAATGGTTTTCAAAGAATGTTGCATCTCTAGTTTACATTATAGTACCAACATGCATGTCAGGTACCCCAGAATTTATGATGAAAAACCTATATCCAACGCTATGAGCAGCATAACCTAGGAAAATACAGTCAACAGTCTTAGGTCCAAGTTTGTGCTTCTTGTTTTTTGGCACATTTACTTTATCCAAACAACCCCAAGTTCACCAATAGGAGACATTTGATCTGTTCTTTTCTCATTCCTTGAATGGTGTGATTTTTTATTCTTTCTAGAAACTCTATTTAGGCGATGACATGCTATCAGTATAGCCTCACTCCACCATTCTTTAGATACTCTTGATGTCTCTAATATGGCGTTAACATCTGTTAGAGTGCGGTTCTTTCTTTCAGCAATCCCATTAGACTGTGGTGAGTATGGCGGTGTCCTCTCATGAATAATTCAATGTTCTATACAGAAATCAGAAAAATCACTTGAAAAATATTCTCCACCGTGATTGGACCTTAACCGTTTAATTTTCCTCTCATGGTGAGTTTCTACTTCAACTTTATAGGTCTTAAAATAATGCAACACTTCATCCATTGTTTTTAGCAAGTACACATGACAAAATCTAGTATATTCGTCTATAAAAGTAATGAAGTACTGTCTTGCACCTTTAGTCAACTGACATTTCATCTCGCATAGATTCGAATGGATTAGTTCTAATGGTGCCAAATTTCTCATCTCTGCAGCCTTGTGAGGCTTGTGAGGTTTCTTGGATTACACACAAACATGGCACTTAGAACCTTTTACTAAATTAAATTTTAGGATAAAATTCAGATTTGCTAGCTGCGTTAAATAACCAAAATTAACATAACAAAATCGCGAATGCCAAATATTCGTCTCATCCAAAATAATAGTATGGTTCACAACATTATTACACACATCAAGGATGGATAAGCGGAACAAGCCTCCACAGTTATAACTCTTACCAGTAAAAGTTCCAAACTTATATAGTATAACTTTATTGGCCTCAAAGACAATTTTGTAGCCATCTCAGCAAAGCTGAAAACCGCTACCTAGATTCTTTTTGATGGAGGAGACATGCTGCATGTTCTTCATTAGCACTGTCCTTCCCGAATTGAACTTCAGAATGACCATACCAACACCAAAAACACACGCATGAGAGCTGTTTCCCATCAGTAAGGCTCCACTATCGCCGGCCTGATAAGAAGAAAACAAAGAGATGTCAGCACATACAATATACATTAGCCCCAGTATCCATCCATCACTTAGGTGAATGATAGACTAAAAAACACTAGGTAAATAATTACTATACACAGATGTTCCTCCTTCAGCCTCGCTAACAACCATGTTTGCTGACTTTTACTCTTCTTGCTTAAATTTTTGGTTTGGTCAAGAAGTCCAATGGTCATCGCTACCGCAAACAAAGCAACCTCCATCTACCTTTTTCTTTTTAAAAGTTGTTGTTTGCTTTGGCTTCGGATTTGTCCAGAGCTTGTTCTCTTGCTTCTTCTTTATCTTGTTACGGAATGCATATTGCTTTTTCTTCTGCACCACATTGACACTAGAGGACTCAACGCCTTTTCTATGTGTGTCTTTTGCTCTCACCTTCTCCTCAGCACAAGAGTCCCTATGAGTTCGGCAAGGCTAAACACTTTTCTCTTGTGTTTTAGAGAAGTAGCAAAATCCTTTCAAGTAGGTGGCAGCTAGCGATTATACCGCTAGCCACAAACTTCTCAGACAACACACATGGGAATTGTTCGAGTTCTTTTGCTAGTGCATGTATCTCATGTGCTTGTTCAATCATAGAACGTTTGTCCACTATTTTGTAATCAAACAGCTACTCGATGAGATACAGCTCACTACTAGCATCAGAAACCCTGAATGTGGCCTCAAGCGCATCCCATAACTCCTTAGCAGTGGTGCAAATAATGTAGCTATCGACATACTTTTTATTGAGTGCACTAATCACGGCGCCTCGAAAGAGGTTATCGGCCGCCACGAACTTTTGCTCCTCCTCAAGAGTAAATTGTTTCGGCTTCCCCTCTGCGGCGTGATAGCAACTCATAGCAGTCAACCACAGAATCATTCTCACGCGCCACCGCTTATAGTTTGAACTATTATGATTATCTGGTTTTAATGCAACAGCAAAATCACTAACAGAAAAATGCCGAATATCAGGTTTTAGATTGTTAGAATTTTAGATATTTTAATGTTTGATTTAATCTAGAAAAATATAATCAACAAGCTGGTGGCAAATATGTGCACGTGTGCGAATTCCTCGCTAGTCAGACTAGTGATAAACATTGCAAATATGATTGCAGATGTACTGAAAATAAGACATAACAGTTTAGAATTATATCCAGAGGAGGGACTAGTGTCGAAGGCACCGACGGCTTCATTCGCACTAGTCGACATAGTGTGTTGCTTGAATTAGCGGACCACAATCGATGCAGGTAGATGTTCGCAGTGCAGTCCCGCGAACGTTCATCTGGGGAAGAAGAAGTTGATCCCGCGAATCTGAGCAGTCACGAGGAGGTAGTCAATCCTGCAAATCTGAGGAAGAAGCGAGCAGTCGTGGAAGCCGCTCACCAAAAACCAGATTGCTCGCAGACCATGCAAGGTGTTGGGTGCCTGCTCTGCCGATCTCTCTGTGTGTGCCGATGTTCGGGATGGGGAAGACTGGAAGCTGCTCGCTGATTGCAGGCAGGGAAAGAGTCCGCTGGGACGGCGAGATATAGGCGAGAGAGGAAACGTCCGATTAATTGTAATCAATCACTATCAATTGCCATTAACCAGATAACGGTCATTATTTGAATCTGGATCGCGTATTTCCTCCCTTTACTTTTCCACCAGGCAAAATGTATGCACACGCGCGTCTGGTCATGACTCGAGACGCACGCATGCTCGCCACGACACGGCTCGGCGGCTGCAGCTATTACAAACCGCCTATTTAAGTTGAGTTAACAAAAGGTCAACAACCAATCCAATATTAAACCATTTGTAGTATAGTATTTATTACGGGTCCTAAAATTAATTATCATCAAATAGTATATGGGGCAAAAGCCCATATAAAATTTAACAAATTCTATGAAGGTAAAAGGCTTCATAGGTAGGTCTTTGAATTGACTGGAAACCTTTACATATCTTATATGATTGCAGTTACACGGAACATAACAGATATAGATCTTCACCGGTAGAAATGATCTCTTGTCTCTTGTCTTCCTTGTAACGATTTGAAAGTACATATTCAATTTCACAATTTCCACCAGAAATATGTATCTCAAACCGTGCCCATTTTTCCAATTAATATAGTGCCCCAGCTATACTTCTTGTGATTAATAGAAATTAAGCTAGGCCAATGAAGTAATATGATAGCATTACATCAGAGCTGTTGTAACTTGTGATAATGTCTAGAATAATAGCTTTTATTATTGTGAACATCGTACTTACAATGCTCACCAACAATCATGCAAACACAAAGCATATATTTTTCATTTAGCTAGGGTGTACTTGTACCCCAGTTTGCTGCCGCTATATATCTTTTCTGCCTTCAGAGAGACGTAAACACACAACTACGTTGTATTATGACACAGCTTCGTCTATATATATATCACCTTATGTACCTTCTTCCACCACAGCCGTTCTCTCTCTGGCAGTTGAAGTACACTGCAGCGACAGGGGAGCCAAGGTTGTAGATGGCTGCGAAGTCCCTTGTGTTAAAGTTTGATCTCCACCCCGGCGCATAGGTGGTCTGCCTGACTGACTGCCTGAACAAGACGAATGCAAAGCGATGGATTCCGGCAGTTGGACGTGGGCTCTCATATGGAACTATTTCATTCCCTGTTACATACAATATCAACTTTATTGAACTGGAATATCTACATATTTATTAACAGTGCATGCTTTTCGTCCATCTTTAGTTTTAATGTGGAGTTGTAGTTTGCCTTGACATCATATGAAAACAGAATATCTTGTAATGAGATTGATTTCTTTTTTCTGTATATGGAAATTTGTTTGGTCGACATTTAATGGTTAAAAAGTTTTAAAGCCGAAATTAATGTGAAGCAGATATGATTTTCTTAAAGTTCTTGTGAACAACGAATCCAGTGAGCATGTGATGTGACATGAAAATGTTTCCCAAGCTTTATCTTTTACCATCCCAGAGTATATGGAGTTGACAGAATGATTCTTTCCCACGTTTAAATTTCAATTTAGAGTTTGTCTTCTCCCTTTTAATGCTACAGTTAAAATGGTTATAATTAATTTGGGCGTGGCAAAGAAATCTAGAAGACATTCTTTTGATGATGGCGCCGAAAATGAAATATTAGTGAACATGAGCATAAGTCACAGGCTATATTCAGACAATGCAAAGTGTGGGTCAAATCACTTACCGAAACTGGCATCAGTTGTCTCTGGAATGTCTGTCACCAACCTGTGCGGGACATTGAGAACTAACCAATCAGTACGGCATGAACGAAGGTGATATTATTAAACTCTAGTAATCAACAACAGGAGCGCATGCCACGCATGGCGTGCATATAAAGTGAACATGGAAAGTGCCAGTGGATTACCACCCGGCGGCATGCATGGACAAAGTTGCAAGAGAGAGAGAGCTTACCAGTGAAGGTTCTCTCTTTTAGTGGGGTTACTGGGGCTTGGTGCATCTGGGTCCACCATGACCTAGCAAAACGATGATGGATTGACACATGAACTAGGTTAGCCAATCTAGATATACTATATGGAATCAGGTCTCTCCAATTGACATATTCTCTTTGATGCATTAGTGCATTTTCTTTGCATTGTTACACGAGTGTGTATATATATAGGTAGATAATATGCATAGAGAAATTACATAAAGACACTGAGATCAATATTTAGTAAAGGATGATCATTAGTCGTTGTATGATCGAAAATTGCAAGGTCAGTTAGTATTATCAGCCTAAAGACATGCATACAAAAAAGCTTGATGAGAGTTCACAAGAAAACATATTCTTTGCTTTTTGTCTTTTACTATCATCACGGATGTAGAAGATACTTAAAGATATATATATCAACTAGGTACACTAATAGTATAGATTTATAGCTAAGATATGAAACTTGAGCCAAATAAAAGGAGAAACCATGAATCTACAGATTATCTTCACAAGAAACAAGTATTAACCAACAATAAGATGCAATGACAATCACACTCTTACAAGTGTGTAGAGAGTCCTCATGTCACGCCCACTGATGTGGACCCTTGGCTCATTCATCACTTGAGATGGCTTAAGGTCAGAACCATTTGTCATCTCCTTATTGTTGTAGAACACCCTCAGTGATGCAGTTGTGATGAATGGATCCACAATATCCCCCACGACATGCCCGACGACCAATGGGTCCCTAGACATATTGAACATGGTATGATTTGGGCAAAAGGAGTGGTAGTGCTTGTTGAGCTTGGTTAGGATATAAGAGCTCGAATGTGGTTTGTACTGTGAGAGGATGATGGAAGGGAAGAGGCCTATTTATAGAGAGATCGATAGATGATGATCAAGAGACATCTTCGTCTCTACCAAAGAGACCAAACTAAAGTGTCCTTATTTCTCCAGAGGTTCTGGAATCTGCTTTGGAAAATAATAAGTGATTTGGGTGGCTCTTGCAAGAAGTTTTGAGGCTCCTTCTCCATCATTTAATTTAGGGCTAGTGGAGGCAAAGACCATTTGCTCTCTTGTCTAGTATTGGTGAATAAAATCTTCTGGCCATGCCGTTTATTCTCTAAATCTGGACCCATTTTATGCATATAACATATAAAGTTCGCTCACTTTTGACCTAGGTCCCATCAAGCACGATTGGCATGCGCTACTGAGCTAGGCTAGCAGAGAGTGTAGAGTTCTAATTGTCTCAAGCAGAAGTAAGCCACAAGGTGGTAGTGTACCTTTAGGCACAATATTATTGCTTTTACGTTTAATTCATGGTGACATCAAAGACGTGACTCCAATTCCCAACATGACATTCTCTTGTTCTCATACTTTTCTCTTATAATGGGTCATGGCATTGGATTCTGCACTGCATGCATGTAAAGCAGCTATGTAGAAAACGAGAACAATGGTATAGCTGAGAGGATTATGATAATGTCATTTGAAGGATTTAGCTGGGAGAACAGTTGAGAGCGAGGACGTATAGCATATCTATGCATGGGTTATTAATGATGTCTCAGTAATTCAGACATATGCATATCTTCTAGGACGGCAGACATATCTTCTAGAACGTGCGTACAACTGTGCCTCCGATCCCTGGTTTGAATAAATATAGACTGCATATGTAAGTTGCGGTGCTGATGAGCTACAATACGGTATATAATTGCTTGTCTATACTTTCTTTGGTTAGTCCTCTTAATGCAAATTCCCATCCAACGAGCGTTTATTACAGCTGCAAGTTGAGCTAATGTTCAAGCAAGCGCATTCCACATGGTGATGTCTTACTTGAGAAGCTCGGATCATATATATTACTACGATTTATCTTACAGCAATGTACGCCTACTGTTAAAGCAGCACAAAGCATAATATACGGAACACACTGGATTCTTAATTAACTTTAGGGAATTGTTGCCCCTCTTGTCAAACATGGTGTATGACACGAAAGCTCCTGTGTTTTGTTTCACATCCTTTTTGACATAACTACTGTTTCTTCCGTTCTCATCAAGAGTTACATACTATTAGCAGTTGTGGTGGATTTCATGATGATCAGATAAGCACTAAGCTTATGCTTTCCCTAAGAAGAAATGCAATCATTATACGAAGCCTATCATTATAGGGCAAATAGACTACAATTTACCTTAATTGTCAACAGGATAGTAGTTTTGTGCTCTGGGCCTAACATGGCATCTTGTTAATGTTGATTGCACAGTATTTATGCTTCTGTCATTTCATATTGACACAGGATCGAGGTTTGCATGAGTTGTCGATATGACATGAAAAATGTTGGCCACCTTTGAGCAATGGATTAAATAGCTAGACAAGTAAGCTATACAAGATTCTGCATTATGAGTGTGTGGCATTTGCATATATACGAAAGGGACTAAATAGTTGTTAAACTATCATCTTAGATGCCCCATCCCTTCAAGAAACAAGATGAATTGAGATGCTAAATCGATTTATTAATTGCAATTGTATCATTATTAGTACTAGGGGTACCGTAAGTATTTGTGATAGTGATACATAGGTGGATAACAAGTAATGAGCTGTACACTTTTGATTTATTTTCATTTCTGATGGTCGTCCCCTTTACCACTATCAGACCCAATTTGAACCCAGCCCTGAACCAGAGTGAAATGCGCTTTTATGAAAAATCGAATAAAGGAAAAAATGATGCTATGTTTTTCGAAAAATGCAATGATTTCATAATATACATACATGTTGCTAATCACATATTGACGTCACTTGAAGGACTGTCCATGATTAACGATATGTTTGGTATGGGCTAGGAATGCTTTTTGTTAACGCTGGTTATAATCTGTAAAGTGCGGTGATAGCTTTGCAACTATATGATACTTATCATTAAAATATTAATTACAAATGTGAGAATATCACCACTGTTTAAAATTGAAACATAGCCACCAGAATTGACGCGGCTGCCTCTGCATACGATGCATCGTTTTACCTCTTTTCAATCATTGATCTGAATTTAGGTTTGTATTCTTCCAATTCTTGTGTGCTCCTTTCACACCATCCAGCCCTTTCAAAAAAAAAACATTTCTGCCTTTGTTTTTCTCACTCATTACACGGTCACAGCTATCATCGTGTCATTATAAAACTAAGCTAACTAAGGGGCAGGTGATTCGGTTAATATGCATGGCTACAAGCCTATATCATATTTAATCCTGCTGATCTCCAATATATTCCCAATGATTATCGCTCATCTTACATACTTAATTAGTAATTCTGGGTATCAAAAGTTGCGAAAGCCACTAATCACGGGATGCCACGAGTAATTAGTCTCTCTCCTTTATCTCTCACTGCCTTTCTCTATACATGGCAATCTGGCATGAAGTGGTATTGATTTGCTGAGATGTACGTATCCTATAGCTAGAGAGTGATGAGAGTGGTCCTATGTTTGTTAAGCATGCACTTGCAGTTTCTCATGTGCTTTCAAGCCGCTCTCAACATGACTTTGGCTGCCATGATCTCAGAACATGAAACAAGTGCACGCGCCAACTAAAAAAAATGATCTGGAACCGTCTCTCAAGATCGAGGTGATGAAAGCATGGTTTTGGTACATACAAAATTGCACGCCGTCCACATCTTAGCTCATATGAGTCGTGGTCCTCTCTTATTAGCTCTCAACTTTGTATATTATTTATATATATATATATATATGTATTAGTTATATATATATATACATATATATATACATGTGCTATTCTACACCTTAGGTGTAGAATACTATTCTACACCAAACTACTATACTGAACAGATTTCAGTATCGTTCAGTATCCGTATTTCAGTATTGTTCAGTATTTTGTGGTCCTAATTGTAGTGTTGGATGATACTGAACACTCTCCAGTACTGCTCAGTATTTTTTCCGCTCAAATTTAGCTTGCGGTGTTGAATAATATTCTACACCTAGGGTGTAGAATAGCGCTACCGTATATATATATATGAAAATTCTATTCTACACGTCGTGTAGTTACTCCCATCTTCAATAAATCATATTGCGTATGTGTTCATACTTATTGATTGGTTTGAGTATATATATATATATATATATATATATATATATATATGGTATATTTTTTATACTCCTGTAACTTCTCCCATGTACATTACACCCAAGGAGACTTCCAACGTGGTGCGAGAGGTTCATTAGCGGGTTCATTAAGCGGACCCGTTAATATAATGAATGTATAAGTAGATTCTGTCATTATTTGCGGGTGTCAAACAGCCATGGCCTTTGCGGCGGCAGATTTGCTCGCTCTGGCCTCGGCCGGAGCCTGGTGCTCTCTGCCCTTTCAGCTCTTCGGCAGCGTCCTCCCCACCCTTACCCTCACCCATGACCCAATCGCTACGGTGGCGGCCCCGACCCTCCCTGTTGCGTCGACGGTGACCTGGCCCCTCCTAAGCTGTGGTGGCGTAGCCTTCCTCTTTGGACTGACGGCTTCTCGGGACAGATATATGATGGCATCGCTGGCTCGCTGCATGTCGCTCGAGATACTACACTGCCTGCATCGCCTCGAACACCCGAGATCTCCATCGCGTGCTCGCACCTATGCACTGGGATGGGTGGCCAGCTGGTGGCCTTCTTCATCACGCTTCCCTCTGGCGGCGGCCTTCTTCGTCATGGTTTCCTCTGGCGGGCATGGATCTACAGCTGCTGGTGGTTTTCCTTCAACATCAGCCTCTCCGTGTACACTACTGTGTTGCCCTGCCCTTTAGTCTTACGTCACTACAAGGAAATTGGGCTTTGCCGACTGCTAAAATCCTTTGCCACCTGCTAAAGGCAGGGTAGTCGGCAAATATACACTTTGCCGACCGCTCTTCTTTGCCGACTGCACAATTATATATCCTGGCAGGTGGCAAAGAAAAACAGTCGGCAAAGACGTCCTTTGCCGGACTGCCTAGCAGGTGGTAAAGAAAAGCTAGTGGCAACGGTAGGTGGCAAAGAAAAGCTGGTGGCAAAGGTGGCGGGCCACTAACGGCGCCCATCGCCGTCCCCTTTGCCACCTGCCAGGCCGTCAAGTAGTCGGCAAAGATAAATTTTTTTATTTTTGAAATTTGAATTTAGGTTTTGGACATTCGACGTCATCAGTTGCTCCAAACTTCCTCAAACTTTTTTCATAGCTTTCACATGCAATAAGAGTGAACTTTATAAACTTTTGTGATTTTGTGACCCTTTTTGCTATATTTTGTTAATTAATTTCTTTTAAGTGAATTTTCCACCGCAGAATCCTACTTTGAACCACAGGTGCATCAAATAATGAAACTTAGCCATTCGAAAAATGATATTCATGTTGGAGAGTCTATTTTAAGGCCGTTTCCACAAACTCAACCAAAATTTTGACGTCCTTGTCCACGGAACATGACCATCTAGGTGTAGTAGAGGTGCTTTTTAATTATATAAAATTCAAAAGAAGTCGAAAAATTACGAAACTTGACGAGGTGTCGTGTTATCACATGTGAAGCCTATGATAAAAGTTTGAGGAAGTTTGGAGCAAGTTGTAATACCGAATGTCCAAAACCCATCCACATGTGAACACATGCGCACATGTGTGGGTTTTACACATCTGACGTCGCAACTTTCTCCAAACATTTTCAAATTTTTATCATAGGCTCCACATGTGATAACATGACACTTCAATAAGTTTTGTAATTTTCTGACGTTGTTTGAATTTTATATAATTAAAAAGCACTTATTCCACACCTAGATGGTCATGTTTCGTGGACAAGTACTTCAAAATTTTAGGTTAGTTTCTGGACACTGCCTTAAAATAAACTCTCCAACATGAATATCATTTTTCTAATGCTTAAGTTTCATTATTTCATGCACCTGCAGTTCAAAGTTTGATTATGCGGCGGAAAATTCAATTAAAAGAAATTAATTAACGAAATATAGAAAAAATGTCACAAAACTACAAAATTTGTCGAGGTGTCACAAAATCACATGTGGAGGCTATAATTTTTTTTTTGGAGAAAGTTTAGAGCAAGTTGCAACGTCGAATGTCCAAAACCCAGATATCTCCACATGTGATATGTAAAATTTTAGAACAATGTTACTATTACTTTGTTAGATGAATAAATGACCAAAATAAAAGTTGTAGATTTTGATGAATTGTACAACTTGTATATTCATGACTTTATCAACTAAAATCATTTACTCTCTAAAAATGTTGTTTCAAGTTGATTTTTTTTAAATTAACATTTTGAATTAATAAAATAATGTCAAATGAAAAGATGACCAAAATGAAAGTTTTAGATCTTTAAAAGTTATATAACTTTCTAGTTCACAATTTTTTCATTTGAAATCATTTTGTTATGGAAAACTACGTTTAAATTTCTCAAATTTGAATTTTGAATTTTTCAAACAATATTGTTTGAAGTTTTCGTATTTTAAAACTTAAATTCGGATGGAGAAATAATCGACACAAAAGATGTATATATCAATAATTTCTAAAATTTTTTAGTTGAATTTTGTTTATTTGAATTTATTTATAGTTTCAAAATTATGTCTTATTCAATTTAGAGAATATTTGGAAAAGAAAAGTACAATTCAGCCCATTCAACAGTTTTTGGGCCAACACACTATGCGGCCCGATGTATTCCAGCTGTTGGATGAACCCCTAATGAATCAAAGCCTTTGGATCCAAAGCACAAGTATATAAAATAGAGGCAAAACCCTAGCCCTCTCCCCATCCCTCGCACTGCGCCGCCCTCTCCCCCAGCCCCGCACCGCGCCACACTGACGCCCAGCCCCGAACCGTGCCGCCCCCTCCCCCAGCCCCGCACCACGTCGGTGCCCCCTGGGGGGCCGCGGGCGGTGCCCCTCCTGCGGGCGCGGGCACCGCGGCGACGACCTTCCTGGCACGAGGCGAGCGAGCACGCGGGCGAAGTGGTGCGCGAGGCGGTCGACCGCGTCACCCCGCGGGTCGGCATGGCGGCGTCAGGGCGCGGTGGGCGCAAGGGCGCATGGCGCGGGCAGGTTAATAGCTGGAGCTGCACCAGCCGGGTAGCATGTGCACGGGCTGGGTCGGGGGCAGGGACAGCAGCAGCTTCTGTGACAGGACATGCTCAGCTTGCAGTAACATGGGATTCAGATTTCAGACACAAACACAGACAACACAGATGCTTGCGCGTGCTTGTGCTTGTGCTTGTGCAGAGAGAGAATGGGGAGAGAGAGAGAGAGAAAGGACAGAGAGAGATTAGCAACGGCTGTGGACTTGAGGTGTCTTTTCTCTCTCTAGTAGATGAGAGGAAAGGTGGCATGGTGCATCTGTATTCTTCTTGCACCTAGTGGACTTTGAGTGAGAATGGTCAAGCTGTTTTCTTCATGTTAGTGCGTGAGAGAAATTAAAGGGATGAGAGGAAAGTAGTATGTCTCAGAGTGGGCCTTAGTTACACTAGTACAGAGAGATACTATACAGGCGGTTCGCAACCCCTTTGTACATGCGGATTGACGAACTGCCAGTGGCTATAGGCCTGTGGAAATAAAAGTTTCTACAGGCGGTTAACTGAGAGCCGCTTGTAGAAATTCATTTCTACAGGCGGTTCAGTTATGAGAACCGTCTATAGAAACCAATTTCTACAGGTGGTTCGTTTATGTGAGCCGCCTGTAGAAATGAAATTCTACAGGCGGTTCTCATAACAGAAGCGCCTGTGGTAAGATTTTTTAATTTTTAATATTATATATATATATATATTATATATATTATATACATTAATATTGAAACTATGTTAGGCTAGAAGATTCAACCAATGCAACATGCAATATATTTATATATACCGTTACTTTGTACATAAAATTATATTAATTACAAACATCACACATCAAAGTTTTTTGTTTACAGACATATGAGGTTTCACATCTGAAACCTCTGCTCTAATAACCCGATCGAGATAGCTTTAGCC
>Ga0182004_10003055_pt1 | contig 13212 bp, 16 predicted proteins | sample Sormic07211540_1_FD_120479 | JGI IMG/M metagenome (GOLD analysis project Ga0182004, IMG submission 120479) | Endophyte microbial communities from Sorghum bicolor roots, Mead, Nebraska, USA - 072115-40_1 MetaG | ecosystem: Host-associated > Plants > Roots > Unclassified | place: USA: Nebraska...
GAAAATTCAGTTACTTATTCCCCAAAGCACACTCTACACCACGCAAGTACATCCCAGTTAGACAAAGCTTGTTTGGGTAAGGCCATGAAATGGTTTGTTCACAAGTACTTGTGCAACAAGCACCATCACTCTATCGAACACCTGAAACGCAATGGATTCTGGATTGATCCTGCCCATTCCGTTCCTCCCATGGATCACATCCCCACTATACTCTCCAACATAACACCAGATTACATTCGAACTAGCAACAAGGTACCGAGACGCGAGCAAACATGCACCTCGCGGGCCGAAATCAGCAGCTACTATTCCGATCAGTAAACCTAGTCTGGATCAAAACTCTGCGTACGCGGGCGCCAGCCTTGAGATCCGGCGCGAGGGCGCTAGCTACCTCCCAGTAAAACTCCGCGATCCAGTGGGAATACCCGACGCAGAGCTACGGCAGGTCGGCATCGTAAGGCGGCGCCGGAATATTTGCGGGGAAAAGTCGGTCACCTTCTGGAGGTCGCGGGCGGCGGCGGCGATGACGTTGCCGAAGGCGAGGTTAGAGAGCGTCGACTTCACCGCGTCCGGATCCATCTCCGCCGCCTCCTCCTGATGCTCCTGCTCGCGCCGGCGTCTCCCTCCTCCGCCCGCTGCCGCCGCACCGGCTCGCCGGATTTGCTCTGGTTTCGTGAGGAGGAAGAGCGAAGTGAAGTGAGCTAGGCATCGTGGCTTGGAAGCTCTTCATAGGCGTCAATGGAAATGGGCCCACCGGGCCGAAGTGTTAAGCCCAACCGGCCCGCTTACGAAGTTGGGCTGAAAGAACTTGGGCAATTGGCCTTGTAAGTTTTAAATCCTCTTTACTCTTTTTTTTTCTTCTCTCTCTCTCTCTCTCTCTCTCTCTCTCTCTCTCTCTCTTTTTGGAAAAGAGTATTTTTCTGCTTTTTTTTTGGGAAGAAATTGTCCAGTAATCAAACAGCGAAACAATTTGATATTCTGCAGGCAGAATCGAGTAGAAATGTAAAATAATGGTTTACTGACGTCTAAGTTACAGAATTCGAGGTTCGTACCATGAATCCCAGTTGTCATTCTGAACAAGATAGTATGATACACAAGTTTATACATGATACTTCCTCTGTTCTTTTTTAATTATCGTTATTAATATACGTGCCACAAAATTAACTCAATTTATAAAAAGTATATATAACATTTGTATCTTCAAATTAATTTAGGGAAAAGTCTATATAACCCCCCAAACTATCTAGGGTGGACTACTTTATTTCCTGAACAAACCAGATATTCTATCCTCTGAACTTTTCAAAATCGGTCAAATAACCCCCTTGAGCGGTTTTGGAGTGTGGTTTTGTCTTTTTCTTTTTTATTTATTTCCGTTGAATCTTTGGAAAATCAAAATAAATCATAGAAAAAATATAAAATGAAAAAACTAATCTTGTTGGACTCCACATGTGTAGATCTACACAGTGAATATATAATATGATATAATTTAGTATAAAGTTTTTGCTATAGCTTTAAATCTATGTTTTTCTGTAATTAATTAGAATAATTCATATATGTTGTTTCTATGGTCCAATTATGGTGAATTTTTTTTTGATGAGCTAATTATTGTATGGTTAAAGTACAGTAAAATTTTTGTACCCATTGGATCAAGTATAACTTAGTTATAAATTTATTTAGCTTTGTTCTTGTTAAATCTATGCTTTATCTATAACTAAGTTATACATGATCTAATGAGTATGAAATTTTTACTATAGTCAAGCATACAATAATAAGCCCACTATAAAATTTCACCACAATTGGACCTTAGAAACTACACATATAAATTATTCTAATTAATTACAGAAAAACATAGATTTAAAGCTATAGCAAAAACTTTGCACTAAAGTATACTATATTATATATTCATTATGTAGATCTACTCATCGGAAGTCCAACAAAATTGGATTTTTCATTTTATATTTTTTTCTATGATTTATTATGATTTTTTAAATATTCAACAGAAATAAATAATAAAGAAAAAGACAAAACCACCATCTAAAACCACTCAAAGGTTATTTGACCGATTTTGAAAGTTCAGAAGATAAAATATCCGGTTTTATAGTTCGAGGGATAAAGTAGACTACACTGGATAGTTTAGGGGGTTATGTAGACTTTTTCTAATTAATTTATTAAAAAACTAAATTCAAAGATATTTCTAATAATATTAATTATATAATATAAATATTAATATTTTTTAATATATAATTGCCGACAGTTATTTTTTAAAGCACAAACAACAATTAAAAAGAAACGGAGGGAGCAGTCACTTGCAGAGGTGAGAGGTCATACAGACTTCAGTAAAGTACGATTTCACTTGGTATAAAATTTTTGGGTTTTGTCAGGAAGAAATCTTTGCCGTTACAATGTACAAAAAGAGAGAAAAAAAAAAGATATCAATATTGCCACATTTCAACGCAGAATGCCTGACTTCCTGCTTTGTATCGCCTCCTGTACAGCTGGGTAACGCCACGCCGGTTCCTAGCTTATGGTCATCACCTGCCATCGACGTGATGGCGTGAGCTTATAGAAGCCCCAGGGACTTCAGCTGGCTGATGTGCTCCGCAGGTAGTGGCGGGGGACACCAGTCTGTGCGCTCGCCATCAACGTCCTCTACGACATACTCCTGCAAGACATTGACACCAAACATGAGTAAAACCATGGTAGATGGGACAGCTGAGCTGATGAACACATGGCAGTACTCACCTTAGTTAGCATTCGTTTGGCAAGAATGTGATAATGTCGCTGCCAGATCCGCTGGCCGACCATTGTCGCGACCAGGACACTGTAGAATATGCCGATGACAGTGAAAAGCCCGAGCACAATAACCCCCATGATGAGGAGCAGCGGTAGCCCGGCTTCCCCAGCACCTCCCAAGCAACCACCACACTCGCCGGCTGTAGTAGCACAGCCTTCGAAGCAGGTAGTGCAGTCAGTCCACATGCAAAGCGTGCCAGGTAGATGGCAATCTGCACACATCCTGAATGAAATAGAACAACATGTCAGTACAATCAAAACAGTACAAGCATGAAAAACATGACCTGTGAGAATGTATGACGAACACAGTAAATAAATGCATATGTACAAGTGAACAAGCTTTATCAGTCCAGTGAAATTGGGTGCTTTATCAATCCAGTGAAATTGGGTAAGTGCTGCAACAAACCATCCCTATCTTTTATGAAGTTTAGCCTCCATTCAAATAATTAGATTAAAAACACAATGTCTTTACGTTACTTTTGTGTACATTTTCCCTATGGCACAATAACTGTGTTGAAAAATGTTTTTCAGGGTTAAGAGACGGCTTTAGTTTAATACAGTATTTTATGACTTGAAGACTGAGCTAAACAAATGCATACCCTGGCTGACAGCAACAAAGACATAATTCTCGACAAGGCTGAGCCAAGTCATTTCGTACTCTTCGGTCATAACAGGTTATGAAGCATCCCGATAGTCCCAACAAAGCAAAAAACAATAATGCACCTGTAATCAAGAGATAAGTTCACAATCAGTTCAGAACGAAAACAGTAAGTGCCAGTCTTGACTAAAATGTTTGGAAGATGGTGTTCCAGTAAATGTTTGAGAAGTTGCTCATATTGCTTACGTATATATTGATATAACTTTCTATACATCAATGATAATACAACTTTCAATGTATGTTCTCTGAGCTCAGTTTTGTCACATGCCTGTACTCTTTTTATGAATCATAATAACTGCTAAACCTCTGATCACTTCTATAAGAATCACAAACACTCATTGATCTGGGCCATGGATAGATGTTTAAGTTGCAAGCGAAGCTTTTCATGGCACCATGCATGTTTACTGACAATAATTGCATATTTATTCAGACAAAGAACACATAAACCTAATTTTTTCCTTATTCTTTACTCATATTCTTTATCACGTTAATTTAGAAACCTAAAAAAATCCCATGCACTTAATGAGTTCTAAGGATCCATGGTGACAATATATATCATAGAAATCCAGGCATGATTTTTATCGAGCAGGCAAGCAAAAACAGGTGAAACTAGTAACAAAGGAAAGCTTAAGCAGTTTACCACATATATAATAAAAACTAACTTCATTATCAAAACCCCAGGCTGTCCTTAACCAATATTGCTGGTACCCATCAATAAAATGTACCAAATATGCCAATGCAGAGATGACCTGAATGAAGGAATAAGAAAATACCACTGGTCACTCAATTGAATGTAAATAGGGGATATGAATAGAAGAATTTTTCAAAAACTTACAATCTGGACTAGAGCAAAGATGAATAATATATCTCTAGTAACAAAGAAACGAAACTTCAGTGTTCGCCATTTCCTGTCAGTGTGGGAATGAACCCTCAAGTAATATGGAGCCTTGCAGGTGGTACAATGGGAAAATGCAAATCCCTCCTGTTTGTGAAATAGCAAAATATGGTTAGTTTACTGGTCTTGCAAAGAAATCAACAATCAATTTTTAGAAGCAAGCTCCAGATAAGACAGGTAGCAAAATGAACAAACTACCGAATTCTTTCAAACATATACTTACAACAGGAAAAGACACTATTTAATTTGTGTTGCACAAAAGATTTCACATCTCAAGGGATGACTTGGCAGGAAAAGGTGTAGCCTTTCTAACCCAAACAGTAAACTATAGTTCTCAGTTCGTTAACATGTTTCTTGGCATAACCTGAACCATTCAAGTTCGACCTAAAATCGCATCCAAGTCTGCATCTGCGGTTACCTAGCAACACAACTTCCAAATGGATGTGGACATTCCAACATCCTAACAGAAAGCAGAATTTGCAATACTACCAACCAGATTTTGACCTGGGAACCCCTGTCTAACCACTGGCACCCACATACTGGAATCCCAAGTGAAGAGTAAAATATAAGCTGGAGAAACAGGGAAAAGGATCAACCTGTTGCGACTCAATCTAATAACTTTCATCAAAGAAAAAAAAAATCCACCATACCAAGTTTTCATTATATACAGAAATTTATAAGCTTTAAAAGAATCCCCCTTTTTGGTGAACACAAGTAAAGTCATGTCAAACTCTGTGTTTCCATCATATTGAGCTAGATCTTTATTACATGTGTAAATAGTGACAACAAATTTCTAGTCTTCAATGAATAAGCAAGGCTGATTGAGATAACTTTTTGTTCAAATAAAGTTATTCGTAACAGTTTCAAAAATTTCAATTGATGTAATCATGATCTAACTGATAAAACACAAATACCTTAAGATATTTGTGAAACAGTAGCCTGATGCATAAAGTAAAATTATAAATTATAGTTATGCTACTGTCCTATCAAACTGGCAAGCAGAAACTAAAATTTTACTTACATCAGGTGTAAATAACAATGGAGTTATGGAAACTTCTCAAACATGCAGGAGAGCTGTGCATCATTATATTAAGAAGAAAAAATTGGGGAAGAGCCCTACAAACATACACACCAACACCACAAAACCATGCTACCAGCAATCCAACTGGCCTGTGGCAAAGGAAAGCACAAGGGCGAGGAGGTTATGCAAATATGTAATGCGCCTTGTGAAAACAAGAAGCTATGCCAAGTGATGTCAACAAAACCAGGCAACTCGGAAAGCTTTGACGCATGAGCCAATTATATTTGCCCATTAGACAGATGAGACTCAATATAGTAGCATTAACCAAACATAGGAACATAAGCAATAAGCAAAAATGGCTCCAATAAGAGGTCAATAGCTAATTCAACAAATCTGATATGCAAAATATGGAGGGAACAAAGGTCTGCATCTCTCATGTTCTATTAGCTAAGTGATCGCAACTACTCACTAACTTGCTAGTACACAGAAAAGAACGAAGTATTTTGACAATTATAGATATGCACAACACATCTCCTGAAGGCAAAGGTGTAAAGCTTCCATCATTTGCATTGCTAAACCAATAAATCATGAAGATCACAACTGTAACCTTGAACACATCCATAACATATTCCTATCATTTATAGCAAAATTCTGCACACACAAAAAAAAACAACGTAGCTCACTAAGAAGATCAACAATCTAGAAGAAATGCTGCTAAGCTCTTTTCAAATAACAGTACACTTCAACAGAACAAAAAGCTACTACATCTAAGAACACATGGATAGGATCAACCTCCACGTGTTCACAGGATCAGGCAAATCAACAAGTCAAAGATTCACCCTTGGACGGATTCACCACGCAATTCAATCGCTTGCTGCATTCAGATGCCTCTGAAACACCTCCAAACAGAAAATGCAGACAAAACCCCGTCCACCCCAGCTCTAAGCGACATCATTTAGCAATTCCTGGGCATCCACCCGCACAAAGAGGGAGTGGTAACCGAGTAAGCACGGCAGCGAGCGCTCACCTTTACCGCCCTCCAGTGGTCGAGGCAGTCGCGGTGCACGTACTTGGACGTCCCCTTGCACTTGCAGGGCGCGATGAAGTCCCTCCCTGCGCACACACACCCACACAACCAGTCAGATCTCGGCCGCCCTGCCATCCCTCCCGGCCAAACTAATCAGGGGCAGCCAGCGTAGCAACGGCCCGCGCGAGCCCGGCCGTGGCCACGGAGCCTCGCGGCCCTCACCGTCGGTCTCGAGGCAGATCCGGCACTGCAGCTGCTCCCCGCCGCCGCCCGCCTCCAGGTCGATCTCCGACGGCGGCGGGATCAGCGGCGACGACGCCTTCTCCTCCATCGCCGCCCGCCGCTCCCCCTCCCCCTCCTCGTCCCCGCGGACCACCAGCGCCTCTAGAACCTCCTCGGCGCCTCGCCCATCCGAATCCCTAGCCTCCTCCGCCCGCCCCGCTCGCTTCGACCGAATCGAATCGACGGGACGGGGAGGTTGGCGAGGAGGAGAGGAGCTGGGGTTAGGTGTGTGTGCGCGTGGAGGCGGGTGCGAGGTGGACTAGCGGCGAAGCGAGGTATAGCCTTCCTCCGCGACGCGGCGGCGGGCTAGCCGCGGGAGGATGACGCGCGGGGCCCGCCAGTTCGGTTGGTGGGACCGGACTGCCAGTGGGTGCGGTGGAGCCGGGCTGGGTGGCGCGCGCTCGCGCCCGTGTCGCCGAATGTTTTTTTTTTTTGACAACAATGTCGCCGAATGGTTGACCGGGCAGCGGACAAAAGCAGAGGAAGTGGAAGCTTCGGCTCCCCGGTGGGCTCGTGGGCTGCCCGAGTATTTTATTGTTGGACTTGTTGGCCCATTTGTGGCGCTGTGGGGCCCGCCGTCTGTTTCCCGCTGGGAGTCGGCTAAGGTCCATCAAAAATTTTCGGATGTCACATCGAATATGTTGGAAAGATATCGGGAGAGGTTTTTAGAAAGTAATAAAAAAACAAATTACATAGCTCGTCTGGAAACTGCAAGACAAATCTATTAAGCATAATTAATGTATCATTAGCACATGTGGGTTACTGTACTACTTAAGACTAATCATGGACTAACTAGGCTTAAAAGATTCGTCTCGTGATTTTCAACAAAACTGTGTAATTAGTTTATTTTTTTATCTACATTTAATATTTTATGTATCCAAAGATTCGATGGGATGATAAAAAATTTTTGGGTGGCACAGGGCCTAAAGCCCGCGCCCGCTCGGCCTGCCACCGCCACCGCCACCGCCACTCGCTTGGCTCTCCGGACGCGCGCCGCCGCGCAGCAGCGGCTGGAGCACCGGGAGCAGGCGGAGCAAGCGCCGCCGGAGCACCGGGATCCGCAGGCTCCTTCCCCAGTCCCCGTTGGTTTGTGGTATGACTCACTCGCCCCCCCGCCGCCTCTCGCACCTGCCGATCAACTTCGCCGCCGTAGCTCGCTCGGCCCTCAGCTCATCGTCGCCCTCCTGCTGTGCTTCGCAGGTGTACTGTTTGCTCTTGGTGGACCCCTTCTCTGGTGCCACCATGACCCTTCCTGCACTGCCTCGCATATATGTCCCTGACGAGGGTGATGATGGTTCTGAAGATGGTAATGACATTGCATTGATGGATGCTCCGGACAGCAAGTACTTCGTCATGGTCAAACTAAGAGCAGCTCCAGTATTAGGTTGGAAGCGAACCATGGGACGTCGGAGTCGAACCATGCCTACTCAAGCTTCCGAACCATACTTGTCTGAAATAAAAGCGAACCTTGCAGACGAACCGAACCGAGCCGGTTAAAATAATATTGACAGCATATGGCCGTTGCGATTCGAGATGAGATTGGACGGATATTTCCGTCTGCTCGCGCGAGGAAGGAAACCGCAAGGGAGAGAGAAGATTTTTTAATTGTATATGGAGCCCACAAAATCGATGTGTACGCTAGGGTTATCGAACCATACTTCAATTCCTTGTCTCCGAACCCTTCGGTTCGTTTGTACACTGGAGGTGCCCTAAGGCCTTGTTTAGTTTCTAAAAAATTTCAAGATTTTCCGTCACATCGACTCTTGCAACACATGCATAGAGTATTAAATTTACACAAAAATAAAAACTAATTACACAGTTTGTCTGTAAATCGTAAGATGAATCTTTTGATCCTAATTAATCTATGATTGGACAATATTTGTCACAAACAAACGAAAGTACTACCGTAACCAAAATCCAAATTTTTTGCCAACTAAACAAGGCCTAATTGTGTGCTCGCCCTGCCTCATTGCTGCACAGTTCAGGGTTGACAGTGTCTTTAAGGTTGCAGTGTGCCGGCCTGGATCCTCATCATGGTCAGTACCACGGCGCCCATTTCCGTGGCGTACTGACATTGCGTTCTACCAGGGGAAGCTCTACGCCATCACTGGTACCGGGTACCTTTTAGCTCTTAACATCAGTGTGGATGATAACACTGGTGATCCGCAGTTTACGGAAAGTGAAGAAAATTGGCTTTGAGGTGATAATTAAGGGTGATTGCAGGACCAAAATTAAGGTTGATGACTACAACTCCGTGAGGATGGTCTACCTAGTTGAGTCGCATGGCTCATTGCTGATGGTGAGCAGAAGGATTTTGGAAGGGCACATCCATGGCAAAGGGCAGATATAAACTTTTTCTGAACAGTGTGAGCCCGAGGTTGTGGTGCTTGAGGCTGATTTCGAGCAATCACAGTGGGTTAAGGTGACGAGCCTCGGGGACGATCAGGTGCTGTTACTATAAAAAAAAATTAAATTTACAGTATAATTTTCTAGCACTTATATGATTTTATATTTATTTTGAAATAATGTTTAATTATACGTAGTGTCCGGTAGCAAATTTGACAAAAAACATAGTGTCTTTGAGCAATCTAATTTTTTCTAGTGTCCACCGGCAAATAGCCACATTCTGCATGTCTCACAGCCAATTCTCCCATTTTTTTATGGGTGAGTCTCACATTTAGGTGACTGACGTTTTGATTAAGCATCAGTCACCTTCTCTCCCCCTCCACCCACCCGCCTTCTTCTCCGCATCGCCTCCTCCCTTGTCGGTGCCCTACTTCCCCCACCCTCGTATCCACCCTTGCCATCCACATCCCACCACCGCCCCTCGACCTTGCCCTCCACTAACCCTAGGGCGATAGCAAACTCTGACATTCTCATCCTACCCTTGTCCTCACCACCGACGGTCGGCGGTGAGCTGCCTAGCCACGCCACCATCAACCTGCCCCGCCCCTCAACCCCGCCAACCGTAACCTCAAGGTAGGGCACCAGCGAGCTCACCATGATGCCCCTGCCCCGACCTGGCTCAACCGAAACCACCGTCGCTAAGCCCCTAATGTCGCCCTCCGTCATCCCCTCCGCTTGGCTGGCATGCCTCCCCTGAAGCCCCTTCTATTCTATGGCTGTCGAAATTGGGGAAGAAGGGAGTCATACGGGCCACTAGAAACCTAGCTGCTGCCAGAGCAATAGAAGAAAATGTTGGGCGCGGGTGACGGAGCATGAATCGAACAGCCAGGGAAAACATGATAGTGAATCAAACGGTCAGGCGTGGGCGACAACGGTAATGCAAAAATTCAATCGCCTGCATTTGGGTATTTCTCAATTATTATAGGAAACATTCCTTTCATACATTTTTTTGGGGGGATTGTCATCATGAGCTGTCGAAAGTCCATTTGATAAATTCTTCTAAAAAAAGAATTCTTTTTTTACCGCAAAAGGAATTCTACCAAGGTGTACTCAAGAGCATCCAACATTCATGTGCCATAGCCCATAAGGAATAATCCTTGTAATTTGGAATCCTTCTATAAAATCCTATGTTCTAGTATACTTTGCTCACAGTGTCACGTCCCGACATATCCATCAGCTTTGAAAACTCTTCATTAGACTTTTAATGGATCTAAATCCATGATTTGTTCCAGACCTTATAAAACTTTCCACGATCCTACATACTAAAATGAAATCATAGTAAGATTTGGGGTCTGTTTGGTTTCCTTTGTTAAATTTTAGCTAGCTAAAATTATTTTAGCTACTTTTGAGTGACTAATGAGACTAAACTATTTTAGCTCTTTTTAGTTAATATGTTTGAAACTTTAGCTACTAAAATAACTAAAATTTAGCTAACTAAAATTTAGCTAGTGCAACCAAACAGGGCCTTGGTGCTCTGAGTATAATGAGACAATTTGTAGAAGTTTACGAAACGTGTGCTAACTGGTAACACAAAGAAAGGGCCTCGTTGCTTATTGGGCTCGACGCAAGTGAACGCCCTTCACTGTGCGTTCTCGTTCTGCCGCATCAGAATCCTCCACTCGACTCGACTCGACTCGACTCCTCTCGGCCTGCCACTGCCATTCGCTTCTCTCCCGCGACGCCCTTCACTGCCGCGGCGGCCGGAACAGCAGCAGGAGCACACGCCGCCGGATCACGGGAACGCACAGCTCCCCCGGTCCCGTCGGTTTCGGGTACTATCCTCTGCTCCCCTCTTCGGCCTCGGCCTGGCCTCCACCTGCAGCTCAGCTTCCCCGTTGCGGGGCTTGCGGTTCGCTCCCCATCGCCCTTCCCGTGGCGCGCGCGCGAGGTGTTCGACGCATTGCCTCTGTGCGTTCTCGTTCACGCTAGGCATCATTCCCTTCATGGTGTGGTGCTTGCCTTTTTCCGGGGGTGGGGGTCATGGCGCAGCCTCACTGACACGTGTGCTACTGTGCTCCTCTGCTTTGTTTCCAGGACCGGCGGCTGAGCCTATGGCGAGGACACAGGATTCATGGTCGAAGATTCCCACGGAGCTCGCAGGCCTCGTTCTCCAGCGCCTTCACGCTCACGTCGACCGCGTCCGCTTCGCAGCTGTGTGCCCCCAGTGGCGCTCCGCTGCTCGGCAGGTCCGGCTGCCCCCTCCACTGCCGCTGCTCGCTCTCAAGGATGGGGACATCTTCTACAGCATGCCCCGGGGTGAGCCGCTCCACTTTGCTGACTGCAAAACCAAAGCAGGCTTCATGTCCACAGCTTATGGTAACTGGCTGGTGTACCGGCGTTATTGCGATTTGCTCTTGGTGGATCCCTTCTCTGGTGCCACCATGACCCTTCCTGCACCATCTAGTGTTCATCTCGCAGACGAAGACGGGGGTGATGATTCCATGGACGGTCATGATTCTGTAGACGAGGGTGAGGATTCTGAGGACAGCCATGATTCTGCAGACGAGGGTGATGATTCTGAGGATGGCTCTGCACCATCTAGGGTTCATCTCCCTGATGAAAACAAGGGTGACGATTCCATGGCCGGTCATGATTCTGCAGACGAGAGTGAGGATTCTGAGGACAGCCATGATTCTGCAGATGAGGGTGAGGATTCTGAGGATGGCTCTGCACCATCTAGGGTTCATCTCCATGACGAAAACAAGGGTGATGATTCCATGGCCGGTCATGATTCTGCAGACGAGTGTGAGGATTCTGAGGGCGGCCATGATTCTGCAGATGAGGGTGATGATTCTGAGGATGGTTCTGTACCGTCCAGCGTTCATCTTCCCAACAAAAACAAAGGTGATGATTCCAGGGCCAGTCATGATTCCACGGACGAGGGTGAGGATTCTGAGGACAGCCATGATTCTGCAGACGAGGGTGATGATTCTGAGGATGGTCATGGTTCCACAGACAAGGGTGAGGATTCTGAGGGCAGCCATGATTCTGCAGATGAGGCCGATGATTCTGAGGATGGTTCTGTTTCCACCGACGGATCAGAGATGCTCTCAATGGACGTGAAACACTTTGAAGTGATCAAACTAATAGTGTGCTCTCCCAACCTCATCGCTGCACTGTTTAAAGGTAGCGAAAACAATCGGATTGCAGTGTGCCGGCCAGGAGGCTCCAAGTGGTCAGTAGCATGGGACCTGTCTTTGTGGATTACAGACATGGCTTTCTACCAAGGGAAGCTCTACGTTGTTGACTATCAGGAGGACCTCTTGGCTCTGGACATCAGCGTGGATAACAAGACGGGTGATCCACGGGTTTCTCGTATTGGAAGGGTGATCCACGGGTTTCTCGTATTTGATAATGAGCTGACTTTGTTGAGGATGCTCTACCTGGTTGAGTCGTGTGGCTCATTGTTGCTGGTGCGTAGAAGGATTTTCCACAAGCATGTTCATGGCAACGGACAGATACACACTTTTGCTGGACAGTGTGAGCCTGATGTTTCGATATTCGAGGCAGACTTTGGGCGATCACAGTGGCGCAGGCTGACGACCCTTCCTGACGATGAGGCACTGTTTCTAGGGCCATGCTCCAGGGCTGTTTGCATGCCTCAGGTTGACTCACCGGGCAATCGCGTGTGGTTCTTGGATGACTACAAGGACTTTCACCTTTGGAATGAGTGGCCTAGCAGCTTGAGTTCTGGCACCAGCAGCGTGGCAAACCCCAAGCCTTTCTCGCCCCTTCCAACGATCTCGTGGAGGGGCTTCCTGGCAAATTCAGGTGCTGCATGGATCTTCCCTGCAAACTGATGCTATTGGTTGGACCGTTGTTACAATCAAAGCTGTTAAACACACCATGTGTTTCTCTAACCGTAGCACGGTGGCCTTCTGGCATTCACAATGCTGACTTACTTTTGGATGATTATGTTGTGCTTAGCTTTATGGACTTGTGATGAACCTTGAGGTAGCATTCTGTTATTTGCTAGTAACCTATTCTGTTACGCATTTAGGTGGGGAAGTCGCAATGGTGCTGTTTAATCCCTGAATGATGTGTTATCTATTGTCAATCTTTTGTCGTGGAGTAATACTTTGGTAGGTTTGTGGGTTTCTTGCCGTGCTGTTTTTGGTTAAGCCCATGATCCC
>Ga0182004_10003056_pt1 | contig 13211 bp, 14 predicted proteins | sample Sormic07211540_1_FD_120479 | JGI IMG/M metagenome (GOLD analysis project Ga0182004, IMG submission 120479) | Endophyte microbial communities from Sorghum bicolor roots, Mead, Nebraska, USA - 072115-40_1 MetaG | ecosystem: Host-associated > Plants > Roots > Unclassified | place: USA: Nebraska...
CGGATTATCCGATGTTTAAAATAGGATATCCGAAGGTTTCTCTTCCAAGACTAAAGAATTTAGGATTTTAAAAAGTTTGTTAGTTGAGGACTTTTATTTTATGATGTGGTTGTTTAATGTTCTCATTTTTAAATTAATAAATTTGCTAGATGCTATTATTTATTGGCTAATAACTTATTATTTTTTGGTGAAGATATCATGTTAAGTGTTAATTATTAGTATGAGAGCAACAACATGGAATGCAATGCAAGATTATTATCTATTGCTTATTCTTGTTCTGTACTAAATAAATTCTTCACAAGTATATAATTCTCTATGTATGCACATGTTACTCGACTATTAAAATCCGTCTCCGATCCATTTCCGCTCCATATCCGTACCAGTTCCGAATACCGAAAAAAACCGTATCCACATCCACATCCGTGTATTATCCGCTCCGCACCGAATCCGACAAAGAAAAGCGGATTAGGATATGGAAAAGGCATTATCCGCACCGATCCGATCCGTTTTCATCCCTATTCATCAGTATTTTCGACAAATCAACAAACCAAGCAAACAGGCTTCACAATGCCTTGTTTAGATGCAAAAATTTTTTAGATTTCGCTACTGTAGCACTTTCGTTTGTTTGTGGCAAATATTGTCCAACTATAGAAAGATTCGTCTCACGATTTACAGATAAACTGTGCAATTAGTTTTTATTTTCGTATATATTTAATGCTTCATGTATGTGTCGAAAGATTCGATACGGAGAATCTTAAAAACTATTTAGTTTTAAACAAGGCCTCAGTCAGCCTATCAGCCTATCAGAAGCATAGAACCCTGCTACTGGCAGTTCGTGCTCTGGCTGCAAGCGAACCCAGCCAGCCAGCAGTCTATCTAACAGCCCATACCATGAGACAATTTGTCCTTTTTTTTTTGGAGAAAACTAGAATGCCACTTTATTTGGGGTGGGGGTGGGGTGGGGGGCAGGGAGTAGGCGAGTAGCGTATAGTAGATAGGAGTATGCATCATCTGTGCTACCTCTGCTGCTATGCCTGTCCACTTGATGCACTATTGCACACCCAACTGAGAAGAATCTAACTGCACCAGTGGCCACCACTACTACTCCACTTGCCATACCAGCAACAGTACCCATTATGCTCCATACTTTCGTATCACCACCACCCAGGATATCACAAGCCAATGCACAGGGGCATCCATGTGTATTATGTGCACTATAGCACTCGTCACAATAAAATGGCACTAGCTACCGTGCCAGTGCCTACCTGTTCGCTTGGCTGAAAGGCAGAGCTGCAGGCTAGAAAGATTATGCATGGTGCCAACCGAAATCAAAACATTAGACATCACTTCTCATGCTACCCATAAATGTCATCTTGAGGGGCCATACAAACATGCAGGCTCCCTCAAGACATTAGACATCACCATCACAAACAAACCTACTGACATGTGAAAAGGAATAGAATTTGACATCTTGCAATTCCAATGGCCTTCCATGCTCAACCACCCATGTATATTGTGATTCATAATATTAAAAAAGGATCTGGAAAGTAACATCATACAAAGTATCTGGATGCTTGTCCATCATAAGGCGTAAATTTGGTGAACTAATGGCCAAAACTAGAAAAGCGGTCAATACCACAACTGACTTTACATAGAATTATTATTATACAAAGAGGGCCAGAGTTTAACCAAATCAGAAACATGCTAACAACATATGCTGGAGTTAGGATCTACTCAGAAGCAGCAAAAACAGAGGATCACACATCAGTCATGTTCGGTCTTATTAATTACATTCCTTGTATACAACTCCTAGCTCGGACATAAAAGAGTAATTATTTCCACTAGTAGTAGTTACAAACAAATAGGGCTTCTTACCTGTTGTCATAATCCCCTCATATTTTAACACAGATTTGCACCATGATAGCACAAAGGACATCATTTACTCCAAGACAAGAAACAAAGGTAAAAAATTAGTATCTCAGAGCATTGGTTACACAGTGCCTTTTATTAAAACGATGTATGCATAACAGGTACATCTACAAGATTATGCCACACTCCCTATCACTAGTGACATCAAATGGAAGCACGGACAGGAAACAATACAGTAGAAATACCCAATAATCTATATACCATAAAACAAGCACATTTGTATAAAAAATCAAAGCAAAGGTGAGATCTACCAAGAGAGATTTACCTCCTCTCCCCTCCTTGTTTGAATAGCCACTTCATCAACATACAAAAATCTCACAACAAGCATAGCTAAGACAAGCATCTGCCGAACTATATGCTATGGTGCCTCGCTAATCAGCTTTCACCGAAGCAGAGGTTTCAGCCGCCGCAGGAGGCGGCGGGCAAACCTTGTGCAACACCTTGCTGTCGGAAGAACAGTGAGATGTCTTTAGCTTCTTGAACTTCCATACGGATGTTATCTTCATCGGCGTCACGCCGTCGCCTGGGGTCTTTGTATCTGCAGGGCCTGCAAGCTTTTCTGCTCCATTCCCATTTGGCTTTGATCTTCCTTTTCCATTTGAGTTTGACTTTGATTCATCAAGCGCAAAAGAATGTACAAAGGGTTCTGTTTCTCTGGGCTGTTCTGATTCTTTGGGTTCTTCTGTTTCTTTACCACCATTTTGATTCAGAAGCAGCTCCTTTCTCTTGATCTTCACTTTCTGACCGGCACTTAAGTTTCGAACCCAAACTCCATTGTCAGCAATGTCGCCGCTACTCTTTGCGGCGTGTCTGGATGAGTCTTGACCGTCAACATCAGGACCCTCACGATTGAGCAATGGAACAGTTCTCTCACTAGATTTCCCCTCCGAGCATCCATTAGGCAACCCAGTGCCAGCCTCAATTGGCACATGAATTGAAGAACCATTACAAGCATCAGTGTCACCCTCGCCGTTACCTCCACCGGGTGCAACAACCGCATCTTTGGCATCACCAGCAGTGATGGTACGAGGCCTCTTGGGGGGTCCAGTGTGAGAGATCCTCGGCGAGCTATTCATGACTCGGTGCAAATTGCGTGCGACCTCTTCATCCGATTGCTTGCGCCTCCTAGGCTTGGGAGCCTCCCCTAGCCCAAGGGTTCCATTGGGCCTGTAGAGCATCTTGACCTGGACATGCTTCTTCCTGGACTTGACCTTAAACTGGAGTCCGTTCCCGTTCCTGGACGCGCCGGCTCCCCTGGACGAGAAGGAATCAAGGAACTCCATGGCAGCCCGGGCGGCCGCCCTAGCCTTGGCGGCGACGGCGGCCTTCTCCGCGGCCACGGCGCGCGCGGCGACGGCGGCGTCCGCGGCGGCCTGCGCGGCCGCCCTGGCCGCCTCGATCATCTCCTCGGGCGAGGACGCCGACGCGTTGGCGGCGAGCGCCATCTCGCGGAGGCGGGTGGCGAGATCGCCCGCGGAGGCGGGCGGGGACGGGAGCGGCTCGGCGGCGGCGGCGTCGCCGGTGGTGGCCACCGCCGTCCTGAGCCCGGCGAGCAGCCGCTTCCGCGGCGGCAGGTGGGTGTTCAGATCCGACGGCGGCGGCTCCATTTCTCCAGCAGATCGCGGGGCTCAGATCATCTCGTGGAGCCGGGGGGCCGGGGCGGGGCGCCGCGAGATCGAGCGCGAGCAGCGACGGGATCAGCTAAATCTGTGCGTCCATCCCCGAACCGGCCAGGTCCTAGCACGGGCACGCGGATAAAAATGGCTCCTTTAGCATCGGGGACATGGAAATCCGCGTCTGAATTCCGCGCGGAGGCGGAGCAGGAGTGAGGGGGAGAGAAACCCTACCTTGGAGGCGCGTGCTGGGCAGAGATCGGTGTGGAATTGGCGTGGATTTATGTGGTGAGAACAAGAGGAGGCCGGCGTGGACAGCTCCTGTGTCTGTCTGTCAAGAAGAGGAGGAGGAAGAAGAGGCGAGGAGGAGGGGATCCCAAAAACCCAGAGACGGACAGGACAGACAGGACACAGGGGATCCAGGAAGGAACAGATCAGGCGTCACAGGTCACAGCCACAGTTTAGGCCTTGTTTAGATGTCACAAAAATTTGAGCACTTTCGTTTGTTTGTTGCAAATATTATCCAATCATAGGCTTACTAAGATCAAAAGATTCATCTCGCGATTTTACAATTAAACTGTGTAATTAGTTTTTATTTTCATCTATATTTAATGCTTCATGCATGTGCCGAAAGATTCGATCTGACAGAAAATGTTATTTTATAAATATATTTCTTCATTGTATGAATATTTATGCCTGAATCACTTCTTAGAGACAATTCCGCTATGTTGTAATGTAGAGTTTGTAGGAACTCTTGATAGAGCTACCATCTATATATATCTGAGTCACGTGATGTTGAAGCTCTACATTGTTATAGAGTCTCGAACCAGGGTTGTTTTTTAAGAGGGATAACACTATATATCCCTTCTAGCTTATAGTGAGGCCATGCTTATTTTTCTTAGCATTTCATGTAAGCTAGCGAATGTGCTTGCTACTATGTGTTGTGTGATCAAATAATTATTTCTTCTCCATATAGCGGTGCACAGAGAAATTTCTCATTGGCGAATGGCTCTCCATCCACAACCCCATGGTGAGAAAAAAAAAAATCCACATTCCTATCCCTTCCGAAGCTTGTGGGGGAACTTCACTCCTTATATTTCTTAGAGGAAATAGTACTCGCAAATATCCTAGCCCTACATCATAGCATCAGTTTATCAAATAAGATAAAATAGACAACACAAAGTTTACTTAAAAGCATGCAATAATGGTGTTAATTGATGATTTGCTTGCGCTAGGTGTAATTGACAGACCTAATTGTCGGATAAAAAAATAACAAAAAGATTATTATAATTCCATTAAATATCTTTGTAGTCCAATTTTTCACCTCAAACTTAAAAATTAGACATCTTACTAAGACTATTCAAATTACATCTTGGCCCGGTTTTGAAGTCATTTTGAAGGTGATTTTGTTCTTTGATTTATTAGTTTACTTTAAAAAATATACCTAATAATGATTTTAAACCATAGAAAATGCCCATAAACTTCAAAAATTTCTGAGAAAAAAATCTAGACATATATTGGGATACAAGAATCTAAATAAGATATTTAGACCTCATGAAAATATATTTAAACATTTAAAAAAGAAATTTAATTACAAAATAGAAACAAAATATCAAAACCTTCTAATTGATATCTAAAAATATTTTGAAAACCTTTTGCAACAAAGCAACACAATTAGCAAGCATGAATGTTTTTAGCATTAAAACAACATTCAAGTTAGTTGTGTATAATATTTTTTTCCCATTAAAACATGTTTTTATATCAACTAGAACGTTTTGTAAACTTTCTAGATTTTTTTTGATAACTTTCCCATTTTCATAGAGCTAAATCTATTTTTTCTAAGCTTCTAAAGATACTCTCACAAACTTTAAATGTTTATTTGGATTTGTGTATCCCAATTTATCTCTAGGATTTTTGGTTGGAACTTAAAAAACTTAGTTAAATTTTATGTGATTTAAAATCTTACCAAATATTTACTAAAGTTTTGAACTAAAAAAGTTATAAAACCACCTTAGGAACCACTTTTTTTTTGACGAGACCTTAGGAACCACTTTAAACCACGAACAGTTTCAAGAGTCCAAGGGATAAGTTGTCTGTTTTCAGAATTGGTGAAGAAAAAATTAGGCCACCTTGACCGGGGTTTTACATGTGGGCCGCCCCTGCGGGCGATTGCTCCGGCCAGCTGCTCGGCTTTCTTCAGTTTGTAAATTTTTTGCGTGGCACTTTCATTTTTATTTGACAAACGTTGTCCAATCATAAAGTAATTGGACTTAAAAATTTGTCTCGCGATTTACAGATGAACTGTGCAATTAGATTTTATTTTCATGTATATTTAATGCACCATGCATGTGCCGCAAGATTCGATATGATGATGAATCTTAAAAATTTTAGACCAGAGGGTGGGCCTGGCGTTCGAAGATGCGTTCGATTGATTAGTTCACCCAAAGATTCCCCCATCATATCGAATCTTATATATACAGAGAGCATTGAATATAGATGAAAATAATAACTAATTATACAGTTTATGTATAAATTGCGAGATTAATTTTTTAAGTTTAGTTACTTATAATTAGACAATATTTATCAAATAAAAACGAGAGTTCTATAGTATCAAACTTGAAAAAAATTTGGATCTAAACAAGCCCTGTTCCAGGCCCGCGTTCGTCCTCCTGTCTGTCATGCACGAGACGAGAGTGACCGATGCAGAGCGATACAGATCCAACAGAGACACAGGACGGTCACTCCTAAGAAAAGCTGCTCATCTCATCACCATCACACACACACACACACACACACACATACATCTGGCAGGTCATCTGCTGCTATCTATCTCGGTTTCATCATATGAAAACCTCCAGCGCATGCAGAAAAAAGTCTTCAATCAGTTCATCGAAGATGGCACGCTCAATCTTCCTCCCAACAACGTAAACGTCCTCATAGAGCACCTCCGCCCACACGGATCTCCGGACCTCGTACGCCACCATCCCATCTATCGTCTGCATTTCCTGCGCCTGCTGGGGATTCTTCTTCAGAGCTTGCACCTGAAATTCCACATTATTCGAAACAAAAACAAATCAAAGCTACAGTCATTTGCTTTTTTTTTTCTTTCTTTCTTTCTTGGCAGAGTTATAACATGTTCGATGGAGATCGATGCACTGACCTGCTGCCACACATCATCTACCAGCTTCTTCCCTCGCGCCACTCCCGTGCTGTCAACGACCCATTGACGCAGCGATGAAGCACAACCACCTCTCGAGCTCTCTGCTACCACCAGGCTCTGCAACGCCTCGTTAGCAAGGTCGAACAGCATCCTGCGATCGTCGTGCATGCCGCTGCCGACGATGTAGTCGCCGCGGTAGTAGTACATGTCCTCGACGTCCTCGAACACGTCGTCGCAGATGGGCATCGGCCTCGCCATCGAGTCCACCCTGGCATTGGCCGACGACGACGGTCCGTCGTCATCGTCGTCGTATAAGCCGGCGGCGATGAGAAGCTCTGTTATGTAGGCCTTGTCACGGCTGCACGCTGTTTCGACGGCGGTGATGTCTGTCCTGAATGATGATTCACTGGCAGTGGCAGGTGGCTCGAGTTCTGACAGGCATTTTGGACTTAGCTCTGCATGCAGGAGGAGATTATGTCAGGTTCAAAAACTGAAACCAATTAATATAATCAGAGGATTGTTTCTAGTTTTGTTGCTAATAAGCCTGTCATATGTACCTGGTGGCAAGGTGAAGTGCAAATCGCTGAATAAATGGCGGGAATTTTGGCCTGCTGCAACCTCCAGTGGGGACACTGGGCTCGGAGGCAGCTCGCTGAGATTTGCCTAATAGCAGAGCAGGAAGCCAAAAAGCAACAGTATTTAATTTCAGTCAGCCCATTGTTTCTTCTCTGTGTGAAAGTGAAACATACAGCAGACACAATTCCTTGCAAGTAAACAAAGTAAGAGTAATTTGAAGACAGATCAACTGTACTTGCCTGTGCAACCTTGAAGAGGTTGATCGTTTCATGACATGGAGGTGTCGGTGTGCAGATGGGCATCTCCATCTCCATCTCCATCTTAGCAGGGTGGATGTGGATCTCTCCTGCTCCAAGAGACGCCGTCTTGTTGTTGTTGGACCAAGACCAATGCGTCTTCCTCCTGAACATCATGAGCTTCCTTCTCGAGCTGAATCCGTGGCGCCTCAGGCTCGACACGGTCCCCCGGATGAAGCTGCTGAAACCAGCAGCACTGACGACGCTCTTGCTTGTCATTGTCACTGCAGCAGCAGCAGCAGGTTCAGAAGCTTCGTGGTGCTTGGAGGAGAAGAGGCTGCCTATGGAGAAGGCGAACCCTGACTCCGGTGCAGAGAAGGACCGGAACAGTAGCCGTGGCGACGGCGCGGCGTCGTCCCTGTGCTTCGTGGTGGTCAGGGTCAGGCACTCGCTTCTGAAACTCTGGCCGTCAGTAACGCCTGGGCGGAGGACTGAAAGAGATGCATCCGTCAAGGATTCTTCTTCTTCTTCTTCATCATCGGCATTGTCGGCCGTTTCGCTGCTGGGAATGTGAGCCGCCGCCCCATCCCCATCCCCATCCCCATGAGAGGCATGCCTTGTAGCAGCAGCAGCAGCAGCAGGAGTGCGCTTGCGGTCACTTCTGAAAGCGCGAAAGGACTCTGACCGGAACAGCCTCTTGTTGCCACGGTCCTGCTTGTGCTTGGTGACCTGCTGCTGCAATGGTGGAAGAATCGCCCAAGTTGGTGCCTTGATGCGATCACCACCTGTAGCTGTCGCGATATGGAGCGCCAGCTCTCTCTGAACCCTGTCCTTGACCTCCTGAAGAAGCACGCTGATGCTGGCATCCCTGTGGAGCCTCGGCAGGCCAAGCAACAAGGTTTTCTGACCATCGCCAATGGCAACACCACCTGTAGCTGTAGTCGTATCAGATTCAGAAGAAGCCTTGAGGAGCAGTATCGGCGTGTGTCTGTGTGACGGCAGTTGTTGAGCTTGAGCAGCAGGCGCGCCGTGTTCATCCCAATCCCTGTGCGCTTCCAGATCTCTGCCGTCCGGGTCCGGCATTGCAGGTGGAAGAAGCTCGTCCTGCTGCGTCACCTTGGTGTGTCCTCCCAAACCGAAACCGAACCTGGCCATCTTGTGCCTGCGCAGGTCCTCCTGCGCGATGGCCTGAAGAACAAGGGACGACCTGGACCTGCTGCCGCCGTCCGAGTCGGACGGCCTAGGAGTATGAGTAGGAGTATAGTAGTCGTCTGCTGCATCGCCGGCGCCTTGGACGCTTGCCACGCCTGGAGGTCCTGCCTCATCTTCTGGAGCGGCTCCTCCTCCTCCTCCTGCCTGCCTGCTTCGGGATCGGGGCACTACTAGCATCATCATCATCTTGTGGAAGCACATCCTGGAAGTGGTAGTCGAATCGGGATACTCTGCAGCATCGTCGTCCCCGACGCGGGCGCGGTACGAGGGCAGGTGCAGGCTGCTGCGGTTATTGCTCTGTCGTCGTTGCGCTTGGAATTGGAACTGGACGATGCCGCCTGCGGGTGTGACGGCGTCGTCGATGCCCATGAGACGAGCGATGACGTTCGGCTGGAGGTGGACGACGGGTCGTCGCATGCTGGCGTCGTGTCGTGGATCATCATCGTCGGCTCTTGTTCCGCGGCGGTGTGATGGAGACGGTTGGTGGTGGTGATCGGGTTGGTTGGACGGCGGCTTATGGTGTTGGCGGCGGCTCATCGTCGGCAGCTAGAGGATTGCTGGAAGCGTGAAGAAAGAAGATGGAGGTTGAGCGTCAACCTTTTCACTTCTTGAATGAAGCCTTAATTTGGGCATGAAGCAGAGGAGAATAATTAATTACTAACATGAATGATGAACTGTCCTTGTCGTCATGGTGGCATGGCATGGGAAAAAACAACAACAACAACAACAACAACAATGCACTCGCGCGCACGAACACAAAGACTTGTTGTCATCGGACAGACGTGCGCTCACGCCGCCTCAACGACAAGCAGAGCAGATGAGAGGAGGGAACGGGAACGGGAAGGGGGAAGAAGCACGAGCAAAAAATATACACTGACGGAGCCCCCGGCGAGGATCGAACTCGCGACCTTTCGCTTACGAAGCGAACGCACTACCACTATGCTACGGAGGCTCATCTTGCTGTTACGTATTCTACACTTGAATTTCTTGATAAGATCTCATCCAACTGCACTATAATCAATCATCGCTGAGTGAGGGTGAAAATATGAACGTGTGTTTTGCTGCAGTCTTCTACGAGTAGCTCACTTGAAATCCAACTAAAAAATATTGGTTGCAACTATGAGGGACTCCTCAGCTCGAATGTTAGTACTAGTACAGTACTACGGGTTACACTGCTAGTAGTAGTAGTAGTACATGTTTGTCGTCTGCTGTTGATTCCGAGGAGGAAGGCAGGCACTTGGAGGTGATGATGATCACGACCAGGAGCAGGGGGCATCACACGTCGCCATCATATTCGTTGCAGAGAGAACGATCAGAATTCCGTACAACACTCCTGCTCCTCCTTGCCCTCTCTCCGCCATAAAAAATAACAGATTCTTCAGTTTTAAGTTTTTTCACCCTAAGACTACGTAGGATAGTTATGCATCGGTTTATCGGTTTGAGTATACTTATTATATTAAGATATTTTAGATCTTACTTATAACGTAATTTTTTTTTCAAAAGTCATAACTATAGTATATATAATAAGTATAACCACATACTCCATGTATGTATACATACTTAACATACATATCTCCTTATATGGTCTAGTATGATCATATACTTCGTCTACATATACATTTGGTTCGGTCATATACATCCTAAATACAGAGATATAAACATAGGGGTAACTACTATTGTGAGTACGAAGTAATCGAGAGTAACTACTTCTAGGAGTACATATGATTTCTAGTCAAATTTTAAAAAATTTGACTCCACAAAAAGCGAGATGTGCATTTATTCGTGGACGGAGGAAGTACACCTTCATTTCCTCCTAGTAGTATACGTACTGCTTATCATGCAACACAATGCTTGCACAATTGCTTTTACATTGTGAGCAATGGGAAGCATGAAACCCATACCACTTGGCGTGTCGGTCTCTCTTCTTTTCTTTCCCCATCTTAGTGGCGGACCCAACACTAGAGCCACTAGGGCTATGATGCTAATCTTAGCCCTTAATTACAGTGGACAAATTATTATTTTTCTATAGTCAAGCATAATTAGCACAAATGTCTAATGCAATAGCCTTAGTCTTTGGCCAATCCTGAGTCCGCCCTTGCCCATCTTTCATTGTATTGTATAGATTGTGTACAACCGTTTTCACTCCCCATCCATCAATCATCGATGAAATAAAACACCTTCGTTTTCCTCATACTTTGTTCGTTAGTTGACCCCCAAAACCCAAAAACATTTTAAGATTTTCCGCCACATCAAATCTTACAGCAGATGCATAAATCATTAAATATAGATAAAAAAAATAATGGATTGCACAGTAAATCGTGAGACGAATCTTTTGAAACTAGTTAGTCCATAATTAGATAATATTTGCCACAAATAAACGAAAGTGCTACAGTACCGCAATCTTTTCGCAACTAAACAAGGCCTAAAGAAGAAGGGAGAGAAGATGAAGAAGAAAAGGAGTCCTGAGTCGACCGTTGTAGTAGGTATCCTCCTATCATCAGCCCAGCCCAGGCCCCAGGCGTTGATGAGTGTTGCCTGCTCTCATGCTCAGCTGCTGCTCCTGCAGCTGCGGTAAATAAAATTTTTAACAGAGGGTGAGGGTGGGCAGGAGGACAACAGAGGACACTGCCACACTGCCTCTCTACCAGCAGTCACTATCACTACCCTGAGCGCAAGAGCCTGCAGGCTGCAGCGGAGCACATTGCCCTATAACCATTTCAATTCAAATCTCAACGGACACATCTGCAGCAGTACAGTACGGACGTCTACAAATGGTCCCTGCTGCCTCCCCTTCTTCTGCCACCCCCACAGCTCTCCCATTGCCTACCTCAAGTAGCACGCGCCCTCCACCATGAATTCTTGAGTTTTGGGACATGAGTTGCTCAGCCTCTGCTACCATTTACCATGATGAAAATCATTGGAACGTTCTTCCTAGGTAACGAACGTTCTTCGACTACAAAGCATGATGTGTTGATTTCCAGGCGCAATCATCAAATCAAACCACAACAAAAACCTGCACATGCATCTGCGAACCTTAACATGCAACCATCAGCTCACATCAAACCTAGTATTCATATTCGACCACCACAGCAAGACTAACCAAGCAAAGACAGAACCAGAAATAAGGTCAACCAAACTACCAAAGCAATGCGCCCAGTCGAATTTTCCAAAGGGGGCAAGGATGCCAACCAACCACCAACGCATGTCAACACAGCACGCCAATCATTTTACCCAGCCCCATTCCATTCCATTCCATTCCTTCACAAACATATTCAAACTAAACTGTGCCCGTGTGCCTCCCAAATACTGGAGCACATGTATCACCCAAACGGCAAATCTGCAGTTACACGACAGTTGCCCGCGATGCAAAGCAACAGCACAACTCCCAGTACCAAGCACAGAGCAACAATATATAACACAAAAAGGATATCGAACACAATGATTACTTAATCTAACATTACCCAAACTGATATTATCACAATGTTAGCCGATGACGACAATGGAAACAGTAATCTAGGTACAAGCGGGCGTCTCTGCTGGTCCAGTGTGGCCACACACCAGACCAGAAGCAAAACCACCCGCCGGTGGCGCCAACAAGGAGCGCTATCCGTTATAGCACGACAAAAGTAAAAACATCACGATGTGAAGTGAAACTGAATAATTCTAGTACATGGATATAGGCTCCTTATAGTTTTTCGCCACAGGGCCTTTCTGTCGCAGCTCCATTGTTGGACAAAGCATGGTCCATCGTCTCAGAGCAAGCTCCATCACTCGTCATCGTCTTCGTCCTGCAAACAAAGGGGGAAGACAGATCTTAAGACTTGCTAACTCCAAAGCACAATGAATCTGGTTCCAACAAAGCCTTACATTCTAGACTCGTAATGCAATCTACAAATATGTACCTACCTATCTATTGGTTGATTCCAATCAAATACTACCTACATTCTAGAGCAGCTAATGTAGTAACCTGCTTAACACATGAGCACGCTATGCATCTAACAGGTGAGCCTCATGCAAACGTATAAGAAGCTTTTGAGTCATCATGAAAGAAATTTGTATACCTCATCGCTACCCTCGTCGTCATCCTCATCATTGACCTCCGACTTGGACTTGTCAGACTCCTCTTCGTCTTCCTCCTCCTCCTCCTTGGCAGGAGCCTTCTTAGCAGCAGCGGTGCTCTGAACAAGCCAACACATGATTCATTGAGTATGCCCATTACTTATTCGAATAAATAACCAGCTAGAACAGTATATACATAAGTAACAAAGCAATTGAAGTATGCAAGTTTTCCTACCTCGCCCTTGTTGTAGGCAGCAATGGCCTTGTTATACTCTAGCTTGAGCTTATTAGCCTTGGCTACATAGGGAGCCTTGTCCTACAATCCACAAACACACGTACGTTAACCAAACAGCACAAGCTTTTAGTCGAATCTAACCACTACTACTACTACTACTACTACTACTACTACTACTACTACTACTACTA
>Ga0182004_10003057_pt1 | contig 13209 bp, 10 predicted proteins | sample Sormic07211540_1_FD_120479 | JGI IMG/M metagenome (GOLD analysis project Ga0182004, IMG submission 120479) | Endophyte microbial communities from Sorghum bicolor roots, Mead, Nebraska, USA - 072115-40_1 MetaG | ecosystem: Host-associated > Plants > Roots > Unclassified | place: USA: Nebraska...
AAAAGCTTCAACAGTATCCGTGCGCTTGCGGATTATCTGTGTGCGTATAAATACCATAGTACACTCTAGTGCCATGCTAGGGATGACAACCTAGTATTCAAGTGGTGTTAGCAAGTGTCAACAAGGTAATCAAATAGCTTACTTGTTTCAGAGCTATCTCTCGCCTCTGGCTAGTTGAGGCCGATGGTACTACAGGTTGGTCGGCCGGAGTTGCCGATGGGACTATGTCAGCTGAAAGATTAACAGGGATAATTATAAAGTGGGAGAATAGGTCCATCGATAATAATTTCATGGACAGTACTTTACCTTGAGGGGGTGCAGTGCTTGTCTAGATCGAGGAGACTACTGATGCTATGATTGAGCCCACTGGATCGGCGGTCTGCTCGTGTACATCAGCTGATATTTCTTCTGGCTGTGGCTGAAGTTCTTCTTGTGGTTGAGTTGGAGATGGTGCTTGCTGAGTCTGAACTGTGGTGAAGAAGGGGACGATTCTACGTAAATCGTTGGCACTGGGGGAGGAGAATAAGGTGGCGCCGTTTTTTGGCGTTTTGCCTGTAACTTGGTGCTCTTGGGACCCTTTCTCTTAGCTTGACTGGCTTGGGGGGCATCTGCACTTGCCTTGGCACTTCTGGTCTTTGCCGATTTGCCAGTTTGCTGATACAACAATAAAGGTTTCATGAGTACGAGTGTAACAGAGTATTAATGGAATGATGGTTGAGAAAGTTACCGATGAGGTGCCCATGCCTGCCGATGTATCCTGAAAAAGCTGTGTAAGTATGGATGGGATCGATGTAAATTGAAGAGGTAAAAACTTTCTACCTTGAAAACTTGCGCTAGAGCAGCAGCACCGACCGATGGAGATGTCTTGGTCCGCTTGGTGGTGATTTTCTTGAAACACGCGCCCCGGTGCATTAGGGCCGCCACACTTAGAGCGTTATTGCCGATCAAAGAAATCAGGCCTGATGGAAGGAGTTCGATCGGCCTACCACTTCTGCTGACTGACGGTGGTGTGTCATCGACCTGTGTAAAATGGAGGAAGTAAGTTGCCGATAAAAGCAAAAATAATAAGATTGAAGCATCGGTTGAAGACATACAGTGTTATCAGGGACCTTGTATGTGAGAGCCGATCTGCAAAACAAATGCTCCTTCTATTCTGCCCACCATTGTTTGTACGCCTGGGTGATGAAGAGGGCTGGAATCCAGGCCGATAGATCGATATCTGACGTATCGGCATTTGGTGGGAGTTGGGCAATTCTGGTCCACTCAAGACCACTGGTGATGGTTTCCCTTGGTTTCACCACATCGGCATAACAGAGTGCAATCGGCAGCTGTCCAAAAGCCAATTGACGGGCCAATGCGGATGGATTGTAGAACTCATAGGTAAGATTGGAAGCTTTCCCACTGCCAAAGAAATTCACCGGTATAGCTCTCGGAGTGATGATTGCCATCATCAGATCATGGTCTTTGTTCAGAGCATTATCAAAAGGATGAAAAGTCAGGGGAAATTTGGTATCTGGATCTTCATAAGGCATCCATGCCCGTTGTTCTTTGGTTAGCCCCTCATAAAGAGTGTGAAAGAATCGGCTAACGTGGTCTTGATTGCCACCGGTACCAGGCAAAACTATGGCAGCTTCACCGTAGTTCAGAGGGGGACGAGTTGCTGATTCTTCTTCATCCAAATCGTGATCTTCGGCTATGTCTCTAGGGAAGCTCTTTGCAAAGAGGTTGAATTCAAGACGCTTGTGCATATGGACACTGAGCCACATGTTGATAAACCACCAGGGTCCCCGTAGATTGCCGATGGATTGGCCTAGCAGGAGTTTCTTGGCTACCTGATGAAGGAGGTGATAAACAGCACCGAGCAAATATCGGCCAAGAGGAAATCGGCCACCTTTGGCTAGTTTCTCGGCTGCCGATAAATAAACAGAGGTTGGTCCTGCCGATCGGCCACAGAACACAAATTTATCCAACCACATATTCAGGAAAATTGTCTGCTCCCTCTCCCCGACAGGTCCTGTCTTTCGGTACTTCTGGATATATCCACATCAACCGCCGATAGCGCAAGTTTCTACTTTAGCACTGGACTTGGTATCAAACAGGTGATTGCTATCGGCAGTAGATATGTCTAAGCCGGTGAGCATGAGTACATCGGCAAGAGTGGGTGAAGCAGGGCCATGGCCGAATACAAAGGCATTGAGCGTGTCTGACCAAAAATACGAGGTAGCTATCAGCAGTGACTCATTTCTCTCCATATCGGCAAGAGATAATCTGATGCACTGATCTAATTTCCGCTCACCCCACTGGACCTCATTTGAATGGCTGACTCTCAAGAACCAGTCTTTCCATCCCTTGGTGGGACTGGGCCAGGAATGAAAGGCATCTTTCCACAGATCTAAGGAAAAGTTTTCGGCTCTGAAGGGGATTCTATTTGTCTCTGCGTTTATTAGATCGGTGGGATCTGGATTTCCTAGTGGGCCGAGACATCTGGATTTCCTATCGGCCAAATCCTAAAAGTTTTGAATGACAGAACAAAAAGAAGAAAAAAGAGTACTCAGTAAAAGGAATTGCAGATGAACAGAAGTACAACAAAAGTGCGAAAAGAAAAAGGATGATAGACTGACCTCAGGAACGACGAAGTTGATGGCCATTTCTTCGCGAGGAAGAGGATCGAGGACTTGGAGGATTGGTGAAGGAGGTTCTTCCTGAAGTTCTTGGAGTTCTTAGGCAATGCCGCCGCCAGGAAGGTGGATTTTGGGTTGTAGAATGACAAGATAGAGAAGGAGTACTGGAGAAGGAAGTATTTATAGGACAAAACGGGAAGGGGCAAATCTGACTTATCTCTTTGCCGCATCTGTGAAATCTGAGGGTGTTCAGGTGGATATGGTAACTGTTTGCACGGTAATCAAGGGATTGCGCAGGTGATTTGACAGCAAGCGGTTATGATTTTGGAGATATTTTACTGGGCAAGATCGCCTGGTCGGCCCATCAGCAGTTCTCTCTAACGGTAATATTGCCGATGAGCGCATAAAGTGGAGAGATTTAATTGAGAAGTTGAGAGATTCGAGGAATCTGCAGGAGAGTCAGACCGAGGTTGTTTAGATTTGGCGATTCATTACCAGGTTGGGAGAAATAATTGCGGAAAGGCGTCATTACTGCAGAGAATTTTGGAGCATTAATGATTTATACTCCGAAATTGGGGGGCAGGTGTTGACACCGTTTTTGGACACGTATCTTTTGATGCGCATCTGGAGTTAATGAGATGTAGATCGGCAGATGGAGCAGTGGTGGCCAGTCTGCAGGGAGGTTGCCGATGAAGGTGGTTGCCGATGGGGAGATAACCGAATATGACCAAGTCCATAAGTGATGGTATATTCGTGCCGATGACCATTGCCAGTATTTGTCGATGGCCGTAACAGGTAGTCTGCCGATGAATCTGGAGGAAAGCATGGAAGTTACCGATTGATTCGTGGCAGTATCTCGGTCGGTTACGGGGGTAGTTTAATGTTTTTCTTGGTTATTAGAATTCGTTTTGTATACGGTTTCCGTTTAATTTGGAATTTGAGTCCTAGTCGTGTCTGGTTGTAGCTCTTTGGACAGGGTATAAATGTAGACCCTAGGGCAATGTAATGAGACATCTATCCATCAATCAAACACAAGTTTTTACTCATATTTCAGCATCTACTTTTCGACGACTTCGTCATATTTTCCTTTTTACTACGAGTTCTTAGGAATTCATCGACTTAAGCTTGGCGTATTCTCAAGTTCCGCGTGATCACCTCTTGGCCGTGACATCCGGGCGCATCGCTGTTGTCGGGACCAAAGTGTTCAAGTTACCACCTTTGTTGATTGTAAGGTTAAATCGGCTAGCACGCCTTAACATTTGAATTGGGTATTAGCCCTTTGTGTTTGTAGATCAGCTTTTGCACCAACAGCAGCAAGACCTTGCCAACGACTTTCTTTGTCATCAGTGGAAAAGGTGCATACAATTTGCTATTGGGAAGAGACTGGATTCATGCCAATTGTTGCATTCCTTCTACGATGCACCAATGTTTGGTTCAGTGGTTAGGTGACAAGATTGAAATCGTCCTAGGAGATTCTTCATACGCCATCGCATCGGCAGAGACAGATACCTATGAGAGGACCAGATGCATTTCAGGGGAAGTTTGGGAGAAGGATTTTCTCAAAGTTGCCGATTATGAAATTCCACTAATCCAAGCAGTCGGTTCTGATGAAGAGTTTTAATGGATAGGTTCGCCGATGATGGAAAGTTAGGACAGGGGTTTACATCGGCTGATGACCTAGTAGAAGTAGATATAGGTAGTGGTGATAGACCAAGACCTACTTTTATTAGTGCTAAATTAAATTCTAAGTGTAAGCAACAATTAACCGGTTTGTTACAAGAATATAAAGATTTCTTTGCTTGGGATTATACCGATATGCCTGGTTTCGACCAATCTATTGTTGAACATCGGTTGCCTATCAAGTCTGGGTTTCGGCCGCATGAGCAGCCAGCACGCCGATGCAATCCTAATATTCTTCCTGATATTAAGGCCGAAATAACTAAACTTATTGAAGTTAAATTTATTCGGCAGTGTCGGTATGCCGAATGGATTTCCAATGTTGTCCCCATTTACAAGAAGAATGGGAAACTTCATGTCTGCATTGACTTCAAGAACCTCAATAAGGCTACGCTGATGGATGGTTATCCAATGCCAGTTGCCGATTTGTTGGTTGACGCTGCAGCTGGACATCGGATCATTAGCTTTATGGATGGCATTGCAGGATACAATCAAATATTCATGGCTGAGGAGGATATTCCCAAGACTGCATTTAGATGTCCTGGTCATGTTGGACTGTTTGAATGGATAGTCATGTCCTTCGGCTTGAAGAATGCTAGTGCTACTTATCAAAGGGCTATGAATTTCATCTTTCAAGAGTTCATCGGCAAGCTGGTGGAAATCTATATTGATGATGTGGTGGTTAAGTCTGGAGATTTCACAAGGCATCTAGCCGATCTGCGAAAGGTGTTGGAGTGCACAAGGAAGTATGGTTTAAAAATGAATCCTAATAAATGTGCATTGGGTGTATCGGCAGGACAATTTCTTGGTTTTATGGTGCATCAAAGATGGATTGAAATAAGTAGGAGATCTATTGATGCCATCAACAAAATAATTGATCGCACCAATAAAACTGAACTTCAATCGTTGATCAGCAAGATTAATTTTATCAGACGATTTATATCTAATTTGTCAGGTAAAATTTGTGATTTTAGTCCCTTGCTTAAGTTAAAAGCCGATCAAGAATTTGTATGGAGAAAAGAGCAACAGCTAGCTTTGGTGAAATCAAGAATTATTTGATAAATCCTCCAGTTTTGGTTCTACCGCAACAAGGAAAACCCTTCAGATTATATTTGTCTATCGATGGTATGGTCATCGGTTCGGCTCTTATTCAGGAATTTGAGGGGAAGGAGCGTGTGATTTATTATCTAAGCAGAAGATTGGTGGATGCTGAAACGAGGTATTCGGCAATTGAAAAGTTGTGCTTATGCTTATATTTTTCTTGTGTTAAATTGAGACATTACTTACTATCGGCCGAATGTACTGTTATATGCAAAGATGATGTAGTCCGATACATGTTATCAATGTCGATTATGAGTGGTAGAATCGGCAAGTGGATGTTAGCATTGTCGGAATTTGATCTACGCTACAAATCGGCTAAAGCGGTTAAAGGGCAGATTATGGTTGATTTTGTAACTCACCATTGCGGCATTATGGATGCTTTGGAAATTGTTCCTTGGATGCTCTTCTTTGATGGATCTACATGTGACTGAGGGGCAGGAATCAGTATAGTAATAATTTCTCCTCGGGGAAAGAAGTATGAATTTTCTTTGCCGATTGTTGCCACGTCAACAAATAATCAAGCTGAGTACCAAGCTTTGATCAAAGGATTGGAATTATTAAAGGAGGTTCACGATGCTGTTGAAATTTTTGGTGATTCTATGCTTGTTATAAATCAGCTGACTGGAATTTATGAATGTCGGAGTGAGGTTTTGATGGCTTATTATGAAAGATGCGTGCAACTGTTAAGGGAATTCAAGGATTTCCGATTAGAGCATATTCTATGGTTACATAATGAAGAAGCCAACCGATTGGCTCAACATGCCTTGGGGTATCAACCCATCTTAGATATAATATCGGCAGTCAGTGTCGATGATTGGAGAAAGGAGATTATTGGCCATTTAAAGGATCCATCCAAGAAAGTTGAGAGGCGTGTTAGGTTTCAAGCCACAAAGTTTGTACTCCTTGAAGAAGAGTTGTATTATCGGACGATAGATGGAGTCTTGCTCAAGTGTTTGGGTGATGATGAAGCTAGGAGCTTGATGGATGAAATTCATGAAGGAGTGTGTGGAACACATCAATCGGCTTTCAAGATGAAATGGATGATTAGGAGAAATAGATATTATTGGCCAACTATACTTGAAGATTGCTTTAAATACTTTAAAGGATGTCAAGGATGTCAGAAGTTTGGCAATATTCAAAGGGCACCTGCATCGGCCATGAATCCCATTATTAAACCTTGGCTGTTCCGAGGATGGGCTATTGATCTCATCGGCCAGATTTATCTACCATCAAGCAAGGGGCATAAGTTTATCTTAGTTTCCACTGATTATTTTACTAAATGGGTTGACGTTATTCCTTTGAAGAAAGTGACATCGGCCAATATGATCGATTTTGTAAAAGAGCATATTGTTTACCGATTTGGTATTCCCCAAACAATTACTACCGATCAGGGTACTATGTTTACATCGGGGGAATTTGATGAGTTTGCAATCGATATGGGGATTAAAGTGTTGAATTCTTCTCCTTATTATGCTCAAGCTAACGGACATGCCGAAGCTTTTAACAAAGGAATTATTAAGCTTATTAAGCGAAAAGTTGAAGAAAATCCTAGAAGATGGCATACATTGTTGAATGAAGCTTTATGGTCATATCAGATTGCGTGTCATGGTTCAACCAAAGTATCACCTTATCAGTTGGTGTATGGGCATGATGCGGTATTGCCATGGGAAATTAAAACTGGTTCCACACGGTTGTTTTCTCAGGATCAGCTAACTGCCGATGACTATGCCACTTTGATGAAAGATGAGTTGGATGATTTGGTAGAGCATCGGTTGAGGGCTTTGATAAGTATAGAAGAAAATAAAAAAAGAGTTGCTAAATGGTATGATAAAAAAGTGAAAGCCAAGGAGTTTGCTGATGGGGATTTGGTATGGAAATTGATTCTACCGATTGGGACTAAAAGTTCAAAGTTTGGAAAATGGTCTCCTAATTGGGAAGGCCCTTATCGGATAAATCGATCTGCTTCTGGCAATGCTTATATTTTAGAAACTCTCGAAGGAGTTGAATTTCACAGAGCATTAAATGGAAAATATTTAAAGAAGTACTACCCAAGTATCTGGATTGATGCATGAAAGTTTAAATGCCGATAACAGTCCTATCGGCTGGACACAATGTTAAGTGTATTTGGAGCCATGCATAGAGTTTTAATGCCGATAACAATCCTATCGGCTGGACCAAAATGACTGAGATTCTCATAAGCAGAACTAAGCAAGTTGCTGATGAAGAATTCACAGATTCAGTAGAGCCTATATGGCTGATATGGCGCGCAGACGAATCTGGTTGGCCTCTTCTATTTCTCGAGTATCTTCATCGGCGGAGCCCTTTATCAGCTTCAGCTTCTTCTTCATCTGCAGTGCTTTGCGGGCTTGGACATCTCTTTCTTGCTGAAGAGTTTTGAGCACTTCAGGTAGCTAGCTTTCTTCTTGCTGAGCTTGAGTCAGGGCCTCTTCTACTTGTTTGAGTTCAGCTAGCAGGGCTTCTCATCTTGCCAATAGATCGGAAATCTTTTGTTTTAGCTCATCCCTTGAGGACTACAGAACGCCGATGCTCTTGTGGTTTTCATCAGCGGCACGCTTTACTTGCATCATTTCCTCTACGAGCCGGATGTGAGCATCTTTATCGGCAAGACGCTGAGTGGCCTTCTGATATTGGAGCTGACGGCTTTCTAAGTGTGCAGCTTGGAAAAGGACTTCTTCTGCATCGGCTGGAATCTGACCACGAAGAGTCTTAAATAAAGCCTTGGCCGGATCGGAATCATCCACCATCTGGGCAGTATCTTGGTGCAGCAGAGCCAATAAGTCTTCCAATTTAGCCTTGATTTCTGCCGATGAGATCCCAACTGCTTGAGAAGAACTTGCTTCTTCGCCTTCGTCATCAGAAATTTTGATGGCAAATGAGAATAGACTGTCTGGGGAGTCTTGCTCCTAGAAAAGGAAGGAGATAAGTCACTCGGCGTCAAGTATTAATAATGAAAAGTTTGAAAAAATGAATGACTTACTTGCTTCAGGGTGATTTCCTGTATCTAGCGTGGAGATGCAGCTGGTACTATGGGTTGATCGGCTGGAGTTGTCGATGGAATGACTTCAACTGAAAAGTTACAAAGATGATTATGGTCTATAAAACAAATTCATCGGTAATAATTCTGTGATTAGTACTTTACCTTAAGGGGGTATGGTAGTGATCTGCTCTGAGGGAGCTGCCGATGATATGCCTAGATCAGCCTGATCGTCAATCTGTTTAGAAACATCGGCTGGTGCTTCTTGTGGCTGAGGTGCTGGTCGAGGAGGAGAAGTTGCTTCTTGTATCTGAGTTTCCAGTGGAGAAGGGGACGATGCTACCTGGGTCGGAGACACTAGACGAGGAGGAGAGGATGGTGCTGTCTTCTGACACTTTAGCTGGGTCTTGGTACTTTTAGGAGCCTTTCTTTTGGTCGGAGCTTGGCTGGGCTGGGGGCATCGACACTTGACGTTTGAGCACTTCTGGTCTTAGCTGATTTGCTAGTTTGCTGTTACAACAACCAAAATTTCATGAGTAAAAGTATAAAAGAATACTGATGAAATTTTGCTGAAGGATAAAAAATACCGATGAAGTTCCTCTTGCGGCCGATGTACCCTGAAAGGATGGTATGAGTATGGGATGAAATCGGTGTAAGCAAAGGAAATTAAAGAGTTTTACCTTGAAAGCCTGTGCTAGGGTGGCAGCAGCTACCGGTGGGGATACTTTTGACCGTTTTGTGGTCATCTTCTTGAAGCGCACGTTGCGGTGCATCAGAGCCGCTAGACTTGGCGCGTGGTGGCCAATCAAAGAAATTGGGCCTGATTGATGAAGATCGATCGGCTTTCCACTCCTGCTGATTGTCGGCACTAGTTCATCGACCTGTTGAAATAAGAAATAGTAAGTTGCTGATGAGGTTAAAAGGTAGCAAAGAACTGAAGTATCGGTAAAGGAACTTACAATATTATCGGGGACTTCATAGTTGGGGTCGATCATGCCGTGATACGTATGGGCCGATATCCTGAATAGGTGTTCCTTCCATTCCTCCCACCAATGTTTGTATAGTTGAGTAATAAAGAGAGCTAGGACCCAAGCCGATAGATTGATATCTGACGTATCGGCATCTGGTTGGAGTTGGGCTATCTTGATCCATTCAAGGCCACTGGTTATTGTCTCTCTTGGCTTCACCATATCGGCATAACAGAGTTTGATCGGTAACTGACCAAAGGCGAGTTGGCGAGCTAGTGCCGACGGGTTGTAGAATTCATAAGTGGGATTGGTGTTTTTCCCGCTACCAAAGGTATTCACTGGGATTGCTCTCGGAGTGATGATTGCCATCATCAAATCATTATCCTTGTTGAGAGCATTGTCAAAAGGGTGGAAGGTGAGCGGGAAATTGGTTTTTGGATCATCATAAGGCATCCATGCCCGCTGATCTTTGGAAAGACCATCATACAGGGTTTGGAAGAATCGGCCGATCTGCTGCCGGTGCCGGGCAGAACTGTAGCAGCCTCACCATAATTGAGGGGCGGGCGAGTTTTCGATTCATCGTCGGCCAGTTCATAATCTTCGGCAATATCTCTAGGGAATTGCTATGCAAAGAAATCGAACCGAAGGCGTTTGTGCATATGAACATTAAGCCACATGTTGATAAACCACTAGGGGCCTCCTAGGTTGCCAATGGGTTCACCTAACAGGAGCTTCTCAGTCACTTGGTGGAGGAGGTGATAGGCAGAATCTAGCAGGTATCGGCCAAGAGGAAATCGGCCACCATCGGCTAACCTCTCCGTTGCCGATAAGTAGACGGAGGTTGGTCCTACCGATCGGCCACAAAAGATGAATTTGTCTAGCCACATGTTCAGAAAAATGGCGTGTTCCCTTTGCCCAACTGGTCCTGTTCTCTGGTACTTCTAGATATACCTTGACCAGCCGCCGATGTTGCGGGTTTCTACTTTGCGTTCGGCCTTGCGGTCGAACAAATGACCATCATCAGCAGTTGCGATGTCTAAGCCGGTGAGCATGAGTACATCGGCAAGAGTGGGAGAAGCAGGGCCATGACCGAATAGGAGAGCATTGAGAGTATCTGACCAGAAGTATGAAGCAGCTATCAGTAGTGACTCATTTCTATCCATATCGGCAATTGATAGCCTGATGCACTGATCTAGTTTGCGTTCACCCCAGTGTACTTCATTCGTGTTGCTAATTCTCAAGAACCAATCCTTCCATCCCTTAGTGGAACTTGGCCAGGATCGGAAGGTATCTTTCCACAGATCTAAAGAAAAGTTCTCGGCTCTAAAGGGGATCCTATTTGTTTCTGCACTGATCAGATCCGTAGGATCTGGATTACCCAACGGACCGAGGCATTGAAGGTGAGGTTGCTCGGTAGGAATAACAATTTTCTCGGTCAATTCCTAAAGATTTGAAGATTGGAAGAATAGAGAAAAAGGAAGAAGAAACAAAATGCTAAGTAAGTAGATTTGCAAAAGGTAAAAAGTACGGCAAAGAAAGGAAAGATGGGAATAGATTAACCTCAGGGATGATGAAGTTGACGGCCATTTCTTCTCGGAGAAGAAGAGGATCGGAGACTTGAAGAACCGTTGGGGAAGATTTTTGCTGGAGTTCTTGGGCTCTTCAACAATGCCGCCGCCAGGAAGATGAGTTTGGGGAATGAAGGATGGCAAGATAGAGAAAGAGTGCCAAGGAAGGAAGTATTTATAGGGTAAAATGAGCAGGGGCAATTCTGACTTATCTCTTTGCCGTATCCGTGAAATTCGAGGGTGTTCAGGTGGATATGGTAACTATTTGCACTGTAATCAAGGGATTGTGCAGGTGATTTGACAGCAAGCGGTCATGATTTTGGGAGATATTTTACTGTGCAGGATCTCCTGGTCGGCTCATCGGCAGTCCACTCTAACGGAAAAGTTGCCGATGAACGGGTGTTTAGGAGATTTCATTCGAGGAGTTGAGAAATTCGAGGAGTATGCTGGAGATCCGGGTTAAGGTTGTTTGGATTTGGCAATTAATTGCTGTCAGAAAGAAATAATTGCGAAAAGGGCGTCATTATTAGGAGACAATTTTGGAGCATTAATTATTTTATACTCCGAAATTGGGGGGCATGTGTTTACACCGTTTTTAGACACGTATCTGGGAAGTTAATGAAACGTGGATCGGCAGACGAAAAAGTAATGACTAGGTTATGATGCCGATGATAAAGTAGCAGAATGTGACCAAGGCCAGGAATGATGATTGATTTATGCCGATGGCCGATATTGATGGTTACTGATGCCGATGGAGGGTGATTTGCCGATGATAGTGGAGGAAGGCGTAGGAATTGTCGAGAAGATGATGACGGTGCGCCGATCGCTTAGGGTAGATAAATTAATGTTTTCTATAATTATTAGAGTTTGTTTTGTATACGGATTCCGTTTGGTTTAGAATTAGAATCCTAGTTGTGTCTGATAGTAACTCTTTTAGATATGGTATAAATGTAGACCTAGTAGCAATGTAAGGGACAATCCAATCAATCAAACACAAGTTTTTACATCTATTCCAGCATCTACTTTTCGACGACTTCGTCAACTCGCATATTTTCTTTTTACTTACGAGTTCTTAGGAATTCATCGAGTCAACTCGGTGAGTTCTCAAGTTCCGCGTGAATACCTCTTGGCCGTGGCATCTGTGCGTATCGCTGTTGTCGGGTCCAAAGTATTCAAGTTATCACCTTTGTCGGTTGTAAGGTCAAATCGGCTGGCACGCCTTAATATTGAATCAGGTATTAGCCCTTTGTGTTTGCAGATCTACTTTTGCATCAACAGAATGACTTATAGTTTAGAATTGCGGGAATATAATTTTATTATCTAGATGATATTATAACAAGTATATATGACAAAATAATTATATTTCTCGCTTAATATAAATAAAAATTATAAATTTATAAATTTGTTGACACATGTTGGGGGGCCATGGCCCCTGCCCGCCCCCCGGCTCTGCCACTGAGCAGACTTCAGCCCAGAAAAACTTGTCACTGTCGCAAGAGCTTGGGGCATCAACTTTGACAAAAATTAGAACCAAACATGTTTTGACTTTTCAAGAAAATTTAAATGACTTTATAATTTAGAGATATTTACCTTTATGACTCTGAAATGCATCTTTCTTGTATGGTCTGATCTTTTTTGAACTTACTTGTATGACTCTAAAATGAAATTATCTTCCTTCTATGGCCTATGTCAGGTTCTAGCACTTGTAACACCCAAAATTCGAATTTCAATTAATAGGATTTAATTGGATTTGTTTAAGTATTTTTATGAGCATTGAATTTAGCAAATAAATTATTTTGTGAAGAATAAAATTCATCATAAGGATAGCAACATGATTTCTTGCATTTATGCTGAGGATAGCATTTATTTTGCCGTGTTGCTGTTTCTGTTTTACCTCATTTGGTTATGTTCAAAATTTCTTTTTAGAAAAGATTTGAAAAAAAAAAGGAAAAAACTCCTGGAATCCAAGCCGCAGCCAGCAGCAGGCCGAGGCCCAAGTGCGCAGGCGCGCCTCCCCTCCTTTTCTCTTCTGCCGCTGACACCCCGGGCCCACCTGTCGGCGCCCTGTTCTTCTTCTCCACGGTAACAGAACGGAGACCGAAGGAACAGGGAAATCCCGGTTTCCTCGGTATTCCTGCCCAATCCGCGGGTCATGCCCCTATAAAGCTCTCAAACCAACCCCGAAGCTCTCCTTTCGCATCCAAGTCGCCGAAACCGAGCCCTAGTTACCGTGTCTGCGCGGGTTGGATCTCGCCGAGGTCGGAGACGACTGCCGCGCG
>Ga0182004_10003058_pt1 | contig 13205 bp, 8 predicted proteins | sample Sormic07211540_1_FD_120479 | JGI IMG/M metagenome (GOLD analysis project Ga0182004, IMG submission 120479) | Endophyte microbial communities from Sorghum bicolor roots, Mead, Nebraska, USA - 072115-40_1 MetaG | ecosystem: Host-associated > Plants > Roots > Unclassified | place: USA: Nebraska...
AAGATCTACAACTTTTATATTGGTAGTTTCTCCATCCGAGGTCATTTACAAAATTTGAATTTCAAATTTGAGAAATTCAAACGTTGTTTTCGACGACAAGATGATCTCAAATGAAAAAATTATCAACTACAAAATTTTATAACTTTTCGAGATCTACAACTTTCATTTTGACAGTTTTTTCAAATGAGGTCATTTGAAAACCTCAAAACATTCAATTTCAAATTATTTTTACAGGCGGTTTGTAGAAATATGATTTTTAGTGGCGGTTCCTTAGGAAGACCGCCTGTAGAAATACATGATTTCTACAGGCGGTTTTGTTAGGAAAACCTTCTGTAGAAATATGATTTTTAGTGGCGGTTCCTTAGGACAACTGCATGTAGAAATGCATGATTTCTATAGGCGGTTTTGTTAGGAAAACCGCCTGTGAAAATGCATCTTCACAAACGGTTGGTAGTTCTGACGTACACCGCCCTTTTTATACCACAAGGGCGTGATAACTACAACCGCCTGTGGTATAAAAAGGGGGCGTCGGCGTTGTACTCTTTTCTACTAGTGTGCTAGAGAGGAACATGACGCCAGATGATCAGATTTGCTGGAACATGTCGGCTAGCAGAAACTTGACTTCCAGGGCTGATAGACTAGCTCGAACGAGGTAGCAACAGGGCACCGACAGAAAATGGCTGATGTGCAAGACTGGGCACGGTGCAAATGACTTTGAGATAGAGAAGTACTCACCGACGACCATGGAACCAGACTGGATGGTCATTGATAGTGTAGATGAGTACTCCAATCAACACTAGGTGTCACCAGTGCCGGTCATGAAGATGTGTTGATCGATGGAGCCAGGGTACCGCTAGGTGTGGATCAGCGACATGGTAAGCTCCAGGCATGGCGAATGTGGCAATCAGCCACGGCGAGACTTTGGAGATAACGTACATCTCCCACTACTAAAAAGAATGAAACTAAGATCACCATTTCGTGCGACATTTGATTGGGTCTCCTTTGCGCTTACTACATGCGATACTACGCCCCTTCTCTTCTTTCTAAGTGCCAGCAGGTGGCCCGGACAGCCTATCCGCGATCGACTTCCTGTCCGCCCTTGCCCTGCCTACCACCACCATTGGCACTGCCGCTAGCATGCACCCCAGTCCTACAGTCCATGTGATCCTTGAGCCCTCGCCCTGCAGCCTGCGCGAAGCCAGGCGCGGGGCCTCCGTCGCTGGTGGCAGCATGCTTCATGCCCCCTTGAAGTAGGATGACAACCTCGATCGTGTGAACCAAAGCTGTCGTTGAACACCACGTTCCCTGCACCAGGTACGTCCTGCAATCCACCTCCGTGCATGCGCGTTTCCTGGGTGCAGTGGCCCCGGCCCTGGCCAGTCCATAACCGGCTAGCAGCCAGCCCGGCCGGCCAAAAATCAGAAACCAGGGCCAGGCATTGTGGCTTGAAAGTTTGTTGCTAACAAGAGTGGTATTACTGCAGAAAACAAACACTAAGTGTATTGAAAATTTTGAATGATTTGCGATGATAATTTTTTTTCATCTGCAATGGCGCCGTGATTGGTCAATTGTTCGCTTTGTGTTCAGAATCTGCCGGGATGTTACAGTCATCAATATAACTTTTTGTTTGTTTGAAAGTTGGTTGGCCAGTTGATCGTCGTCCGAACTTTTCTTATACCTTTTTGGACTCTAAGCCTCTTTGGAAAAGTGGATCCATGCTTTCAATTGCTCTAATGATTAGCATGTCTGTTGGTTCAATTCTATTATTTGCCTCATGAACCTGATATCCTAAACCTAACAAATACTTGCGTGTGGAGCAGCTTGAACTGAAATATTGAGCTAATGCTTTCATAGGTAGATCAAGTAGTAGTTATATGGTCACAGATGGCATTGTGTCATCAGGTTGAGGTTGTTGATTCAGGGGTTACATAGTATGATTTTGATCTGTGTAGTTTGTGGCTGTGGTGCTCATGGCAAGCTGACTGAATTTTTTTGAAAAAAAAAATCGAACATAGCTTTCGACCACCCTTTAGGTTTACTTAATATTAGGTAGCAGTTTTTCCATTGCCATCATTAGTCACCTCATGTTGTCAGTCTTGCATTGTTAAAGGATGGAATCCACAAGTGAAGGATATATATGGATTTTGCTTTTACATTATTCAGTACCTTTTGTATGGTAAAACTGTTACAGTACGACAAGTGCAAAAACAGAAAGCAGATGCTACTTGTTACCAATCAAAACAGAATACAGATGCTATTCCTATCTCTATTTTTATCTCAAATTTGCTGTTCTTGCCAATCTCTGGATCAGTTCTCTACTGTTGGACACATAATGTGATGCTTAGTTGTGAGTCCGTTAGTTCCCTTACATTGTGTGCCTTACTGATCATACACATAGTGAAATAAAGTAACTTTCAGTTTTTTATGCAGAAAGTTGCAAAGATTTTTGGTATGGAGAAGAAGGTAGAACTAGCCACAAAAGTTAGCACTTCACCTGTGAGAATTGAACCTTAACTCTTGACACAGTCATTCTGGAATCTAAGTTTTTTATGATAACTACTGAAAATGATTGAAGCTAAGTGCTAATAAATCGTTTCATAACCAATTGCTTAGGTGAGGAAAACATTTACTTACAGAAATCTGATCTAAGGCAGGGCGTTCGTGATTTCAAAATTTAAATTCACATTTACGTCACCCTGCTGCTTGTGCTGTATAATCAGTGATCTGAGCTAAATACGAGGAAAACAATTACTTACAGAAATCTGAGCTAAACCATTGAAAAGTGATGAAAAGAATTGCAGTGCCATGTGCTGGTGTTTGGAAATTTAGACAAGGCACCTGCTGCTGTGCCGTATAGGACTAATTCCTACGGTCCTATCAATTGCGAAGGAAATGCATCTGCCTATGTGCCTATGTAGGACAAACGAATTTTTGCATTTTTCATGCATCTGTTCCAATCAATTTACTCATGTTTGTAATTTTTTTCCAGTGCATCATCATGAAGATTCAGAGAAACTTGCATGTTTTATGTACCCAGCTGCTTCCTGTGACGAAAAAGTCTTGCGGTCAGATTTAGTGAATTAGTCACTGGTAGGGAGGAATCTGTTAGTGAGTTGTTGGTATTAAGGCTGCTGGCACTTTCCTTGCAGGATATCTGTAGAATAAATGGGGGAAGGTAACAGTCACTACCACAGACAATTCTTTCCGTGACGGCCAGAACCGTCAGGAAAAGTACCAGAAACCGTCAGGGATGATGTTCCGTGTCAGGGATGATGAGCCGTCAGGAGATAACTGTCAGGGAAAGTCGGCCTTTCCTGTCGGATAACCGTCACGGATTATACCCTGACGGTTTCTGCCGTCACGGAAAACTTGCCCTGACGTTTTTTCATGTGCCCTCAGGAATACCTTCCCTGTCAGGGAAAGATTCGAACTTTCACTGACGGATTCTTAACCGTCAGGAAAGCCCATTACCTTCCCTATCAGTGACATACCGTCAGGGAAACCTCTTTCCACATCAGTACTACACCGTCAGGACAGGCCTCAGCCTCACTGTCTGTCTATGTACAACCTAAATTATTGTGTAGATTAATATCACATCAACTCAAATAGCTATTCCACCATAAGAAGGCAATAAATTTACATTCAGCAATGTCAGTACAATATTTAATCATTATTACAATATTACATCATCCAAGATACATGAAGCTACTACTACCCCAAGTCATACATGAAGCTACTATCAAATAAGGTCAGGAGGAGACATAAGTTGCAATGCTCCATTCCTAACAGGTCAACATTAAGCTACTAGCACGATCCTAACAAGTCCTTGACCAATACAAGGACATGAATTAGGAAGTCCTTTGACCAATACAAGCACATGAAGCTACTGCCTCCTATTAGGTCCTAACAGGCCATCATATCCAGTGCCCTACAAGGAATATAGTTAATGAGTCTTCATGTTCTTTTGCTGTCACTGAGCAAACTAGAAGCATCATATCCAGTACCCTACAAGGAATATATAGTTAATGAGTCCTAATGCAACTCAAGTTGGAAGGGCAACTTTATTACATAAGATCGATTGAATTTCCAATTTTATATGGATGCAGATAGATTAAACAAGCAGCTTGTTGCCTAATGGCATGGAGATGATATTGAAAGGATCTGATTGTTTAAGATGAAATCATACATATGAAATCTATGATCAATTCAAATCTCAATAGTTGGCATACAGAGATCAGCTAATCAAAACTCAAACTGAATGGCTATCATGTTGGCCTCCAATTAACTGGTGATTTTGATGTGTGGTGAGCAATATCAGCAAAGAAAAAATACATCTTATAGTATTATACAGAAAAGTAGACAATCATAATAACAATGCAAATACAAAGCTACATCTTTTGGATATTCAGGTGTGATTACATACTGGAATAGAGGGGCTTCACCGCAGACACAGGATAAGTGCACATCAGCTAAAAGTCAACTAAGGCAGAGCAACAGCCACCTTTAGCATAAGAGTAGAACACTCAGGTATTTTATACAACTGAAATGTATTAAAACAAACACAGAGCTGTACTTTGTTAAGTTCCCAGCTAGGTGAACACAACCAGAAGATATCTAGCATGATTATCTCATGATCTAAAATGGATAGCTGCAAAATAGAACAAATGGATGATTAGAAGTTCAGACACACACTCACAGACTAAACTTCTAAAGAGTACAAACATATATGAAACTTATAAAGAGTACAGACATTTTGTGCACACAACCAAATGAAGTATACAAATGTACAGAATTCATTTATCTCTAAGTATACAAATGAAGTCGAAGAAAAAAAAATTGTTATCCGTAGCCATTGTTCTGAGGCTGTATGAACCAAGGTATATCTCTACCAATGAACTTCTCTGGTGTCATGACAATTATATATCTTTTCTTAGTCCTATTTTCTTATGCAGACCGCTCGTGATTTAGAGGAAATATATTACTACAAATAAGCAGCTAAAATCAAGTATCAGCACATCTACAGACTAGGTAAAATCAATAGATTGAGTATGTGAGAATCACAGAAACCTGCCTAGGCTGTAGTGCCATTGGACTAGAGCTCACGGGGGGTTGGGTTGCTGGAGATTGCAGACTGCATCCTCGCTGGTTTTTCTTAGTCGAGGAGTCCTCTCACCGTTGCCACCGTACCCGTTTCCTAGTGACGGTGTGAGGAGTTCTCTGCTAACTGAAGGAGAGAGACAGAGTGGATCTGAGAGAAGAGGTTGGCATATGCAATAGAGAGAGATTTCTCACCATGGCTGTTGCACCACCGATGGCTGGGGCACCGTTGCTGCGCCTTCGCCTTCTTCCCAATACCGCGACCACTCATCGGGTGGGGTCGGCGGTGGCTGCTTCGCGCGGTTTGAGAGGACGCGGCGGCGGCGGTGGCGACGGCGGATGAGGGTGGGGATGAGGCGGTGTGGCGGCGAACGTGGCTGGGTGATGAGGCAGCGATGGCGGTGGCGGCGGCGGATGCGCCCACTTGAGCGGGTCGCTGCCCTGATGCGAGTGTGCGGGCGGCGGGGATACTACTGGCTGGGGGCCGGCGTGAGAGGATAAGGTTGGGGAAAATTTTTCCCCTCGCGCGCTACGCCTCTTTCTATTACGCGCTCTTTTTTCACCCTTCTATATCTGATACATGGGCCACGGCAGCATTTGGACCGCGCGCGTAGATGTAGAATCTTGGCTCTGGGGTTCCCTGTCGGTGTGCAGAAACTTTCCCCCTCGGTACAGTACAAACGCAGGGGAAAGTTGAGAAGCTCGTGACGGAGCTGTGCATCCGAGAGGGATGGTTTGCACCGACGGGAGAAAATTGGTTTCGGGTAGTGAGTTCTGACAACTTTTTTAATGCGCTTGATAGTATGAATATTACTATTTGCTTAAAAATTAGAGTTCGTGCTCTAATCATGCAGAATAAAATTGTAGTACAAGAGAGTTTTGGCTGTCATGCAGTAACTAGTTCTGTAGCTTGCTTGTGACCAAATCTGTAACTGTGGGGTACAGTGGTGTTCCAGGCTGCTAAGTATACATAGTAGGTGGCTGGGATCAGAATGTAAACTTATTTTTTCTACATATGCGAATTCAATGAATCTTTTTAGAAGTTTCTGTAGTGAGATTGTGGAAGTATTGATGCCTTGCCTTAGTTAATTTTGAATATGTTTCGTGAAGACCTAATGCTGTTTACTTTACTGATTTAGGTAGCAAAAAGAAATTACTGATTCAGAGGATGATTGGCAAGTCTTCAATGAGAAACAGAGTCACCCTCGCCATGAGCCTTCACATGTGGCATGCCTGCACTGCCAATGCATCTCCAGAATGAGTTGAGGGAGGGCGCTGCTGCATTGGGAGGCTAGATGATCGGGTGCTAAGGAGCTGATGGCCACCTGGGGTAGGTATGGAGCAGAAGCAGGTGATCGTTGGAACATCATTGTGCTGTAATTTCTTTTGACTGAGATTGAAGCAGTAGTGACTATTGTGGTCCCTGATGTCTAGAGACCAGCTTAATCTGTTTTGTTTGTAATCAGAGGATTTTGGTCTGTTGTGAAGCAAGTCAATATTTCTCTTCTCTCACTACATGTAGAAACCAACTATTAGTGTTATATATGCTACCAGAAATTGTCTACTGGAGTCTTTGTTTACCGTTTGTGCATCATGGTGTTTGATAAGTATGAGAATTAACAACGGGTATCAGTTATTAGTATGTACAGTCCACTTGCCAATGTGCTATAACATGACTAGTTTTAGGAAGTTTGCTTTTTGGATTAAATATCATTTTAATGTATGTACTTAATTTTATAATATATTCTTATATTATTGTGCAATCTACGAATTTTAATATAGAAACTTTATTCTCCCATAGCAATGCATGAGTAGGATACTAGCAATATAAAAAACATTATCTTAGCCGCGATGCCGCACTCTCCGTGACTGTGTTAATTTTACAAACTTTGTTTTTTGGATTAAATGTTAATTTAATGTTAGTATTTAATTTTTACAGTATTATTATCTTATCGTGCAATCTTTGTGTTTTAATATAAAATATTTGCTATCCCGTAGCAACCCATGGACACGCTACCTAATAGTAAAATAAAAATATAAAGAAGATGAAAAATCTATTTGACTATCCTAGGGATTCGCAAACTAGAGGACGGTTGTTTCGATGTCCTACGCCTAAGGGGTTGGTTGGTATATATAGAGAGAGGAACTCCACACATGTATGTCAACTAGCAATACAGTACTAATTCCCGAGTAGTTTTGAGAGATAGGTTGATGGATTGAACTCAAGTGAGTGATTTGATTACAAATATATGATTTTGGGAAGCTCGAAACAAAGACTTAAGTTGAGAAACACGGAATTTGATTATAGAAAAAGATGAAGACAAGCCGAAGAGAAATAAATGACTTCTTAAGCCTATTTTGGAAACTTTACACGCTCACAACATAAAGTCACGCAACAAGCAACCATAAAATAATCAACCAATCCTGTGAAAGTAGTTTAGAAAAAATTGAAAAGCCACATTGTTTCTATACGAAAAATTGTGGAAACTTAAAGTAACATTGGAGAATATTATATTAATATTGAAATCATTTATTTTACTTAGTATTTTCTATGCACAACCCAAAATCAAAATTTTTGAGGTGTGACAGTACGACACTGGAAAGTGGGGAAGATCAGTATTGGTTGTATGTGCTCAGGTATGCGTAATACCTTGTTCGGTCTGGTTTATTTATACATGCAGTGTCACATCTTAAGGTTGATATATCAATCTACAATAAAGATATATGTATACATGCAGCGGTACTTCTTCATACATAATTTGTATCCACAATAGAGATATATATGTATACTTGTTGTAGCACATCTTAATGTTGACATATCTACAATATAGATGTAGTTATCCGCAACAGAGATATTTGTATCCTCATATATTAATGTTGCACTACCTTGCCTGTATGATTTGATATATTCTACGAATAACATTAAATAAATGCGACACATCTTAGATCTTCCATTCTATGGTATCTCCATTATAGGTTTCACATCAGGAAAGGATTATTTGTGCGTACAATGAAACTGTTGGTGAACAGTGTAGTAACTAAGTACATATGATCCATTTGTTCACCCTTAAGGCTTGTGTGTGTGGATCCAATGAAATAAGAGGATAAATTTTGTTCTACCATATGCAAAAAACATATATGAATGAATGTATATATTCAAAAAAATATATTAGCTCACAAAACTTAAAATATTACATACTATTGATGGGTTCGGGGAGCATGGGACGGCCCACACTAGCGATGCTGCGAATGGAAGATCGTCAGGGTGGAAACATGGTAACTGTGGCTGGGGAAGTCCGCCACCCTTCATTGCAACTTAACATAATGAAAAAACATCCCAATAAATATAGAACCCCCATATAAATATTACACTCAACAATATATATATATATATATATATATCAGAGAAACATATAAATAATAAATCATCAAGAAATAATATTGCTAACAAAGTTCTGTAACACAATAAATTTGTAACAAAGGTTATGTAGAAATGATATATAAATAAAAATAATGTTGCTAACAAAGGCTATGTAGAAGTGATGTATAAATATAAATAAAATCCACCATTATTAGTATTCCTGATCTAAAAGATCACATAATTGAATATTTGATGCTTATATATTACTAAAGCATGAAACACACTACATTTTTTTATCACAAACTCACTACATTTTTAGTAATGAAGATTAGAAGAAGAAGAAGTTGCTAACCTTTAGAAGATTGAAGATGAGGGCCACGGCCAGGAGTTGCTTGGTTGCTCCCACAAGCAAGAGCAAATGAACAAGCAAGACCAATGTGTCTCGGGCTGGGCGATACTAGATGAGGAGTGTACTGTCAGGCTAACTACCATCGGTTTTTTGTTGTAGTGTAGTCTATATGTAAACATATTTTCAAAAACTTTTCTCAACAATAAACATGATATGCATCGAGCATGATGAATGCATAGAATGAAATCATCATTAATGTGTTTTGCTTTTATGCTAGTTGCATCTTATATTCTTACTGTGCAATGTTTTTAAAACTTGATTATAGATTAATTAGTTTTCTTGAGAATTTTCTAGATATTTTCTAAATTTTGTAGAGCTACAATTGTTTTTTTGAAGTTTATAAAAATGTCCTTATGATCCATGAATATTTTATTCAGATTTGTCCCAATGTATTTATGCGTTTTTTAAAAAAAATGTAAAAGTTTAGAGACATTTTCTGTGGTTTTAAATAAACTGCTTATTTGCAGAATTTTATTTATCTAAAAAAAGATAAAACTGCATTCAAAACCACGCTCCAAACCAAACAAAGAGGTAATTTGAAAGGTTTCGAGAGTTCAGGGGTTAAGATGTCTAGTTTTGTAGTTCAAGGAGAAAAATCTTATCAGTGCAATAATTCTGGGATATAGGGAACTTTTTACAAGAAAAAGAAACCAGTTCATTTTGGCTCAATCCGACTAGTAGCATTTGCAGCGTGCTATACTAATGGCCCAACAAATGGGAACCGTCCAATACATATAAAATCTTGGACTCGCTCATCCCCAACAGTTTATCCCCACATGCTACCACTAATTGCGCTGATATCCCAAAACGAGTCTGTCACCAACCCTGGCAGTCGCTCATCAGCCATGGGAGTTTTTTCCCCAGTCCTGTTCCCATCAGGTAGAGCCATGACCATTAGCCTTTTTTTAGGGAGAGCAAACTGCCGCAAGGTCATTGGTGTCAGGCAACGTGGTGCACAATAGTCCGATTGATTCATGGGTGGTCTTGTGCAAAGGAGTTCTTGGTCTGGCTTCGACCAAACCCAAGGGCTATTTTGAAAGTACCAAACTCAGCAATCAGCATGGTCTGAAATAACTTAGTCGTAACCAAAACATTTTATTATAATTGGATGGAGCAGAAGTATAGGAAAGATGCACAATCATTTTATTATAATTGGATGGAAACAGGTCAACAATAAAGTACACGCAAGGGCTAGCAATACAGTATTGTCTGCCTCAATGTAACCACCCTATCCATCGTTGGTAACAATTTTAGTCCTATATATTATATTCAAACAGAAGTTCCATTATTGTCCAATGCATCAGCCAATCCCATGACTTCGGTCGTAAGTGGCAGATGCTGCTTGGTAGACAACTCACAGTGGCAAATATCCGGCTTATCACATTTGGAGCTCTTTACCTCTTTGTTAACCTTATTGGCATACTCAGAGCATTTTGTTTGGCAAAGCGGTTCAGTGCACCCAGGTAAATGGAAATGACATACCGGAACTGCATGCATCCACAATTTGACTTTACAGACCACGATGGAGTGGAATTAATGTAAGTACAAAAGAAGTTATATACTTACAAGGAAAGCAGGACAAGAGTGTTGAAGACATAATCAACATGACAATGCAAAGAGCAGCGCGCTCGGTCCTCATTGTCCTGCTGAGTACGACTGGCAAGTGGGAAGATCAGTATTGGTGGATTTGTTGAACTTGTGTGCCTTTGTTCGGTCCAGTTTATGTACATGCAGTTGCACATCTTAAGGTTGATGTATCTATCTACAATAATAGAGATATATGTACACATGCAGTGGTACATCTTAATGTATAATTTGTATCCACAACACAGGTTATATATGGATAGAAGCAGTGGCACATCTTAATATTGATATATGTATCGATATTTCATAATAGAGATAACCATCTATACTTGCAGTGGCACATCTTAATGTTGATATATATATATATATATATATATATATATAATATAGATAGTTATCGACAACAGAGATATCTTCATCCTCATATATTAATGTTCAACTATGCTTCCTATATGAATTGCTATCTTCTACCAATAAAAAATATAAATGTGACATAATAGATCTCGATATTACACAACTTGAATACCCCATATTAAAGTAGATTATACAACTTGAATACTCCGTATTACACAACTTGAATACTAAAAGTATCACATCAGGGGATGTTTATTTGTGCGTACAATGGAAGTGTTGGTGGAAGAATATACAGTCAAAGGTGTAGTCGCAAAGTACATAAGGTGTAGTCGCAAAGTACATAAGATGGCTGCTGCACCCGTTCACTTATTTGATCTTGTTGTGGCAACAAAATGTGTTCATAGAGTGGACACGGGCACTGATGTCAATGTCACTACTTCCCTAGCAAACGTACGAGATAGATTATCACTCATGAGATGTTGTAGATTAGGAGAATTTATATATTCTCCAATTACTCAAACTTGACATTGCAAGAATAACAAAAGAAGAAACGATATATCATACCCCTAAACTTTCAAACCCTTTCAAGTTCCCTGCCCTTGTTTGCACTTGCTAAGGTGCTACTGTCCCTTGGAGGGGGCATGAGGCACAACGTTGCCAAAGACTGAATGACGTCCTAGCGCTGCCATAGCTCTCTCCTCCATGCTGGCCTCCACAGGCGACCGACACACGTGTCCTGGCCTCCTCTGCGCCACATCCTCAACAACAATGGGCATGTGCACCTTGTCCACCTTGATGTTAGAACTGAGAGACACTATTATAAGATGGTCGTGTCCTGGCCTCATCTGTGGCATGTCCTCAACAGCGACAGGCATGTGCCCCTTGTCCACCTTCATGCTAGAACTGAGAGACACTACTATTAGATGGTCATTGCCGGAACCTTAGCTTGTGACCACCATTTGTTACAAAACTGGTGGCGAAACTATTTCAACACTAGCTCCAGTAAGGAATAGTCGCCAATTGAACTAGCAGTGAAAACAGCTTTCACTGCTATCTCATCATATGATCTAGCGGTGATAATCAGGGTGGCTTTCGCCGTTGAACCATAAGCCAAGCCAACGGTGATGGCAATGTTGATTGCAGGCTCGAAACGGTTATGCGCAACATGGTATCTGAACAGCAGCAAAAACAAATGTTGGGCTCATTGATGGTTCACTTCCTAACAATTAACATTATATTGGCACAAAGTATCTTGATGGGCCGATAGACGAAAGAAGGTTACCTGTGGAAAACTGAGAAAAGTTGTGCCCATTTTGTAGGATTGGTGTCTGTGTATCATAGTAACTATATGATACTTTTTCTCTCTACCTTCAAACTTATTGGTGTTCACCAAGTACCAAGACCCGTTCTATCATAAATGCTGCCAGGAAGCCAAAGAGGTTCACCCAATTCTCTAAAAATGGACCCCATCTGTTGAATATTATTTGGGCTTTTAGCCCATATTCTATTTGATGATTAATTCAAGGGCCCATAATAAATGCTATAATAAAAACGGTTTAATAGCGGATTGATTGTTGACCATGTGTTAACTCAACTTAAATAGGCGGCCTGTGATAGCTCAGTTGAGGAAGGGAAATAGGGTGCCACACGCGCGCGTGCCACCGCCGTCGCCGCCGCGCCGAGCGTGCATGTCGTGACGTGACACGCGCGTGTGAGTACGTTTTGCCTGGTGGAAAAGGAAAGGGAGGAGAATCAGGATCTGACCATTGTATGGTCAAAGGCAATTGATTGTCATTTATTGCTATTAAACCAGATGTTTCCTCTCTAGCCTATATATTCCTTTCCAGCATCATCTTTCCATCTGCGAGACACAAACAAATCAGTCCTCCTCTCATCTCCCTGTCGAGTTGTGCTCTGGTTCATCCCCGTCCTAAACCTCTGCGCGCACAGAGCCCGCGTGTCGTGACGTGACGCGCGCGTGAAAAGGGAGGAGAATCGGAATCTGACAGTTGTTTGGTTAAAGGCAATCGATTGTCATGGATTGCTATTAAACCAGATGTTTCCTCTCTAGCCTATATATTCCTTTCCTGCATCATCTTTCCATCTGCGAGACACAACACATCAGTCCTCCTCTCATCTCCCTGTCGAGTTGTGTTCTAGTTCATCCCCGTCTCGAACCTCTGCGCGCATAGAGATCGGGAGAGCAAGCCTCTGGAACCCGACGCCTTGCATCGAGACACCTGCTCGGGTGCGCGGGAAATCAGTTTTTGGGGAGCGTCTGTTGACACTAGCTAACACCACTTAGATACTAGGTTGTCATCCCCAGCATGGTGCCAGAGTGTACAAAGGTATTTATAAATGTAAAGGCTCTCTAGAAAATAATCTATTCTATCCGCAAGC
>Ga0182004_10003059_pt1 | contig 13204 bp, 14 predicted proteins | sample Sormic07211540_1_FD_120479 | JGI IMG/M metagenome (GOLD analysis project Ga0182004, IMG submission 120479) | Endophyte microbial communities from Sorghum bicolor roots, Mead, Nebraska, USA - 072115-40_1 MetaG | ecosystem: Host-associated > Plants > Roots > Unclassified | place: USA: Nebraska...
CTGCTGCTGCTGCTGCTGCTGCAGGGTTTGGCTTTGGCAACAGCCCCATGCGCATGCACCCCCATCGTCTATCGATCGACCCTAGCTAGCTCTCCTGTCGTCTCTCTGATCGATGCCAATCGGAAAGACACACCGCGGCGCCGGCGTAAAGAAAGCACAAGAAGCCGATGATGTATGTATATATATATATCCAAGGAGCTTAAGCCAGCAGCAAGCCTTTATACATACATAAATATATTTGACGACTCAGAGCATAGCAAGGGGATGACGCACCTAGCTAGCAGCATATGTATATATCTAGCAACAGCAAAGAACGACCGTCGTATATTCATAGCACGCTAGCTGCGCTATGACAGCCAAGAAATCCACGACGAGTAATTAATAAACTAGCTAGTTGAGGTAAATATTGTGTGCTTAATTAGCTTCCATCATGGATGTGCATGTGAGAGAATATATAGGGCCTGATTGGTTGATGGCCACACAATTTTATTACGAAAACTTGGACAATCCAAAAAAATTTGGCAGCCATTTAGTTAGCTACCAAAATTTGCCAATGTCTCACAATTAGCTTGCCAAAACTATGGCAAATATTTTTGACTTAGTTTTGACAAAAAAAAAATTCTAATAAGTCTTCAGTATGGCAATTTTCGGTAGCCAAGAAAACTAGTCTCATACTGCGTCGGCGTGTGGTCCTCAACTAGCTAGCTAGGTAATGCATGCACCACAAATTAATTATAGTATGATAATAGCTAGATTCGCAAATATCTCGTTTGATTTAATGGTGTAGGTTGACATATAGTCTGCGTGTTTGGCAGAGCTCCAGACTCGTTCTAATTTGTGGTTTCACCGGTTTCGACTCCTTCCTCTGTTTTTTACTTAAAAATGGTTTCTCCAAAAAATATTTGGCAGGACTCCTCTAGAGGAGCTAGAGCCGGAGCCGAGAGTAGCTCTGCCAAACAGATTCTTAGTATGTTCTAAAAATTTTAAGACAATTTAAGAGAATAATCAAATGACACATATACTCATAGATTATTCTAATTATAGAGTTTCTTCTTAAATTATGGCTTTTTTTAACAAATCTTGTCAAATCAAAATATAATCATTATATAGAATGCATTATATTTTAACAAAATTTTAAAAATTATAATACACTTTATTTTAGGACAGAGAGTACAGTACTATGATTTCCGGATTATCTATCGATCTCCAAATTCAATTCGCCAGCTGACTCATTTAATCAGTCCAGTCCAGGGAATCAATCAATCAAAGACGCATGCATGCTGGCGGGCTTCGCATCGCTTCGTGCTGTGGTGCTCGATGGGGCAACCATCGATTTCGACGGCCCACTCATCACTGTCTCACCAGCATCCTTCAAAGCCAAAAAGGCTAAATGACAACTCCACGATCTCGACCTCTCACTAGCCACCTGCCCGCCTCGCTATACATGTACTCCATCTGTCAGTCAATTTTAAAATAAATAAAAGAAAATATAAAAAACACACATACTCTCATCTTATTTCTAAATTAGATGCTTATATCAGCATGATTAGTAGTAATTGATTGATAAAGAAAAAATATTTAATATAAAAACAGGTTTTGTCCTCTAGAATACATTATATTTGAGAATAAATTTTAAATGCTACAATACAATATATTATAGGACGGAGAGAGTACGATGCATAGCTCGCTAGTGCTATATACGCATTGTCGCCTAGCTTACCAGGCTATAGATAGTAGTTATCTGCTAATCATTATCAATTTTAGATCTAAATAGGTATAGATAATAGATTAGCTAATTGTTAGTTGAACCTTTATATAGCAACTATCCCACTACCTAGACCAAATTAGGTAATAAAGTATTAGCTAACTCCCTCCGTCCTGTAATATAGTGTATTACAGTATTTAAAAATTGTTCAAAAATATAATGCATTCTAGAGTACAAAATCCAGATTTGCATTAAATACTTTCTATTTATCAATCAATCATATTGATGATAGTGTTTAATTAAAAAAATAAGAGTACATGCGTATTTTATTTTCTCCGTTAATTTATCTTAAAATTTCTAAAATACACTATATTACAGGACAGAGGAAATAACTATTATCAGTTAGTGAAACCAAGCAGAGCCTTAGCCTATCAATCCATGTTTATATATATGTGCACAAACAACTAGCAATCTTATAAAAGATACATAAACATTAGAAGATCGCACATAATCTAGAAGTCACAACAATCATATGACTATATTTCACATTTTTTTCATTTCAAAATAGCACTTAATTAGAGAATAATTTTTATTTCGTTGAAATTTGGCTTATGCCGAAATTCAGTGAGTTGTTCTTTTGCTAAAAAGTGTCGTTCAAGTGGTGTTGCAGAACATGACAATTACCGTCGGCTATGTAAACTGTTGTTACCCCTATCTGTGGCAATTTATAAGATCTTTTTTCCACATATTAAATTGAAACTCTAGCTTTTGTTGTAGCTTTTATTATTGACCAATATCTAGATCTTATTATCTGCCACTATGAATCACTATTTTAATCAAACCTGTTTGCTTATCTGAAAAGTCATGGCTGAAAGTACAGTTCGCTAATTTGTTATGAGAAAAAATACTATCGAATGGAGAAAGGGCCTTTAGCCTAGTGGTTAGAGCACCTAGTAGCACCGGCAGACCTAGGTTCGACTTCCCGTGGGAGCGAATTTAAACAGGTCTGCATTATAAAAAATGAAAAAAATAGGCTGAAGTTTCCCTCAGTGACTTCAGTCAAAAAAAAATACTACTGAATGACTGATTCGGCAGATAAACTAAAGCGGATAGGGTGGATACCAGGGACATGAGTTTTGTTGGTGACATATATAAAAAGATGTCTCAATTCTTTTATTCTTTTATGGCAAAGATGGCAATTTGAAAACAATTAGGTCCAATGAACATTATTGACGTTAATAATTGAACATAAATTGATGTCTAGAATTACATTTTTCTTATAACTTGAAAAAATTATCTATTTTTATATCGATGGTCACAATTATATTTCTTTTAGAACTTCTAAATTTATCTATTGTTATGTCGCATATCACAAAGATTAACGTGGAAACTTTAAAAGAAGTATCTGGTCAGTAATATAGGAAGATGCCCTGAACAAATCGCCAAAGCTCTAAATTATATATATGCTTCTATACCAGTAATTTGGAGTGTCATCTTTGCCGTTAACAAATGCACACACAATCTCTCTGTCTAACACCAGCACACATACAATATATATATAAATTACTAAGTGCAGAATGTTGCCTCGAGAAAATCAGAATAAGATATTTGCTGCATAGGCAACCTCCTGAGATAACTGGAATGGAAGTACTTAAAGTTCAAAAAACAAAGAGAATGGAAATACTTATGTAAGAAGTACCTAAAATAGTCTAGTCTAAGAAAACAGCGACTCTGCAAAACATATAAAACCAAAAAAAAATAGAGAAATGAACCATCTAGCCAAGGGGCAAGGGCGTTAGGTTTCCTAAAAAAACCAAAGTAAAAAACTAGATACTTGTGGCTGCTGGGATTCGAGCCCAGGTCTCCACGGCCACAACGTGGAATTCTTACCACTAAACTACAGCCACACCTTGTGACGAGTGTACCTATTTATTCTATTTAACAGAATTTTCATATGAAAACACATATTTCCAATTCTATTGAATTAAGGCCGGCAAAGTTCATGAAGGCTCAGCGCACACACTGCGAGTTAGCTCAGGCCTCTGCAAATAATTTCAATTCATCAGGAAGTATAAACAGTCGCAAAGTTAACGTAGTACCACTGCTTGTAATAGGTTTTTACATAGTCGATGCCTTCTACACCATTTTCCGTGACTGATTATATATATATATATATATATATAACACAGTATAAACTCTGTTAAAAATACTCAACAAAAAAATAAACTTTGTTCCAATGCCTTTATTCCTCCACTAAGAAACTGTGCAAATAATACCACCACTATTGACTATCCAAACCCATAATAAGGTCTTTTACATTCTTTTGACCCCAATTACCAGTGAGAGGTGACTGCCAAGCTCTCTTGGAAAAATGAGCTGCAGCCGACAAGGAACTATTCAGTTACACAAGACATCAAAAACAAAGATTTCTTTGACGCTACTATCCAGCACTAGATGCTACATCTGAATGGTGGTCACTGAAATTGTATTGCTCATAAACTTGGAACAGGATCTCTCTGCAGGGTACAACTGCCCCAATCTTGATGCAGGCAAGGAATGCACCTGACAGCTTTCTATGGAGGCTGTATACCTCATCCGGCGGAGGGGTCAGCCTGTGTTTCAACATGGTAGCCCCGAGATTGGAAACACTATGTGTGATATTATTCGCTCGAAAATCGTGCCCGCCTGACTTTGAGAACGGCACACCAACAATGAAGGCTGCTTGGACATGAGCATCCAGCATGACTTCTGGTTCCTCGCCAGTAAGGAATCCGAGTCTGCGGGACATCTCTAAGACACCAGTCCGATCTCTATTTGCACAGGCAACTACCTGAGAAACATTATGATAAATTAGATACCAACCATCTTGAGAATAATAAATATGGCAAAATTCTGATAATGAACTCTGAGACAATGGAATGGAAGTGTGCACTAATTGTCATTTCGTACCATTCTTAGATAATCATCTACAAAGTGTTTTGAAAAATCACGGGCTGCTCCAAAGTCAATCAGATTGAATTTCCTTGTAGCATCATCATATAGGAAATTACTCCAGTTTGGATCAGTCTGCACCAAAGTAGTATAGTAATTAAAGATCAGCATAAAGAGTAGTTTAGTGAAAGGTTTCAGTGTGTTGACAATAAGCACCACAAATTATCAATTGATGGTATTTTAGCATGATGCTAATTATACAACCAGCCAACTCTAACTACTACTAGTTATTAAGGAATTTAGCAGATGGGGTGAGAAACTGCACATGCCTGCATGAATCTGAAGACAAACAACTCCTTTATTGTAAGCTCAAGCAGTTTACAACCAACATAATTGCGGGTTTCCTGGCTTAACTGAGCCACCTTATCGATGGGAACCCCTGAACCAGCAAGTAGATGAAGCTGTTAGGATCTCCAGTAAACATATACTGATTCAATTCATGAAAAAAAAGCTAGTATGAATTAAAAAGTACAGCAACAAACTATATGTTTGAATCCATACTGCAAACTAATCCAGGCTTCATAAACTCCATAACATCTTCACCTCTCTATTTGGTTGTACAGTTAGTGTTGGCAATAGAAGAGGTAGGAAAACTCACACACACACACACACATATGCCAACATTTCATGCTCAACATTTACACAAGGAAATTGAAATGGATAGCCCACTGTTATGTGGCTGCTGGGGATCGAGGGAGATGGATTGGGATCGAAGGAGCGGCGGCTGATGGCGTGAACAGTACCCGCGCTACAGTGTCCGCGGGTACTGTTCACAGGGAGGCAGCTGTGAGAGCAAGAGAGGAGGCTAGGGTTTTGGGCGCTAGGAACGCTAGCCGTGGGGCTCTGCCCACGGCCGGCAAGAGAGAAGGGATTTCCTTCTGATCTCTTGCTTGATATTAGATTGATACATCTCCTCTCATTATATAGAGAGGTTTACTTAATCCCTAAGCAAGCGACTAATTAACCCTAATGGGCTAAGGCCCAATAGGCCCTTGACTCTTCTAACACCCACATTCACCAGGATCCCATGCAAAATTCTGGGATTATTAGAATTAACAGTTGAGCAGAGCTCAGCAAATTGTCGTCGTTATTAACTGGTAACATCAAACAAAAAATACAAGACAAAAAAAATAGCATTATTGCTCAAAAGAAGTAGAATACCTGGAACAAACTCTGAGGTCAGCACTTTTTTGCTAGACAATTGATCAATGACCTTTGGGACATAATAGCCATCACTATCACATAACAATTCTTTGTAACGCTTCTGGTTACTTGCTTCTAGCACATAATCACACTCCCTTGCCAGCTCCTGCTTTGCCACCTGAATTGTATAACATTAATATCGAAGAGCTTATTTCTTTATAAATTTGCATCAAAGTGTTTTTTACTCTACTACCAGAATATAAGATAAAGCACGGAAAACATCAATGTATGACCAGTATGTGTTGTTAAAAGATTATAGAATTTATGAGCAGAGATAGTAAGGACAACAATTTGCTTGATGTGACATGAAAATTCCATAATCTTTTTGGGTTTTCTTTTCAATTGCATATATTAAGTAAAGACCAAGCATTGTTCGTGTCATACAGAAAAGAGCTTAGCATACTCATATGTGCAGGCACTTCACAGTAAAATCTACTCTATGTTTGCACAACAACTATAATTTTGGTAGAAAGAATAAAAAAGCAAAAGCGCACTGAGACAGCAGGCAGAAATAGGATGAGGAAAAAAAACAGAATGAATAATCCATATTTGTATCAAAATGATGACGAAAAAGATTTACCTTCATAGCTCTATCAAGAAAAAGACCTTTAGGAATGAGATTTGTGTAAGTTAGAAGTAGCCTGACATTCTCAATATCACTTTCTATACTATCTGCAACCCCAGGGTATTGTATTTTCATGACAACATCTGATCCATCCTTCAAAACCGCTCGATGGACCTGGTTGAAATTAAAAGGAAATGATACATAAGCAAAGGATATGGCTTAACAGTGAGAGCAGCACCCAACAACATATTTAGTATAATAGAGTGCTGAGGTGAATTTTTTAGCATACATAGGGCAGCTTTTTCCGCTGAACCAACCTGCCCTATGCTAGCTGCAGCTAGCGGTTCATAGTCGAAACTCCTCAACTTGGAGGACCAGTCAGGACCTAGCTCGGCATCAAGGACTGAATTTAGCTGCTTCCTTGGCATAACATCAGCACCTTGACGAACAATATCAAGAGCTGCCAACACCTACATTCAGTTGGCCAAAGATCAGTTTGAATGCACTTGGTGGACCTCACAAGACTATGGCAAATGAAGCATGAAACAAAAGGATGGACCAAAACTGTGGCATCGGAATCGAGATACTACCGGTGGAGGTACAAGGGATTCATCCTGGATGCTCAGCATCTGCCCCACCTTGAGCGCTGCTCCCCGCATCCTGCAGAGCGCAAGTGCAACACGCTCGGCATTCTGATCAGACAAGAATGGGGAGAGCGCTGACTGCTTGCCCTCTGTGCCCACCGGGGTGCCATACATGACCCGGCGTGCCGACTCCTGAAGAGTGCCCCACGCTAGCCCGGCGCCCAGTCCTGCAAACCTTAATTTTCCAGCACATCACCAAAAAAACAACACGATTCATTCATCATCTCTCCAATTCAGATAGAGCATAGACTCAAACTGAAACCGTGAAACGAACGTGCATTATTTTAAATTTCAGTTGAATGGATATGAGTTCGATACCCGAGTGCTCTAGTGAAGGGCGTGGTTGGAACCTTCCGTTCCCGCAGCCGCCGCCTCTTCTCCCCAGGCGCCGCTGAGGGCAAAGGGGGCGCCTGTTGGGGCAAAGGCGAGGGCTCAGAAGGAGGGGCCGCGGGTTCGGGCCTGTCCGCCGCGACGGCAGCAGGTTCAGCTGAGACGGCGGCGGTCGTACCAGTTCCGAGGGTCTCCTGCGTCCGCGCGGGGTGCGGGGCATCTTGCGCCGGCAGGGGCAGGGGCGGGGGCGGGGGCGGGGGGCGCTCCAGTGCATGATCTTGCGGCGTTGTCGTGGCGTCGTCGTGGGAGAAGTACACGACGGAGGAGGGGCGGGAGGATTCGGTGGCGGGCAGCGGCCCCGCGCCTGGAGGGGGCGGCGGGCGGCGCGGGGTGCCTCTGGTGAGGCCGGCGAGGTCGGTGGCGGCAAGGAGCGCGGACCTGAGGACGTCGCGCGGGGAGGTGCCCCGCGTGGCCTCGCGCGCGACGAGGGCGACGCCGTCGAGCAGGCGCCGGAGATCCCTGGACGCCATGGGAAGGGAAGGCGTGGAAGGCCCCTGGACCAGGAAGAGAGCGGAGCTGCGTGGAGGGGGAGGCGGCAGGCGCGGTGAGACTCCACACGGGCCCCTCGTAATTTCACTTTATTATGGGCCGCCTACGTGGCTTGTTAGCTAGGCCGAAGCCCACCAGTGGTCTAGTTGCCTCCACGACGAAGTGTACACTGTACAGTGAGCTGGCTAATTAACGAGCAATGAGGAAGTTGTCAACAAAAAAAAAGACGAGCAATGAGGAATAGTGAATTACCTTTCTTATCATTTTTTTTACAAGAACTCACATATATTAAGCATTAAAATCAAAGTACAAACTTTTGGTAATTTCCATCCCAAGGACTAACTTGTAGCTCTATGGTTACATAGCCAAAGAGCACGATGAGAGCAAAACACCTTGGTCTGCCTAGAAGAGAACCATACTTCTGCCCATGCAAATATAGGTGATGTCTCCATCGGGGGTGCTGGGTCTCGAGAGAGATGTGGCCATGATAAAGACATCGGGGATCCTTATTATTGCACTCCGATGGTCCAACTAGTGCTCCCCTCAACTGTCTATCGGCTTGTGTCTGTGAGGATTTGGTATCTTGAGTCATAGATGTAGAAGGAGCTCCGCCGAACTCAAGAAATTAACACCACGTCCTCCAACATTAAATTTGAGGACCAGTTAAGATGGTTCTTTGAGGTCAACCCGAACATTAGCAAACTAAATGCTTTGCCACTTCTATATCAGCTATCAGACAGAAGAACATAGACTTAAAGATCTTTGTACTCGATCCTGCTTGAAGTGATTTCCCCTCTGGGATGAGTAGTGGTCCAGCCAAACCCCTAATTTCTCACATGGGGCACCGCTTGAAGAGACCAACTATTGTTGGCTAGACACTAGTCAGGGTGCTCGCCATGTTACATATTTCACTGTGCGCCATTAGATCAACACATGTTAAGAGCAGGTAATGGCTAGAGGTCGTGATGACCTAGTCCTCTCCATCCATGTGCCCAAGGTGGATGTGCTAATGATCAAGTGTAGATGGATAACAAGCATTAGTCAAAAGTGCATGTTTGATGTTGCTTGTACTAGTTTCGATCTTCTCGTGAGGACGGCCTTGGAGGCGACATATCACATGGAGATGGAGAGCATGAAAGGGAAGTACCAACCTTGTGAATGGAAATATGAAATAAGGAAATCTAATTTCATGAAAATCATGAGCATAAAACAAAAGCAAACCAATTCTTTTGTTGCACACATGTTTGACACCTTGTCGACATTGGCACATAAGCAAACTCGCCCTACACAAGACAAGGGAGGTCATGACTTCACCTTTTAGGAGTGGACGACCACAACCTAAATGATGGCATTTCATGCCTAGTCACTTAACTAATTAAATGTAGATGGTGAAGTCAATGATGTAGGTGTAGGAGAGCTTGAAGTTTCAATGTCAATGTTGTCCACACACTTGAAAAAACAAAAGGAAAAATAAAAGGACATTTGATGTAAGCTATGAATAGACAATTAGTCAAACTTAGCAACTTTGGATGCTTTGAACTAAAGTTAGTAGTTTCAACGTCATTAGCATCAACTTTGTTGCTTAGGCTTTGACATTAATTCACACGCATGACCATAACATAGCCAAGTGTCGAAGCCCTTAAGGACTGTAGTGGACCACACATACCCTTAATTGTTGGTGGGGCATTGCTTGAAGACATTGACGATTGTTAACTAGCCACCTATCAAGGTGATCATCGCATAACTAATCTACCGCAATGCTATTGCATTAGCACATATCCGGTGTGATTTATAGCTTGAGTTCAAGACAGCCTAGTCCTATTCGTTCGTGCCCCAAGGAAAAGGCACTAATGATAGATGTAGATGGACAGTAGAGAGTAATGGTTAGATGTGCAAGTTTCATGTTGTTGGTATGGCTTTAGATTATCTTTGTGAGGGTAGCCTTAGAGGCAATGTTTTTTCACATGTAAATAGGGAATAGTAGAATGAAGATTTAGTCTTGTGAATGACAATGTGAAATAAGAAAACAATATATAATTGCGTGAAAACGAAGAGCATGAAGTAAAGAAACCACCTTTTATTTTCAAGGGTAAAATTCATTATTTGCTTAAAGGCATATAATGCACCATTGAAGGCTCTCTAGAGCCATTTGGATAGTACACATTTTGGAATGCACCTAAGCTTCACAAGAGAACAAGCAAGAGATAGGAATAGAAGCCAACCTTTCTTTCTTTGCAAGATTATTAGCTACTCTATTTGTTTTCCTATCGATTTTGGTGACAGGATGCATCCCATTCTCATGATTCTTGCAAATCTTCAATCAAAACTAATTTGCATAGAAACTACAAAAACTGCCTAGTCAGTTTTACTAGAAACCCTTCAAATAATAATAGAACTTCCCCAAACCACTTCTATCATGAACCAAATTTGGTGTGTATGCTTCTTTAGCTATTCCTTGACATGTTCATGAACCCCTTGCACTTACAAAATAAGTACCACCAAGAAGATTGATGCAAAATCTCAAATAAGTGATAAAAATGTAATAGTGAGGTAAACCAACCGAAGCCATGAAGATTTGTTTCCTCATGTTTTGACCCACTACTTGGACCCTATGTTTTGGTTGAGGAGGCCATGAACGATCACCAAAGGTCAAGCACTACCCATGTCTCATTCAATCAAATTCCTTGAATTCACTAGATGATCTTTTCCCTTGTGGAGTCAAGATCGCAACCTTCGCAAACTAATTTGTGACACTCCACAAGCCTTTGTGCTCGCTGGAAACACCTAGTCGTCTAGGAGGCATCAACTCCAAAAGAAACAAATGCTTTAAAAGTTACTTGGCATCAGGGGCGGAGCTTTCCATATGGCAAGGTATGGCGCTTGCCATACCTTGATTTCCCTGGAACTCATACCCTAAATCACACCTCCTACCATGAATGTTTCAAAGAGTTCAAGAACTGCTAGTCTGCTGCTCTGAAGAAGAAGAACAATGTGTTTAAAGCTGAATCGGTATCTTGTATATCATATTTGGACTACAGGCTGCTTGTGGGCTAATGTGGCTTGCTAGCAAGGGCCCAATTAAGATATAGCATCCAGGTCCACCTGCCCATGAGAGCTACGATGGAGAGCGGACCAACAGCCGCCATTTAGAAGTTTAGAACATTTCATATACCCATCGCAGTGCCCTAGCTTCCTCGATCAATCGCCCATCGCCGTTTGGATACATCTTTGGGTATTGTGAGTTGGCTCACATTGCAAGGTGAACCATTTCGTGGACACGATGAGTCATTGACCTCATTAAATAGGGGCATTTTCGTGAGTTTCTTGAATGGTACAAAGCAATTAATGAACAAGTGAGGCTTGCGTTTGATGAGGCTTGATGAACGAAAATCATTAAATTTTACATATATACAAAGCAACATTAGTTTTAAATCTTATGCTATCTAAGTAGATATATTCTCTAGTTTGACATCTCGCCACACCTCAATTTATTTCCTTCCTCTGCCACTGCTTGGCATGTACATGCCAAGAGAGAATAGTGGCTCAAGGTTGCTATGGCCTAGTCCTCTCCAACCGTACTCCCAAGGAAGAAGCGCCAAAGATTGGGTTTATATGGATAACATAGATAAGTAGTTGGATATGTAGGCCCGATGATGATGGTATGAGTTTAGATCCTTTTGTGAGAGCAGTATTAGAGGCGAGCTTAGCATGTTGAGATGGAGAGTGTGAAAGGGAAGTTTTAGTCTCACGGACGGTATCATGAAATGAAGAAATGCCTCATGTAATGAAGTTTTAGTCTCACAGATGATATCATGAAAGGAAGAAATGCCTCTTGTTACATGCATGTTGGAAACCTTTTGCCAATTGTCATGTCCAACATGGGATCATGAATAAGCACGTCCTTCGTAGAAACGTGTTTAGGCAAAACCTAACCATCCATTTCTATGAGAATATATTATATATAAGAGAGAAAATCAAATCAAAATGTTAAATGTCATAACTAAAATTTAGGGTCTCTAGTTAAATATTGTTACTTACATTCTATGCCCCCTCATGACTTGTTTAGATGCACTCTAATCCATCAAATCCACATAGTTTGGGAGGAATTAGGGTAGAAAATTAGTTAGACTCTATTTTTAGCTTTTGGGGTTCCAAACAGAAAGTCTAAAGGGTTGTCCAAAGTTTAGCTAACCTCAAAAAAAAATAGACCGTAAAAGTGAGCTAAAATGGTATAGAGTTTTAGTTATTAACTTTAGCCAACTAAACTTTAGACCATGGGATTAAATAGACCTATTTTTCCTTCTAAACAAGGCATTGTTGTTCATCCATTTTCTAATTGATAAATTCTAAAGGGATGTGGCCCTTCATTGTAATACTAGTGTGCATGGTCGTGTTAGCAAGTGTCTAATCCAAGATCTAACTCGGTGTTAACACATGTCTCTCTATGTACCTGAATACTTCATAGCTTGAATAAGTATAGAAGAATTGACAGTTGGACACCCTGGTAACAATGCTCTTACCTACTAGTTTTCACAAGAAAGATAGTTATGATCCCAATCCTAAGACACAGAATCCCACATCTTTAGATAGCTAAAACAATATGGATCCCACATCATGCATCATAGGCCCACATCATGCATCTTAGGCCCTCCATAGTGTGTTCCCCAAGTGATGCCCAAAGAGAAGAGAGAAAAACAAAGCATCATTCAACACACTGAGACCCATGCCCGTTTCTAGTGATGCTTCAAAATCAGAGAGCTAGACAACTACATGCACCAATGCCCAAACAGTAAAAAAATTATTTTATTGCTTCTCCAGCCAAAAGAGAACTAGTAATAGATGGTTTTATTCAGAATACGGTGTCCACTATTTAAGGTGGGTCTAGTTTTTTTTGGCGCTACTCATACATTGCGGAAGGTCTTATAATGCTCCATTAGACTATCTCCAACAATGAAGACGCAAACACCACACCCATTCCATGATTTGGGTCATATATAGTTGAAAGGTCCTTATTTGGTTTTGGTAATTGAGTGACAACTTAGGTGGACTAATAGTGTTTATGTGAGATACACAGGAGATTAGTCCACAGGTGACGATGTGATGATGAAGGAGCTCATTGCATATGAGACATGACATGGAGTCATGTGACCAAGGTGGAGAAGATCAAGATGAGGCTTGGCTTGATGGACCGGTTGCAAGAGTGAAGGGCAAGTCGGA